>JACDJC010001573.1_pt1 | contig 19950 bp, 23 predicted proteins | sample 7454191 | NCBI WGS metagenome assembly JACDJC01 (sample SAMN14253291, study PRJNA609438) | sludge metagenome | isolation source: sludge after 25d culture with pyrite and EDTA | collected 2018-12-20 | reverse complement strand
GCAACGCTCGAACAGCACCGTGGGTGTTGCGCTGTATCATAGCAGTCACGCGCACCTGGAGGCGGTAGGTGGCAATAACCTGACGCTGAAAACTGCGTCGGGCTCATTAATAGACCTCGCCTCCGGTGGAGGTGGAGGACAGCTTGGCCAGGTGCGTATAGTGCCTGGGGCGAACATAACGACCACGCTGGGCAATGCTGCAATTCTTAATATCCTGGGGACTTATGCGCCTACGACAAGCGGCGGCGACTTTTCCTTATTGCGGATCGGATCAAACGTTAATATTACCGGTACCGGAAATCAGAGGGTCGATGGGATACGAATCGTACCTACTCTAACCGCAGTGCCACAGGGTTTCTACGGCATACGATATAGCGCCACGACACAAAATTTCCTTTGGCAACCCCAGGGCGCCGACGTAAAGAGCCGACTCGCCGGCGACTTGAGTATAGGAACCGATACCACGCTCACCGCCGCAAAATTGCAAGTTCAGGGTGACGGCGCCACGTCGAGTACCTATAGCCTTATCGTGACGAACTCCGGCGCCGCTACCAGCACTGCCGCGCTCAGCGTGCGCGACGATAGCCGCGTCGGCATAAATACCAATACGCCGGCTGTGAGCCTTCACGTCGCCGGCACCGATGGCGTGCGCCTGGCGAGTGGCACCACGGTCCAGCGCCCAGCCGGTACGCCGGCTGGTGTGTTGCGATGGAATACCGATTCAACCAAGGTGGAAGTCGGAACAGGCTCCACCTGGCTCAGCCTGTCCACCGGTGGCGGTGGAGCGGGTGTAACCGATCACGGAGCGCTCACAGGGCTGAGTGACGACGATCATACGCAGTACGCATTGCTTGCCGGGCGATCCGGCGGGCAGATCGTTACCGGGGGCACTGCTGCCGGCGACGATCTGACGATTAGGAGTACAACGAATATCAGCAAGGGCGATATAATAATAGCCGATCAGGGGGGCAACATCGTGATTGGTGGCGCATCTACCGCATCCGAATTGCAGTTTAAGGAGCCGGCAGGAATTGGATCGAATTACACTGCATTCAAGGCTCAATCGCAGAATACAGACATCACCTATACGCTGCCGGCTGCCAGTTCTGCCGGAGAACTTCGCAACGACGGAAGCGGGGGCCTATCCTGGGGGAAAAGCGTAATTAGCCCGAGTCAGATCACCTCTACCCAAAACGATTATGCACCTACCGGATGGGCGACAGCACAGTTGATACGTATCAGCGGTGATAGCGACTTCGAAAAAATAACCGGGTTCAGCGCCGGCGCCAGTGGGGAAGTCAAAACGCTTACAAACATAGGTTCGAACTGCATATACCTCGCCCCAGAGCACACGGGGAGCAGTGCGGCTAATCGAATATCATATCAGGAGGAAATTATTCTGTGGCCGGGGAGTTCCTGTCAGATTTTTTACGACGGCACCAGCAGCCGGTGGCGCCCGCTGACTTCGCCGTCGCCCGGCTACCAGGTACCACGCCGGGCGAAGTATTTCTATGAGCCGATCAGCCGGGCAAGTACGGCGGCGGCGGCGGACAACGTGACGGATATGTTCGGAAGTATTACGATGTCGGAGGCGAATGCATCCAGCACGGAGTTATTCAACTCCTGGGCGATGACGACCGGCTCGACGACCAGCGGCGGCGCCGGCATGTATATGCCGCACGACCATGCCGGGGCATACGTGACGACCTCGCACATCGTGATTAAGACTCTCGTCAAGATGCCGGCCACACTCGGCGACGCGACGAACAACTATTACTACTTCGTGCGCATCGCCGATAGCCCGTCGAGCGGTTTTTTCGATCAGAACAACAGCGTCGGGATATACTACCGGTATTCCGATAACTCCGGGAAATTTTGGCTCCGCAGCCGTTCAAGCGGCGGCAGCAACACGGAGGTCGACAGCGGCATCACGGTCGCGGTCAATACGACATACGAATTGCAGGTAAGCCTGAACAAGGCATCGAACGAGGCGACATTCTGGATCGACGGCGCGGTGGTGGGTCGCATCACCACTAACCTGCCATCGGGCACGGACGTAGGCTGGTCCGCGCAACTCGAAAAAACGGCGGGTAACTCATCCCGCACCTGTCACACCTTCTACCTCATCGGCGCGGCCATCGCGCCATAAAAACGCACACATGACACGCATCATCATACTCCTGCTCCTGTTATCTACCGCGCTAAGCGCGCAAAAAGTGGATATAAAAAAGGTGTCGATTCAAACCATCGACGGCACCGATTACTACGTCAGCGCCGACACGGCTGGCGGCGAGATCACCATCCGCCTGATACCGGTGCAAGACCAGGTAAAACTGCTCGCCGCGCAGATCGCACAGATCGACGCGGAAATAGCGCGTTATGATGAACTGCTCGACCAGATCGATCAGCAAAGGCGTGATGCCAGAACCCGGAAAAAGGAAATTGAAAAACTGCAGGGGAACCTGCAGGCGAAGCAGGAGAAAACGACTCCGATACAGGACATTCCGAAAAAGGATCCTCCTGCGCCGGTTAAGCCCGCAACGATCAATTCAACGAAAAAGAAAAAAGGAGGAGGGCGATGAAATACGCCTCGATTTCCCTGCTATTCACTCTTATTGCCTGCCACACTCCGAAGCGTGCTACGCTCGATACGGGACGCGAATTCAACACCTCCTACCGGTGGAAGCGGGCAATCGTCCCCGTGCTGCTTTCCGGCATGTCCGGCGCGGCATACGGGGTGCACGAGACGGTGGTACACCACCCCGACCGGATACCGGACTCCTGGAGCGCGCAGTTCTGGGATAACCGGGTGAGTTGGCGCAACAAGTACAAGTACGGCAATCCGCAGCACGGGCCTGCCTATCCGGGCAGCACTACGCTGTTTGTGTGGACTACCGACGCGAAACACCTGTTCGGAAGCCTGCACCGGTCTACGTTGTTCGGGGCTGGCATCTGTATAGGTATCGGGACGCGACGCCCGGTATGGCATTATGTAGCGGACGCTGGCATTTCATTCCTGGCGTTCACGGCCGGATTCCACGGCTCGTATTCGCTGATTTTCAGAAAATAAGTTTCCCATAGTGTTTAATGAGAGGGGGCCGCGCGGCGCAAAGCTGTCGCGGCTTTTTTCGTCCTACTTATTGCTGCCAGGCGCGCGGTTTTTTGTAGCGTAAAATTCTATCACAATCAAATCCGTCACATGAAACAGAGATTCCTGTTCGCATTCCTGGGCTTATTCCTGGCGCTTGCAGCCCCGGCGCAACGCTACTTCGATGTCATTGCCCCTACCGCCGACACCCTGGTCAACCAGGACACCTTCATCTACACCACGGCCACCAGCGGAGGCCCTACCATCATCGACGTGCCGTATCACTACTCGGTACATGTCAAGGCCGACAGCGTGTCGGGCGCCAACGCGGGATTCTGCTATCTCCAGGTGAGTAACCACCGCAGCGGATCGGTGTGGTATACCGTGCAGACGATGACTATCGACGGCACTGGCACCGACGAGGCCCTGTGGGAAGGCACCCTGTACGCGCGGCGTATGCGGATATATTTCATCACCCCGAGCGGAACCAGGCGCGTGAAACCGCACGTGTATGCCTCGTTCAAGCGGGTGAATTAGCATCCTGAAAAACAAGCGTTTACAGGCCCGTCCCGGCGTGTTAGCGGGGGCGGGCTTTTTGCGTCCTATTTGCCCGCGCCAGCACGGGGCAGTTTTGCCCCGTGGAACAACATGCTCAGCAACTACATACCGAAACCCGGTGGTTTCGCTCTGCTCCGGTATCGCCCGAATTCAATGTCGACAACATCGACGCCGAGGCGGGCATCATCCGCGACGTCGTGATGGTGCAGGAGGGAGAAGCCAAAGGGCACGGTGTACACCTGGAAAGCGAATTCGTAGAAGCCCTGGTGCGGTACGACAAGGCCAATTTTTCCAAAATCGGCCTCAAGGCGCGCTTCGGCCACCCATCCGCATCCAGCGAGACGATGGGCACCCAAATGGGGGTGTTTCATAATTTCCGCAAGCGTGAAAAAGACGGGAAGATGCAGGCCATCGCCGACTTGCACCTGCTCGAAGCCGCCGACGAATCGCCCACGCATCCCGGTATGCGCTCCTGGGTGCTGAAAATGGCAGGCGAGCGGCCCGATTTCATCATGTCGAGTATTGTTTTCCGGGGCAGCGGATTCTATCAGCGCAAGCCTAATGGCAATAAGCACCGAGTGGAACCGGCAACAGACTGGATGGACGAATATACGTGGAAAAACTACAAGGAGGAATGGGGCGAGATATTCGTCGAGTTCGATGCCGACAACGGCGCCGACCACTTCTATACCGACCTGGTCGAATCCGGCGCCGCTACCGATCAACTGTTCGGTACCCGCGCCAACCCCGATCTGTTCGTCAGCCGCGCCCACCAGTTTCTCGACGACAATCCCGACCTGAAACGCTTCGTGCAACAACACCCCGACAAAGTCGCGGCCTTCCTGGCCCGCCTGGGGATCACTGTTCAACAACCGAAAAAAATGGCAAACAAATCCAGCCTGATGGACTGGCTGTTCGGCAAATCCGATGAGCAGCCGGAGCCTACCGCCGAAGAACTCGCCGCGCTGAAAACCCAACTGGGCGACGCGAAAGGCCAGATCGACGCGCGCATGAGCGCACTGCAAAAACAGCTCGACGAATTCAAAACCCAAGTGGACGCCCTGGCGGCTGCCGGCACACAACTGCTAAGCGACATCGAGGCCCACAAAGCCGAAATCGCCGAACTGAAAAAACAACCCGGCGCCGTACTCACGGCAGGCGAAGGCAACCCGCCGGCGCCCATGCCGAAACCGCGCGCCTACCAAACTGACCCGGTAACGCAACGCGCACAGCGCTTCGTAAAACCCGAAAACTGACCCCCGAAACACCTGTCGAAACACGCATTTCTTAATCTGAAAAAAGAACAATATCATGCCTCTGAGCGCTGATCTTAGTGCCGTAGCGGCCTTCCGCGATTACGTTGAGGACTTCGCACCCGAACTCATATCCAAGGCGTTTTTCTCGCCGCGCACCATCCAGATGGTGACGACCCACGAGGGAGTGAAAGGCAAGAAAGTCCTGACGATCATGGACGTGGCCAGCGAACTGGCCGTCGCCTGGAAGTCCGACTTTGCCGCGAAAACCAACGCGATTTCATTCACCCCGCGCGAACTCGACGTTCGTGCTATGAAGGTGGACCTTTCCTTCACTCCGCAGGACTTCGAATCCTCGTACCTGGGCGCTTACCGCCGCAAGGGCCAGAACGCCGGGCAAGACCTGCCGTTCGCCGCGTTCATCATGGACAAGATACTCCAGCGTCACGCCACGAGCATCGACCTGGCCGTGTGGAATGCTGTCCGCGCAGGCTCCGTAACTGCCGGCACCACCCCGATGTCGCAAACCTTCGACGGGTTCCTCGAACTGATTAAGGATGAAGTCACCGGTGGCCTGGCTACCGTGGCCACGCCCGGCGGCTCCATAACTTCCACGAACATCATCGCACTCGTAGAGTCGATGTGGGATGCCCTGGGCGATGCCTACAAAGAAACAAACGTGGCGGTATTCATGTCGTGGGCCAACTTCATGCTGTACCAACGCGCATACCGTGAAGAATTCGGCAAGTACACAGGTATGCAGGTTTCGAACCAGATGACGCTCGACTTCGGTCAGAACGCCACGCTGTACGCCATGCCCGGCCTGGCCGGATCGAACCGGATCATTATGACACCTGCCGCCAACCTGAATGTGGGTTACGACGACTTCAACGACATGTCGATGTTCCAGTTCGAGCAATCGAAACGGCAAATCGATTTCTGGATGGACTTCAAGATCGGCTGCCAAATTACCCTGGCCGACGACGAGGTGCTGGTCGTAAATGACCTTGAATGATTTACTGCCCGCTTGCGCAGGGTCGCGTATACGGCCCTGCGCAAAGGCGCGGCGTGTAATACTATTGTTAAAACGCTCACAAATTCAACATGGCAAAGCAAAAAGACGAGCAAAACCACGACGTACAGGAATTGCTCGATAAAGTCGCCGCCCTCGAATCGGAAGCGCTCGCCCTCCTGGAGGAAAACGAGCGCTTGCGTAAAGCGCTCGATGAAAAGCAGATCGTCAACTCTGCCACGGTACAGCCTGTAGTGAAGGTGGAGGCCGCCGATCTGCCGACGTTCCACCTCGACGGCAAAACCTACCGGTTCCGTGTGCATTCATTCCGGGCCGATGGGCAAAAACGGCTATCCGCCGTTGCAGCCGCCGACCCGGTGCAGTGCGCCCTGATCCTCGAAAAATACCCAAGCCTGGTACAGGAAATCTGAGCCGGGAAATTCACCCTATCACTCAACAACTTAATCACACCAGATATGGCTTGTGCATGTAACATCGACGATATCGCCCGCGAGTGTGGCAAGAATGCTGCCGGCGTGAAACCTACCGTCTACATCACCTGCGAGGACGAGGTGGCCACTGTTGGAGCGGCTACCGACCACGCAATTTCCACAATCACTATGCGCGTAGCAGACGCGGGCCCTCCGGAAATTACGAAGGGATATTTCCGCACCTGGAACGCCAGCCGTCGCGACGCCGATTTCAAATCGACGCAAAACGAGGAAGGTGGTCAATGGGAAACGGAGTTCAAGATTTTCATCCCGAAACAGTCTTCTGCGAAAGCCGCCGTGCTGAATAACCTGGGAGAAGACAACAACATAGTTGTTGTCACAGACATGAACGGGGCGAAACGCTTAGTCGGCGAACTGGGCAACCCCTGCAACCTTATCGTAGAGGAAGCCACCACGCCTAAAAACGGTTACACCGTCACCGGAAAGTGGACGAGTGGATACTCTCCCTATTTCTTCACGGGCACGCCCGACGTGTCGCCTACCTAATCTGAAGCGACATGAAGAAAAAGGCATTCGACATAGAGGACAACCTCGACGAGGAAACCATCGATACAGCGCCGGAGCCGGAATACATACCAGCACCTGCTCCGCCACCTCCGCCGCCGGCGAAGAAATACGTCGGCCCGAAATACAAGTACGGTATCATCATCCCCGGCACTACCGAACAGGTACAGCCGATGGAGATGACCGAAGAAGAAATCGCCGACCTGGTCGCGCGATACCCGGAAGCGAAAAATTGGTGGGAATAGTTAATCGGAACATGCTTTACGGCCCCGCCCCCTCGGGGCCGTTTTTTTCACCTAATCCCCCGTCCGCATAAGACATGAATCAGGAAGCCGTACAGCAGACGTACGAACTCATCAACAACCCGATCCTGCGGCTGCTCGTGTACTTTCTGAGCGCGGCAGTGGTCGGTCTTTCCGGTACCTGTGTATATTTGTACCGCGACCGGGTCAGCCTGGGCAAGGAAATGATCCTGATGAACCAGGAAATTACCAAGGCCCACACCCAACTCGCCGCCGCCCTGGAGGGAATGCGCGAAGAAATGCAGGAACTCCGGACGACGATTGTATCGCACCTGCTGAAATCGAAAACATGACCGATATTATGCGAAAAGTCCGAGCCACTACCATGCAACGCCGCCTGGCCGCTGAAAACCTGGCGAAAGCCTGTGAAGCCGTGGAAACCGAAAGGGAACCGGCTGAAAAAATCCTTTCTACCGCGAAGCGCCTGCACCGCAAAAAAACACATTACGTGCCGGCTCCGCCGCCACTGGCGGCGACGCTGGCCACCGCGAAGTAACGCCCTCCGTCCTATTCGGCCCCCGCCCGAAGGTGCAGTTTTGTGACACACGTTCACCAAACTGCACCTTCGCTATGTTTAAGCGCATCCTCATTTTTGCGGCGCTCCGCCTGCTCAAGTCCCAGCTGCTCGACAAAATCGCCTACGAACCCCTGAAGGCGTACATCCAGGGCACCTACACCCGTCTGGAAAAAATCGCCGACGTACTCACCGACAAGAATCCCGACGATCAGGGCCAACTGGCTGCCCTGTGGGAATCCGAAAAGCAAAACTTCATCACGGAAACCATCGACTCCGCGCAAAGCATCATCTCCGTGGAGGTGGACAACCCGGTGATCCGGGACATCCTCCTGGAGACGCTTCAGGCACTCGAAGAAGAAATCCGAAACGGTGGCGACGGCGGCACGTTCCGCGTGGTGGCTGCCTGATCCGCGCTATGATCACCGTGCAACTCACGGCTTCGCACGCCCGTAAAGCGACCTGGCGCCGCCAGTTGCCGGAATCCTGGGAGGACGTTCCGGCAAAGCGGCGCGGTCAGTACTACGACCGCCTTATCGGGAACGAACAGGAGGGTGTGCGTCAAGTGCTGCGGCAACTGCTGCGGCTGCCTGCCTGGGCGCTCCGGGCGATGAATGCGGAACAGGTCGGCACGCTGACCGCCGCACTCGCCTGGATGCTGCCCCGGCCGGACTGTGTGCGCATACCATTTCCCTCGTTCGCCCATCGGGGCGTGACGTATCACCTGCCCCTGGCAAAGGGACAAAACATCTGCTGTCTGGAGTACCCCCTCGCCGACGACTATTACCTGCGGTTCTACAACACCGGCGACCCCGAGGCGCTGCTCTGCTTAGTGGCTGTGCTCTGCCGGGAAGAAAACCCCGACCGCGCCCGGGCGCTGAGCGCCGGCGACCGGCGCGTGCCGCTGCACAGCCGCGCCGAGGCCGAGGCCCGCGCCGCGCGCCTGGCAGGTATGCCGCCCTACTTGCAGTACGCGGTGCTGCTCTACTTCGCCGGGCTGAAGGAGTACATATACAAGACCTACAAGGCCTGGCTGTTCGAAGAGGAAGACGTGATCGAGGATGAGGAAGAAGACGCCGACGAGGAGTCTGACAACGAAGCCGACGAGGACGAGCGTCCCCAGGAAGCCGCCGCACCCCGCAGCCCGGATTTCGGCTGGTGGGGCATCTACCAGGAAGCCGCCGAGGCGGGCCTGTTCGGCACGCTGGAGCAGGTGTACCAGGCAAGTTTTCACGACGTGGCCATGTGGCTGGTTCGGCAGCGCGTCAAGGCCGACGAACAGCGCCACCTGGCCGCTGCCGCTCAATGCAAACGACATGACGACCTATAATGAACTCGTGGATTATTTCGAGGCCATGCCTTCGATGATCCCCGGCATCAAGAGCGTGACCGTGGGCGCCGACGAGGAAGTGCTCGCCACGCAGAACTCGCGGATCAAGTACCCGCACCTGTGGGTAGAGACGCCGATGATCCGCTTCACAGGCACCGACGAAAACCCGGCGACCCGTTTCAGCCTGGGGCTGAACCTGATCGCCGCCGAGGGCTACAAGACCAACCCGGAAGCGAACAAGCGCCTGAGCGAAACGCTGAACCTGATGACCAGCCTGTACGCGCAGCTGCTGGCTGACTCCGACGCCGATCTGTTCGACCTGATCCTGGCGCCGGCCGATGGCGACCCGATCCGCCGCTGGAGCGCCGACAACGCCTACGGCTGGCGCCTGGAACTGGCAATAGAAATACAACGCCTGGAATGCGGCCCGCCCATCGATGTGTGGACGCCGCCGGCCATCACCGGCGATACCTACGAGTACACGATCCCGGCAGGGCACCTACTGCTCGCGGTATACATGAAGAGCAATGAGGCGCAAACCGTCTCCATCGGCACCAGTGCCGGCGGCGACCAGGTGGGCGGCCCGGCGGCGGCGGGCGCCAACACGGCGCTGAACTTCGCGGGGCTGAACCTGTACGCGGAAACGGATATGACGATTTATTTCAGCGGCCTGGCCGGCACCAACGTGGTGAAGGTCTGGACGTACAAATCTTAACCTACATGGATCAGACTACCCTTGCCTACAAACTCACCGCCTACATGGAGTCGCGCGGCTACGAAATCTCGCGCGACCCGGGTACAGTGAACATTGTATACCTCGAAGGTTCGGACTTCGACGGCACGCCGAACCGCGATACAATCGACGAGTGGAACGACCGCCGTATCGTGCTCGTATTCGATGTGCAGGGCAAACCATCGATCATTCACAACGTGCCGGCCACCACGGAGCCGGGTCTGAGCGCCACGCTGAGCGAAGCCGCCCGACGGCGCGGCGGGTGCGCCCGCATCGCCATAGGCCAGTACAAAGCCTGGCGTCTGGGCAGCCACAAACGGCCCGACCATCCGGCCCTGGTGCAGGTGGCGCCGATACCGGTACACCGCGACTACAACCGCGATGGAAAACGCACCGGCGACCGCGTGGAAACGGGGCTGTTCGGCATCAACCAGCACGGCACACGGGCCAACATCCGACCGACCAAGGTCGGATTCTGGAGCGAGGGCTGCTTAGTGGCGCGCATCTGGGCCGACCACCTGGCATTCGTTCAACTCTGCCGAGAAGACCGGCGCTACTTCGCCGACGCGAATTTTATTTTCTCCGCCACGGTCATCGACGGCGATGACTTCGGGCGGTTTTCGTTCACCGTATAATTCTATACTATGCCAGAATTACGTTTTGAAACCGGAAAAAACTACCGGTACCTGCATAACAAGCGTGTGTACCGGCTCGACTGGATCACCCCGGAAGTGAAAGCGCTGCCGGCGACCGACATCGTGCTGTATCTCACCCGGCAAGGGGAGCCGATGATGTCCGTTCCGCTGGCGCTGGCCCCGCGCCTGCTGCAACTGTACGAAGGCCCGCACGAGGCGGGTAATGGCGGCGGTGTGGATGCGGATGATCCGCTGGATGCCTGACCGCAAAATAGAGGCAACTATCTCGTGCTTGCCCAATCGAATCAGGCCACCGGATGATACCGGTAAAAACCGTGTGTACGATCATCGACGTTGACTTTAAAACACAAGACAACTGGATAAAAGAGCACCCATTTTTGTCTCAGTTATACAGGCTATCACCCACAACTGGAGCCGATGGAAAGCAATATGAGATGAGGTGTCTGTCGATTTTTGACCTTGCTTTTTGGGTTGGATCACTCAGTTTGTCTGGCAGAAAGCCCGGGTCAATCGAACGCCAATTGCGTTTTATGGCCTGGCTTCGCGAAAAAATGATGGACTTTTACAAAAGCGTCGACGTGTGGATACAGGAGAACAAGTACGAGCAGCAACTGATCGAACTGAAGGAACAAACCGAGGAACAACTGCTGATGGCAAAACAAACGGTGAAGGAGTTGAATAGTAAACTCCGTGAAATTGACGTTACGATAGAAGACATCCGGCTACACCGGTTTACCGGTCAGACCGCGCTTCCGTTCCCGGAACAGGATTAAACTATCTCGGAGTTGAAAGATAGTTGAGTGTTTTTATCGGCCCTGGCGTTGGCTAAACAGCCAACGCCCGGGCCTTTTTCTTTCCGTCCTATACCCGGCCCGGAAGTGCCCGCATTTTCGTGGCATGGCGCTGCCGAAAGACACGGTACAAGAAATCCGCGAATACATCGAGGAGCAAGGAATTGCCTGGGCACGCGAATACATCGCGGGGCGCCAGGCATATCTGCGTAGTAAAGGCATAGTAGCCAGCGGCGACCTGCTCGATGGGCTGGCCTTCGAAGTGCAAAGCCAACTTGAAGAAGCCCTGCAAACCCGGATCAGCCTGGCCTTCCCGGAACACGGACGCTTCCGGGATATGAAGACCCTGAACGCGCCCGGCGGCGGCGGCGGCTACATCGAGAACCTGGAAGACTGGATCAGGAAAAAAGGGTTGGAAAGCAAGTTCACCAAGGGGTTCATGGCAAAGCGAAAACTCAAAACTATCCCGCTCAACATCCGCAACCAAATGGCCTGGGGCATTGCTACCAAGCGCAATGTCGCCTATCGCCGGCGGCGTGGCTGGTATGCGAAAAGTAAATCCGCATCCATCAACGACCTGTACAATAACATAGCGGCCAACCTGCCCGACAAGGTTTTGCAGGAAATAAAGGCCGCGTTCAACACCTAAAACATGGCAGTACGCAGGGACGAAGTCCAACTCGATATATCGTTCATTACCGACGAGAGCAAAACGCTGGCCAAGACGTTGCAAACGACGAAGGCGTACAACGACGCACTGGCCGAGAGCGCGGCGAAAATCAAGATATACCAGAAAGAACTGGTCAAGGTGGGCGCCGACGAGGTAAAACGCGCCCCCATCCTGGCGAAAATCAGCCTGGAGGAACAGAAGATCGCCGTCAACCTGGGCAAGATCGCTATCGAGGGCAAGAAGGTGGAGGGCCTCGACCTGAACAAGGTAGCGCCGGCGCAGCTCGTGGAGCGGGCAAAACAGTTGGAGCAGGCCCTCAAACTGATACCGCAGTCTGCCCCCGCCTTCCGCGAATTGCAGGGGGAACTGGCGGCGGTCAATACGCGCCTGGCGGCGATCCGGGCAGAGAGCCGGGGTGTGGCTGCGGGGGTGACGGATGCGGCCACAGGTACCAGTTTTCTGCAGCGGGTATTGAGCACTGCCGTTGGAGTATTAGGCGGCCTTAACCTGAACAGCCTGATCGATCAGGCCAGGCAATGGGTGATCGAGTTGTTCAACGTAGGTGTCGGGCTGGATGCCGCCCAGCAAAAAACAGAAACCGTGTTCGGAGAGGCCACTGCGATCGTGCAGGGCTTTGCCGAAACAAACGCCCGCAGTTTGGGCCTTGCCCGGCAGGAATACGTCAATCTCGCCACCAGCGCCGGCGACCTGCTGAAGCCGATGGGCTTCACCGAGGAAGCCGCGGCGCGCCTGTCAGTCACGTTGACCGATCAGGCGGGCGTGTTGTCGGAGTGGACGCAAGGGAAAATCACAACTAACCAGGCGAGCGAAATCCTTACCAAGGCGCTTCTCGGCGAGCGCGACGCCCTCAACTCGCTGGGCATTGACATCAAGGACGCCGTCATCCAGGACGAAATTAAGCGCAAGGGCCTCGAGGCACTTACCGGGGCGAGCCGCCGGCAGGCCGAAGCGCTCATAACGCTCGAACAAATCACCCAGCAGAGTGCCAGCGCTAATGCTGCCTTCGAAAAGAATACCGACAGCCTGGTACGGAAAAAGGCAGAACTACGCGCCAGGATCGCCGAGGTTAGCCAAACCGCTGCTAACCTGCTGATACCGGTGTTTTCTGCCGCACTCAGCGCCGGGCTGAAACTCATCGATTGGGGAGTGCGATTTGCGCAGACACTCGCGGCTATTCCCCGGTTCGTAAGCGAAAACCGGGTGGCGATCGGGCTATTGATCACGTCCCTGATAGCACTGAATGCACAAGGGATACTCGCAGCGGCTAACGCCTTGCGGCTGGCAGCGGCTCAACAGGCGGCTACAATCGCTACTAATGCACAAGCAGTAGCCCAGCGCCTGCTGAACCTGGCGATGAACGCAAACCCAATCGGGCTGGTCATAAGCGCTGTTTCGGCGCTCGCTGCCATATTCGTTACGGCATATCAAAAAAGCGAAACCTTCCGGCGCATCGTGGCCGGCACCTTCGAGGCCATTACCGCCCAGGTGCAAAACGCTATCGGGTTTTTCTCGGACCTTGGTAAGGGATTGGTATCCCTGTTTCAGGGTGATTTCCAGGCTGCCGGCGATGCTTTTTCTAATGCCTTCACCCGACTGAACGCCTTCGAGGTCGGCTCGAAAATGAAGGACGCCTTCGTGAAAGGATATGCCTCTGTACCGCCGCCGAAAGCCGAGGTACAGGCCGACGAGCCGGCAGCCCGCGCGGAAGGTTCTAAGGTAGGCGCCGCGCTTGCTGCCGGCTTCGAAGGTGAATTCGACCGTCTGCAAGAAAGTGGGGAGCGCGGCGCCGATGCGCTCACCACGGCGGCCAAGACCGCGCTCGATGCGCGACTGAAGGAAATAGAGGCATCCTTCCTGAAGGAAGAACTGGTTACCGACCGGGCGCTGTTCACAAAGGAGATCAGCGAGGCCGAGCACGGCAAACGCATCCTCGAACTGAAGCAGCGGCAGTATCTCGACCAGATCACGGCGTTCCGGACTTTCCACGCCGAGGAAACGAAGGAAGCCTTCGAAGCACAAAAGAAACTGCTCGAAGTACAGCAGCAACTCTCCTCACAGGGCGGCGTGGCGCCGATCGCGCCTTTGGCTACCCGGCAGCCTGGCCAGGTGACGAGCCAGACGGCCACCGTGACGCAAACGGCGGCGGTAACCTCCACGGATGAGCAAATCCGGATCATTCAGGAAAAAACGCGGGTCATCATCGAGACGGAACAGCAGGGAGAATTGCTGCGGCTCGACCTGATGCGCACGCAACTGGAGGAGCGGCTCCGACTGCTCCAGGAGGCCGGCCTGCAAGAAACGACGGCCTACAAACAAGCCCTTGACGACAAAACAAAGGCTGACGAGGCCTATAATGCGAAGAAGATTGAAAACGATCAGCGGACGGCGGAACTGAAGCGGAAAATCGAACAGGAGAGCCTGAGCGCTACTTCGGACTTTTTCGGGGCCTTCGCCGACTTGTTGTCGCAGGACGAGAAGGCCCGGAAGAAAAACGCTGGGGCGATCAAAGCATTCCAGACCGCCCAGGTCATCGTGGACGGCATCAAGGAGGTGCAATCGATCTGGGCGCATGCTGCCGACCTGGGGCCAATCGCCGGCCCGATCATCGGGGCACTGCTTACCGCCGTGGCGGTGGGCAGGAGCGTGATCGCAATTAATAAGATCAACTCGACGAAATTCGAACGCGGCACGCTGATCCGGGAGTGGAATACGCGGAACAGGTACGGCCGTGGGGCTATCCTGGACTTTGGAAGCGAAATACCGAAGGCCGAACGCGGATCGATCTGGAAGTTCTGGACGCGCGGAAACCGGTACGAACGTGGTGGCGTGGTGGGTAGCGATACTGAAACGCCGAAAGCCGAACGCGGGTCAATCTGGAAGTTCTGGAAACGCGGAAACCGGTACGAACGCGGTGGCGTGGTGGGTAGCGATACCGAAACACCGAAAGCGGAACGCGGATCGATCTGGAAGTTCTGGAAACGTGGAAACCGGTATGAGCGCGGTGGCGTGGTGGGCAGCGATACCGAAACACAGAAAGCCACCGGTGGCACTATATCGACCAGGTGGAAACGGGAAACCACGGTCGAACCGGCCACCATGCCCGACGTAACACCCTTGCCCGGCCCGGCAGTACGCAGTAGCAGTACACAGGCCGCGATGAACGTGTTTGTGAAACGCCTGTACAAGGAAACCGGGGCATCCGGCTCCCCGGGCATCCCGAAAGGGAAATTCGGGTACTTCGGCGGCAAGCCGCACAGCGCCGGCGGCACGAAGGGATATTTCGAGGACGGAACGAATATCGAGGTCGAGCGGAACGAGGCGTTCGTGGTGGTAAACAAGAAAAACGCGCCCATGCTGCGCTTTCTTAGCCGCGTGAATGCCCACGGCGGACATGGGGTGCCGTTTTTTCAGAAGGGCGGAGCCTTCCACTTCGCCGGCGGCGGTATAGCGCCGGTGAACACCAACCCGGTGCCGGCAACGGTACAGGTGCCCGAGGCGAAAGCGGCCGCGGATATGAGCCAGGGCCTGATCGAAGAAATCCGGGGGCTGCGCGCCGACGTGGCCAACTGGAACACCAGCCTGCGCGCGAACGTGGTGTATCAGGACATCGAGAACGCGGGAACTGAGTTGAATACGATACGCGACGACGCGGCGATTTGATCGCGTCCTATTCGACCTTGATATAGGCCGGCACCTTCGCCGCATGGATACGATATCGAAATCCGAAATGCTCGCCCGTATCGCCGAGAGCGGCGAGCGGCCGTTCCGGATCACGTTCGTCAAGGGGACGGGCAAAGAGGAAGGGCAGATTGCGGAAAAGGTGTGCTACTACGGCGCGCCCAACCCGAAAGACCGCCAGGCGCCCACCCAGGGCGAACTGAAGCGGAAAGAGCGGGCGACGCACTTAGAGAGCAACGCTATCCCGCTCACGGAATTCGGTACGCGGCGCATGATGACGCCGTGGATTTCGCACATTATTAAGTTCAACGGGAAAAAAGTCATTCACTGATGAGCAAGGCGGTTGCCCTCGGGGCGCATACGTATTACCTGAAGGAAAGCCAGGCGGTGGTATCGTTCACCGGCCAACTGGCTGACGACTTCGATAAGGGGAAACTGGCGCCGGTGGCCAAGCCAGACGGATCGGGCACCGTTGACATCATGTGGTGGGGCAAGGATAACGACCTGCCGCAGCAACGGGAACTGCTGGTAAGCGACAACAATATCGTGCCGGCGCTAATCGAGCGGAAGCGAAATATCATCACCGGGAACGGGTATTTTGCCTATACCAAGCGCCTGGAAAGGCAAGCGGACGGCACGATGAAAAACATCCAGGAGGAGGTGGAGATTCCGGCGGCGGCAGCGGAGTTTTTCGAGGCGGTCGACCTGGACAAATACCTGGCCGACGCGGCAGGTGAACTGATGAAACACGGGCTGTTACTGCCCGAATTCATCCGAAATAAGGGCGGGCAGATCATCGGCCTGGAAGTGAAGGAGTGTAAGTACATGCGGGCTGCCCGGAAAGACATCGACGGCCGCGTGAAAAAATGGTACTGGTCGGGGTTCTGGGGCAAACAATCGGCGGCGAACTCGATCATCCGTAAGGAGGATCGCAAGACCGTGGAAATACCCGTTTACGCCGGGGAGAAAGACCGACAGATGAAGTTTGTGCTGCCGATGGGTGATTACCTGTTCAATGACGGCTACTACCCGATCCCCTCCTGGTGGGGCGGCTGGGAGTGGATCGAACTGGCGAACGGGATACCGGCTTTTCACAAGGCGAACCTGCTGAACGGATATAATATCCGGTGGCATGTTGAAATGCCGGCGGATTACTTCCTCGACTATGAGGCGTATAACGGGGCCGTGGACTCCGAAACGAAATCGCTGGTGCTGAATACGGCTAAGGAAAAAGAGCAGGAGTTCCTGGATACCCTGAATGAACTGCTTGCCGGCCCGGCCAACGCCGGGCGTACCGTGCTAACGAAATATGAGTTAGACAAGGCTATGGGTAAGGACTATCCGGGCATCAAGATCAAGCCCCTCGACTACGACATGAAGGACGAGGCGCTGCTGAAACTCTTCGATAAGTCGAACACGGCGAATATCAGCGCCCAGGGCATACACCCTACCCTCGCGAACATCGAAACGCAAGGAAAACTGAGCAGCGGAACCGAAATCCGCAACGCTTACCTGATGTGGCTCATCATCAACACCTACCAGCCGCGCCGGAAGATGCTCAAGGCCATCGACCTGGTGAAACGGGTCAACGGGTGGCAGGCAGAAATTTTCTATGGTATCCGGGATTTCGAACTCACCGCCCTCAGCGAGGATAAGAGCGGCATGCAGAAACGGGAGGAGGCCGTGGCACAATGACCCGGCAGGAATACGAACAGGCCGTGGCGCTCGTCGAGCGGCGCAACCCGGGCGATCCGCTGCTATCCACGCTACGGGCTGGATACAGGCCGGTGAACGAGGTGTATCTGCGGGCAGCGCTGCGGCGCTTGCCGGCCGCGAAGGTAAAAACGTCCGAAAATGGCGTCGAAGAGCGAGACGAGCGGCCCGATCGGGGCGGCGCCGACGCACAACTGCGCCAATTATGGGCTGAACGCACGCGCTTATTCGGTGAAATGAATAAGCGGAGCAATCACTTCCACGAGTGCAAGTCCGACGACGAGCGGGCCGCCAACAGCCGGGAAATACGGGCGATTTGGTCGCGTATCCTGCATGTGAAGGAGCGCATAGCACACTACGAAGCGCACGGCGAACTGCCGGAGCCGGTTAGTGAAGAGCGGTTTCCGCTGCCGGATGATCCGGTATCCCTCGTGAAAAAAATGAACTCCATCCGCGCGCAAATCAGCCAGGTGAAAAAACGCCTGGATGATCTGGGCGCGCTACCTCAAGATCACCCCGACCGGTCGAAAATCGGCGATGCCGAGGCGCGGCTGGCGGAACTGAAACTATACGCAGGTCATGCAGAAAAAGCAATTGAGCGAGCGAGTGTACACGCAGGCTGACTTCGACAATGCCCAGGGCATTGTCGAGCGGATTATTATCCACCTGGATCAGCCGCGCAAGTTCCTGCTTACAGAGAGCGAGCGGCGGCACTTCGAGCGGCTTCGTATAGTGTTCGGCATTATGATGCAGTGCAACACGCAGAAAGCCAGGGTGCGGCGGATCAGTCAGGTTATACCGGTCAGCGAGCGTTCGGTGATCCGGTATATGAGCGAAGCGAAGGAACTATTCGTGGACATGATGCGGGTAGATCGGGAGTGGGAGCGGCATTTCCTGAAAGAGAAGCTGTACGGGCTGGCACAGAAGGCGGAGGACGCCGGCGACGTGGAGACGGCAATGAAGTGCCTCGACAAGGTGATCAAGTTGGAAGGATACGACCGGGAGGACTCCGGAATCAAGCCGGATGATATACTGCTGCCGAATCTAATTTTTACCGCCGAAGCGCGGGCTATATCGTCGAATATCGAAGAATATGAAGAAGCACTTGTATTGGAACCGGAAGCAGTTGCAGTTCCTGCAATCAAGGCAGCCGGTTAGGTGCTTCCTGGGCGGGCGCGGATCGGGCAAATCGACCGTTATCGGCGGAACTGACCTGGTACGTATGCGGGAAATGCCGAGGGCGAAGGGTTTCCTGTCGAGTTCGACTTATAACCAGATTCTTACCAAGACCCTGCCGGCTATGGAGGCAAAATGGCAGGAAGCCGGGATGAAAGACGGCATTCATTACGTCGTCGGCCGGCGCCCACCGAAACATTTCGCCCTACCCTACCAAATGCCCCGCAGATTCGAAAATTGCCTTTTTTTCTGGAATGGGTACTGCCGGGAATTTCTGAGCATGGATCGGCCTGACCTGGTGCGCGGGGGATCGTACCAGTTCGGCGACGTTGACGAGGCTGCCCTGGTGACTCAGCAGGAGAACACGCTAATACTGCTGCCGATGGTGCGGGGTTTTCGGCATAAGTTCTCTTCAGACCTGTATGGCCAGGTGGGGTACTACACCAGTATCCCCTGGAAGCCAAGGGGGTATTGGGTATTCGACTACGAGGACAAGGCCAAAGGGTACCCGGATAAGTACATGTGGTTGGAAAGCACGGCACTGGATAACATCGATGTGCTCGGGCCGCAGTACATACAACTGTTGGAGGACGAGATGCCTTACCTCGAATTCCAAGTGGAGGTGATGAATAAGCGTATCCGCAAGACCAACGATGCGTTCTATCACCGTTTCGACCCCGAAAAGCATACGTACCAGGTGCGTTACCTGTACGATGAGGGTGAGCGGGGGGACTACACCAAGGGGGTTGCGGATGCACACTACAGGCCGGATCAACTACTCGATATATCATTCGATTTTTCTGGATGGTTCAACTGCTGCACAGCGTGGCAGGAGGGCCGGGATGGTAAGCGCATCGTGGAGTACTGCCTTCACCAGTTCTTTGTCAAAGACGAGGAAGGTAAGATCAACGAGTTGGTCGACAAGGTGTGCAACCATTATCGCAACCATAAGGAGAAACTCGTGCGCGTTTGGGGCGAGCCACGTGGCCACGACAAACGACCCGACAACATCGATACGATCTACGACACCATCCAGAAGCGATTCAGGTCGAACGAATGGAAGTGCGAGATCAGGGTCAAGCCTGGCCAGGTAAAGGCGCACAAAGAGCGAAATACCTACATGAACTCGGTGCTGACTGAGGATGACCCGAACATACCGGTACTGCGAATCAACGATGAAACCTGTAAGGATTTCATCATCGCGATGCAGGTGACCGAGGTGACCCACGATTTCCAAAAAAACAAATCAAAGGAGCGTGATCGACTGTATCCACAGGAGCATGCGCCGCATTTCACTGATACAGGCGACTACTATCTCATGCAGAAGCATGGGTGGCGAGTCAAGTCCGGGTCTGATCGACCGGCATTGACTGCCACGACCAGGTAGCCAGCATATAACCTGAAAATTTTTTCAGGGCTTAATTAAGAAAAACCAAATC
>JACDJC010001571.1_pt1 | contig 19958 bp, 30 predicted proteins | sample 7454191 | NCBI WGS metagenome assembly JACDJC01 (sample SAMN14253291, study PRJNA609438) | sludge metagenome | isolation source: sludge after 25d culture with pyrite and EDTA | collected 2018-12-20 | reverse complement strand
CAATCTGATCGCCAAACCGATACAACTCTTGTAACGACTGGTTATTAGTATAAACAAAATTGGCCGTCGGCAAGTGTTGACATTCTGAGGCGTGTGCGTCCACATTCCCGCGACCAATAAGTCGAATGGTAACATCGAAGATGTTTTCGTTAGGAAAACGATAGTCCGGCACAATAACTACTGGCGAATCACCGAACCGAGACTTGGCGATTCTAATCCACATACTATCATTAACTAAATTGCGCCCCCATTCTGTTCCTAACGTTTGATACAAGTGTCGCAACGTTACCCCTAGCTCTGGTATCAAATCTTGCTTATTCACCTCTTGTCCGTTTGTGTGAATAACCACCTCATCGGACGTAGGGTCATAGCTATACTCATACGGCGGGAATTGCGATAAAATAGATGCAACAGCCAACTTGATAGGCGTGGCAAAATTAAACACATTACCATCTAAACGGAGGGCTAAATAAGTCGCCAACGTTGTTTTACCGGCCGCGTAACCTTGTGAGCTAATACCAATCCAGACTTTCGGCATAACGATACTCTCCATATAATGCAATAGCATAATCTATTGCATCGGCTAAGTCTTTTATTAAATCGCCAGTATTAAACACCTTACCGTCCACAGAAATAACCCCATCACTTATAGAGACCATTGCACATCATACCCCTGTCGGCGCAAATAATTGATAATATGACCATGTTTAACATTAGGGTTAGGCCCACCTTTTTGTTGATAAAACAACTCGCTTTTTTTGGCTTGCGCGTATTGGTGGCAAACACCGCCAATGGCTTCTGTTGTTTGAACCAACTCATACAACAAATCATAATCCTGCGCTTGAGCCACTTTGTTAATCAACAAAATATACTCTGCGTCAGGTAAAGGTAGGTCGAAGGCGCACATCACATCAAATATATCGCTTGTTTCACGTGCGATCTGGGTGGCTAAATCTTTGGTGCCATACTGTGCCAATCCACAACCGAAAACCCGTATTTTGCTTAACACTGGGGATAACTTATCCCACAAAATTTGGAACTCGGCCGGTGACAAAAGCTCAATAAGCCCTTTGTTACTTAACCTTGTTAAAATGTATTCGGCATCTTCGCCGGACATTTCTTGAAAAAACCTCTCTAGCATTGATTACTCCTTGTGGTATCTCATAAAAAGTAAGTGGCGAACAAGGGTTTGGGGTCTTATTCGCCACTCAAGGAGATACAATGCTTATATTACCACAAATTAGTATTGATGTCAAGCGTGATAAAAAGGAAAAGCCGGATTACTAATAATTTCGCCCGATCTGACAACACTTTTTCTTCAACACGCGCTAAATCTTCACTATTCAATATGTGTCTATGCCGCACCAAAAGTTGAAACGATTGATCCCAATCGCTCAAGACCCAATTGAGTAACATATCGAAATGTTTTCGCTCTAAATTCGAGGTCAGGAGAGCGGCTAACGATTCAGTAGGAGTAATCACAGGGAGCAAGGTGTCACGCAATTGAGAATCATTGATGTCCTGAAACAACAAGAGGCTCTCTTGTGTGTCGCGCATCACACTGGCTAATAGTTGTTGGCGCAGTGCTTGGTCTGTAACTTGGGGATACAGTTGGCGAGAACAAACGGCATCACTTAACACCGCATCTAACAAAAGCTGTTGTTGTTGGGGGGTTAAATAGCTTTTACACTCGGTATATAATCTCTTAGACAAACGCGGGCTTTGGGATACCATTTCTACCAATTGTTGCTTCTCGTTAGGTAACAAGAACACATATCGGTATTTGAATACATGGCGGGCTAACTCCACGCAAATAGTATTGTGTGGTAATTTAACCACATAATGATAGATTCCGTCAGGCGCATGGTTGGCTACTGCCCGCTCGTAATCATGGCACTTGATACAACTTAAAAACGAATGGAATTTATCTGAACGGGCAAAGAGTGAAACAAACAAATCATAATCGGACATTTTTTACTCCTGTAATTGGGTGATGAGCGGAAGTATGTACTCGAATTTGTATCCTTCCGGTAGGTGGTGTTGGACAATCAATTGTCTAGTTCGCACCGGATTACTTACCAATGTTGCGGAAATACGCGCTAATTGATCTGGATTAAACTTGTCGTGGTGCATTGTCCACAGGGACATCATATAATCAACGTCTTGAACCGATAGTAAGCGATCCCGATGATGTGGAATCACCCGATGGTCAATCAGCAATTTGTACGATTGCTCCATATCCTGCAACGCAACCTCAAGCAATTGCTCTTTGTCAGCACCAGAAACGTCAGACTTTACGTATAATGATGCAGACAAGGCGGGGCTACCTAATGCGGTGGCAACCAATTGTTGCCGGTTGTTGTCGCTTAGTATAGGATAACTATCAAATAGCCGCCAAACGTTTTCGGGGTCTACAACAACAACATTAAACAATTGTTGGCGTTCCTGATCGGTTAGGTCTAATTCTCGGTAAGCCTCAACAGCCACGCTTGGATCGGTAGCCATAATATCAACCATCCGTTGTCTAGCTGTCGAATCGAGATAGTGATAACAACAAATATGGTAAGCAACTTCGGGCGAAAGAGACGTGCGTCGGAGCAACACTTCCATCGCTTCTTCTGACGCATATTCGATTGCCCAACAATTGCGAGATAGGCAATCGCATAACTCATCGTATCGGTTGCCAAAAAGTAACTTGAGGTAATATGCTGTTTTTTTCATTAGATTTTCGCGCAAACACCTATGTCTCGTTTCCACGAGCTAAAAATTCTTCAATCGCTTCGGCTAGTTCTTCGTTATCATCGTCAGGCCAACAATTTTGTAACTCGGTTATAATGTCTGCATCGGCGAACCATTCCACCAATTGATTCCAGCCACTAATACCGAGTAATTCATATATCGTTGGCAGATCGTACACCATTCGTTTCTCTATCATAAAGTAATCTCCTACTACTCGATAACAATGTAAGACATATAACAACCGCCGCGAGTATTATAACGTTTTCCATTATAAATGGCGTAAACTTCCATGATCTCCTCATCTAGTTCACACCAAAGTTTCTTAATATCCAACGTTATCAAAGTATTATTTGGGTTTAGTCGGCAAATATGAATAATCTCGTACATTTTTATCCTCTTTTTCCTTGTTTAGCATCATATTATCATGTCGCGGCCACTCTGTCAAGTGTCAAAAAGGTGTAACCGTCATAGGCGGCGGCATCTGTTGTTTGCCATTGCCCACTATACGGGAAATAGGCATCGCCCACACAAACAGTGTGAACTAACGTCAAATACATACGAGTTACTTGCGGCATAAATAATCGGTAAATTTGCTCTCCGCCAATAACAATAGCATCATCTGGGATTGTGGGGAATGGGTGTTGGCGCGTTAAAACAATGTTGTTACGGCCTGGTAAAGGGTGTCCAATGCTTTCAAACGTTTTTCGCCCCATCACGATTGACCGGCCCCATGTTATTTGTTTGAATCGTTTTAGGTCATTGGGTATCCGCCACACCAATTGGTTCTGATACCCTATGACCCCATTCAGTGATACGGCGGCAATTAGTTCTATGTTGAATAACCTCGATATATTGTGGGTCGTTTTCGATAAGAATCCCGTTACGGTTTGTGTTTATGCACGCTACGCCTGTTGTCCCACTGCCGGCCGCGTTATCTAAAACTGTATCACCCTCATTGCTATATGTGCGAATCAAATACTCAAATAGCGGTACTGGTTTTTGTGTTGGATGCACGGTTTTCGTGGCCGATGCAAACTTCAAAATAGATTTTGGAAAGCCGGTTTTGGTTCTTGTGTATATCGCGCCCGGCACTAAGCCGTTCATACTACAACAGGCGGCGGGTTTACTTTTGCCCTTCGTCCTAACTTGACAATCTGCAACGCCTTGTGGATTGTAAGTAGCATGGTTGGCGGCCTTGTTGGGTGGGCGCACGCGCATCGGGGAAAATATCAATACGCTCTCGTGTACTCGCAACGGCATATAACGTGCGTTCATAAATCCGCCTACGTTGTTTTTCTCCCACACCCAATCATATCGAAACATTTCTAAATTACTCATTACCAATTTGCTGGTAAACGGTTGCACGGCCGTCAACGCGATTACACCATTTGGGGTAATGAGACGTTTGTATTGCTCCCAAAGTGGCTCAAGTGGAATTATTTTATCCCACCGTAAATGGGTCATCTTGTATGGCAAATCGCACAAAATAAGGTTAATGGACTGATCTGGCAACCAGCCCATTACCTCTAGGCAATCTCCCACGTATAAATCTATCTGGCTAATGCTTTACTCGCTTTTGAACCCAATCCGAAAAGGATGTGAACAACGTTGGAACCCAAACCTAACAAAACACCCGTGAACAAATACCCCGCCGTAGGTGTCACGGGGGTCAACGAAGCGGCTTGGCTAATATCAAATGAGAACACAAACGCCACCAAAATACCAAGAATTAAGGATAACCCGCGCTTGATTAACACCGAGTATTTTTCGGGCAACACCACACCAGTTAAAACGGTTTCCAATAAATACTCAATTAACCCCGCTAATGCAATAAATTTTTCTTCCATACCACCCTCCTAACACAAATTATACTTTGCCGTTACATGCCAGTACAATAAAGGTATGCAAATTTATCACGCTAGTAACCTAGATATTATCAAGTCGCTACCAGACAAATCAATTGATACCATTATTACCGACCCACCTTATGGTATGACCGATCTAACGTGGGATAAATTCCCTACCGAATGGTTAGAGTTATGTCTGAGAGTATTAAAAGATAACGGTTACTTAGTATCATTCGGCGGCTTCCCCGTGCAATACGCTATCGCTCAACATTATAAATTTCGTTTTAGTGGTATGTGGTTAAAGCCATTGGCGGTAATGAGAACACACACAGCCAAAAAACCAAGATCGCAATGCGAACCATATACAGTATTTGCCCACCCCAACCACCAAATTAAAGACCTAACATGGAACAAGATTTTAGTTGAGGGGGAACCCTATCGCAAAATTCAACGTAATACGGGGTATGTGCGCGACGGGAAAAATCAAATAGACAGAGCCAACACAAGCGCGTGGACGCAAGACGGCTATGTTGGCGAAAATGAGGGTACGCGCCAGCAAACCGATGTGTTACACGGCCCCACAAAGCCAACGATGAAACATCAAGAGCGCACACCGCACCCAACCCAAAAACAGTTGTCAATTATCGAATGTTTGGTTAAGTGGCTTACTAACCCAAGCGATATTATCCTTGACCCATTTATGGGAAGCGGCACAACGGGTGTGGCGGCCATAGGACTAAATAGAGATTTTATTGGTATAGAGATAGATGAGACTTACTTTAGTATCGCCCAAAATCGGTTGGGGCAAACACCCGATGTGTCTACCCCTAACCGCCGCTCAGGAGATACGATATAAGTTTATCACAAGATAACAGTTTGTCAAGTGTTAAAATGGGGGAATTATGTTTATTCACAAATTTACTGGTACGGGGAAAAAGGACGGCGGGAACTCGTGGTACGATATAGGTTACACCCAAGTTCCAATTATTAACGGGCTGGAAATGGGTTTCAATTTTCGCACGGGCGAGAATGAGTTTGGTGATGGTCAAGTGTGGAATAGGTTTATTCAACCAGAGGCAACCCACCTAGACAAACATCGGTTGCCACCGCACGAACACCCGTTATATCTTAATGATATGGGGCGCACCTATCATGTCTTTTCTGATGGCGCATGGTTAGCGCAATGGGCATTAGATGTTGACGGGGGGCAACACACTTTCGCGGTTGAATTGTATGGCGATTGGGTTGATATTGTAAATGGTGTCAAACAACCTAAACCCGATCCCGATCATGCGTGGTTCCGTTTTAGTGGCGGAGAATGGCAACGGCTAAACTTGATGGGGGAAAATCATCTATCGCAAACGTCGGGGCCAGTATCATTCGAGATACTTACTCGTTACGCTAAAGGTAGTGGCAAGGGCGCGAATGGATGTTTTATCAAAAGCATGTCTTTGTTGCCCGCGACGGAAAAGCCAGTGATGGTTATTTACCAATCACCTGTTGAGCCGCGAAGATTTTATGATTGGGCTAAAGCGTTTTTAGATGCTGTTGTTTGGACAAGCGATTTGATACTGGTTGGGGATATAGGTAGCCAGTACAGGATTTTTATACCAGCTACCTACACAATTGGGATTGATACATTGGAAAAGTTAGGGCTAGATTATCAAACAATCTAGTAATTCGTGATAACCAGTTCGGTTACTGGCTTTCTACCTTTGGGGTTCGAGTTGATTGCCCTTGCAACTTGAACCTCTTTAATTACCCAACCTCTGTATAATTCCCGAACTAACTCCGTGTCGGAGTTACTAACCATGATGTACACGCCATTATCCTTCCATTGGTTGCACAACTTGGCTAACAAGTAATGGTCGGATTCTGTAAAAGCCACGTGGTGGTATTGGTTAAAGCACCCATGATATGGCGGATCGAGATAGATAAAATCTCCCTCTGATATGTATAACTTTAACGCACTACTGCTAAAGATATTAGTGCGATTTTGCAACACCGCGCTCGCCGCCAACAAGCCTTCTTTGTCACAAATTTTAGGGTTGCGATAATCTCCTATCGGAACATTAAATTTTCCCTGTTGATTGACACGGTATAACCCATTGAAGCAAGTTTTGTTTAGATAAATAAACTGTGCCGCAGAATCCACCGGATCGCTATAGGTTGTCTCACGTATAGCATAATAGTACCCCTTATTATGGTTGCGCTCGTGAATCTCTAATTTATGAATTAGAGCCAACACACCTTGTTTGATAACTTGGTAGCAAGTTATAAGCCCATTGTTCACGTCAGCAAGCTGACACACCATGTTGGGGTATAATGATTTGATATACCAATACATAGCTCCACCACCTAAGAACGGCTCGACATATCTAGTAAAAGACGGTGGCAATGGTAGTGTTTTTACTAAGCGTTGCTTGCCGCCTACCCATTTAATGAACGGCATTATCTCTGACATCGGCTACCCCGTAATGGATCGTCTCATAACACTTTTTTATCACTTGGGCATCCCACAACGCATTATGTTTTGCGCCAGATGATAACCCACAAAGTGTCTCACGGTTAATATCTGGATCAATCCCTTTTATCTCCAATAAAGTACAAAGATCGAATGGTATGTAAGAGACATTAGTAGGAATACTCATAGCCCCACCAAATAACTCGCAAAATAACACCCAATCATAAGCCAAACAGTCTGACCACATTTGAACTGTTTCAAATTGTGATAACCATGCGGTTAAGACCTGAGTGGCTTGCAGTTTGTTATACACAACTTCGCCGGTCAAAATAACGTTGTCTCGCACCCAATCACTTTCTATATGGCCGTAATCATTCATCTCGAAATAAATGGTTTCCCCTGTCTCGGCTACCGCGCCAAAACTAATCAACTTTGCGGCTTGGTTCAAACCAGTGAACTCCGTGTCAAAAAACACCTTTGTCATTCTAATCTCCGTTGAATCTCTTGATAGAAAATGGGGTCTTTTTCAATCAAGATATAATCATAGTTTAAGTCACGGCAAGCCACTCCCGTCGTGCCTGATCCGGCAAATGGATCGAGTACAATTTTTTGGTCGGGTGATTGCAATAGTGACAAAATACGTCTAATTAACCGCACGGGCTTCATTGTGGGGTGTGTTGAAGCACCACGTTCTTTACGAGACACTTTCGGTACATAGATTGGGTTATAACGATATAGAACATCTGACCCTAAACGGTCGGCTGTTATATCGTCGCAAAATACATTCGTGGGGTATTTGCTTGGTTCACCGATATTCCATGCCCCGCAAGTAATAGTAGTGTCCCCAGATTCTTTTTTTAATATGTCGTGCAAACAACTACCAGTTAGATACGGTTTCTGGAATACTAAAATTACATGAACGGCTTGTTTGAGCGGCACAATAGAATATCGGTAGCCGTTGTACTTCCAAGCCAATGGTGTTACTGGTTCGGTTATATCGGTATAACCATCGCCCTCTCTACGGTTACGGGTAGCAATTCGATTATCCCAACCCTCGCCTGTTGTACTCCTGACAAAGTTCGCGGCCTTTTTTTGTCCCACCACCTTTTGTTTAACCCCAAAATGTTTATCCAACTGTTTTGACAAACCTACACTTTTCGGAAAATCGGATGCAAAAAACCAGTATAAACTTTGGCCTTCAACAAGTTGGGCTAAATGCGCGTAGCATTTGAACAAAAATGATTGACGATCCATCCCAAACATCAATAAATGACCGCCGTGCTTTAATACCCGCGCGGCTTCTTTGAAGAACGATTCCCAAAAGTTCCCGTCAGGCATATCCCACCGGCCAGCAAAATCTACCGCTTGTTTGTAATCTGGCTTACCGTCCTGTCGGATAACAACCCGGCTACCTAACGCATACGGCGGATCGGTAAAAATCAAATCTACCGAATTAGTAGGCATTGTTGCCATAACGTTTAAGCAATCATCATTTACAAGTAACAGCATGGGATTGACTTACTCCGTAGCTCCGGCAATGCACGGGCGGCGCGTCGCCAAGCGGTTAGAATTTTTTCGCATGTGAACGTCAGCAAACTTACCGAATCGCCGTCTTGTACTAACCAAATGGGCCATACAACTAAATTCGGATCGGCGATTATATCTCGCACCAACATCTCAATATCGGGGCTGTTCAATTCGGGTAATGGAATAGCATCTAAAACTGCCCAATTAGTATTCATAGTTTCCTTAAAGAATAGGGGCATTTCTGCCCCTAAACTTCTACAATTCTGCTAACAACGCATCAAGTTCTTCGGCTGTCATGTTGTGGTATTGTTGTTGCTCTTTCTCAAAGCGCAATTTTAACAACAACTGTTTCTTCTGAGCCTTTTGTTGTGCCGCTACTGCGCGTTCTTGTGCCGCCTTTTCTTCGGCTACAATCGTTTCCTCTGCATCCTTAACCAAAGCCATAGCGAACTCTACCGCCGCCGCCTGATCTTTAGTGTGCGGAATCATCATCCCTACTGCTTTCAAGTTAGGTAACTCCAATGATAATTGCAGATAAATACCGCGCAATTGCTCAGGCGTTAATGTAAATAACTGCTCAGGGGTTAATACACCTTTCGCCCAACGAATACGAACTGACTTTTGAGCCGCTTCTTTCCAGATGTTCATTTTTACTCCTTAATGTTGATAACGCGGGAGCCATTTACCCGCACGGTGATCGAATTGGTAAACCCAATTCCTGATAATTGCTGATCGCTAGGCGGTACGCACATCCGATCAGCTAATGCCGCCAAAACAGATTTGTGTTTGTCGTAGCGATGATCTAAAAACTCTTGAAAGAACCCGTTGGGTGTGTTAGGGTTCAAGCAGTCTGGTACACAAAAGAAAATATGCTCTGTCCCGATTCCGATTCCGCCCCAGTAATTCGGGGATCGGGTGACAATAGACACAGGGTAAAATTTTCCAACTTCTAACCCCCATGCCGCGTCTTTAGGGGCTTCGATCACCGGTAAGTGATGAGTGATTTGTTTATCCCGCACAGTGGCAACTTCAACAGTCGCTTTGTTAGCCAAATCTTGTACGCGATAATGATACATTTTACCCAACAGTTCGATTTGAGCATCAAATCCATGCTGTCCGGCGTGCCGGTGGAAGTTGTGGACATTGAATTTGTATTGGTGGCCGTCAATCTTTTTGAATACGATATTTTCCACATAGCAGTTTGGGTCGCCTTTATGCCGGACACCTGGTATCTGGTCAACATCCAATACGCCACCATTCACGGTCTGATTTCGGAAGGAGATTTCACCCTGTGGCATAACACAATGGGCATCATAATCGTTGTTATTACCTTTAGGCCAACGGATAGAGAACCGTAATTCGCCGTCAATAGAGCCACCGGCGGTTTTGACTGCTTGCCGAATTGCGTCAACCACATTGCCGTTGTATACCCAACTCATGCCGTTCCCCCACTTGAATAGCGGCGGTGCGCCTTGTGCGGGTGCAATGAGCGAGAATAATTGGCGGCTATCATTGAACAACACTTCTATTGAATGGGCGGTTGGTAAAACGTTTGCGACAAATTCCTTCATGGGCATTTCATTGGCCGGTGGTGTTTTACCGCGACGCATAGACTGTAGTACACTACGTGCGTTATCCGTCAAAGCAGGCGCAATATCAGGATTGGCCCACAAAACATTCTGGATACTGAGGTCGCCCATATTGGCAAACCGGCGGGACAACGCGGGCAATAAACCATCTTGGGCTAATTGTTTTTCTGCTGAACTAATTTGGCTATCTGACACTGGACGCACGTCAACGCGGCGATACCGTGTAGGGTCAACAACTAACTCGTATTCACGAATAGCGTTAGCGGTCGAGGTGCCGTTGTTAATAGCTTTAATCAACGTGCCAATAGCCGAGTTCCACGTGCGGGCTACTGCGCTACCAAGACTTAACGCCTTTTGCCAACAATAGGTGTTTTGGTCTGTGCTGGCAAGGTATTCTGCTTTGGCTTGGCGCATGGCAACTACCATGTGTTTGAAGTCGTTACCCCGATACGCTGTGCCAATAACTTGCAACACAGTGTCTAAAGATTCTAACGACACCTCGCGCATACAACGCGCAAACACATCATGATCGCCGCGCAAGTCGGCTAGTTTAGCATTGTCGCCGATGCAACGCGCAGGTAATGTTAAATGCAAATGATTGTATTGCACAACATGGCCGTCTGGTTTTAACCCATAATTTTGCACAACACCAAGATCGGCAGGTGACTTGAGGAATATATCGCTAATTGGTAATTTTTCAACCAAGTCCGCAACTGCTCCAAAAACCTGCGTATATGGGGCGGTGTTTTGGTGTCGGAAAATACTTTGTACGCGGCCGTCAACTACAATTACAACACCGGCCATAGCCCGAATAAAACGTCGGCAACAATTACAATCATGCTCGGTTTTGGTGTAATGTATAAGGTTTGTGCCTAGCGGGAAAGCATTAAGGTATGTTGCCCAAACTAGATCGGGGTCAATGTCAACCGTGAACGCAGGGTAACGTTGTAACTGATACTCGGCGTGGTTCTTAAATCTTTCTGTGAACATATATAACTCCTACTGAATAACAAAAATGTATTGCCCAACTTTCAAGGTTTTATTGGGAATACCGTTATGAACCTTCTCGGTCTCCGACGGATTACAATGAACCGATGTTACGTTCCCGTACTTTTCCGTCATATACCGGAACCCTTCGTCGTAATTACCTACCCACATTTTGCCCATGACGATCATAAGCCACCATAGATAGAGCAGATTTGCATAATAGCCCAAGTGGTAATCTCGGCATCACCACATTTGGTCATGTCGCTAGGCAATGTCAATATAGAAGAGTTACTATATGTGGTAACAAATACCTTACAATTTTCACGGTCAATACGAACTATCATCCAATTTCTCCTGTTTGAATCGTCTGCGTTCCCGCCGTCTCATACGGCGTTTGATTTTCCGCAATTCACCTGGCGACCAGTGATGGTATTGTCGGCCACTAATTACATCTACTTCATCCGTGTCTTTGACAAGTAACCTTTTCATACTTATATCCTACCTCGCTTGAACTTATTTGTCAAGCATTACCAGAAATTCTTGTTCTATCGTCATCTTTGTCTCCTGAATTGCCTACATAATATCACACTATTGGCTGTTTGTCAAGTATTATTGTCGCTCCTAAAACATTACATTATAATTGCCGCATGGGGGTTTTATGAGCGATACCGTTTTGGTCGCCATTGTGACTGTTATTGGCAGTGTCATCGTGGCCGTCATTCAATATACTAATAGACAACAGTTACGCGATATGGCAGAACAACAAGACGGGTGCCAAAAGCGTATAGCTCTATTAGAAGGGAAACTTGAGGCGGCGCACCAGTCATATCAGGATCAGATTAAGGCGATGGAGAAATTATTAAAAGAGGCAGAGCGTAAATACTACGAGGGTGTGGCGGTTACTGAGGCGTTTTTTGAGAACGCCCTAGACGCGATCTTTGTGGTGTCACAACATGGAATTATAACGCGGATGAACGCATCCGCCGAGTTGTTAGTAGGGGCTAGTCGAACCGAATATGTTGGGCGCACTATTGAATCGGTGTTACCTGACCGAAATCGCGCATTACATGAAAGTTTGCGTATCAATTACATTCGTCACCCCATTCCTTCGCGTATGTCAAGGTTTGTTCCTATGTCTGATAAACCAGTAAACCTTAAACGGTTCAATGGTGATGAAGTGGCTATTAAGGTTTCCTTATTGCCACAACCATTACCAGATGGGTTAGTTGTGATAGTGATTTGTCATAATGCGTAAACGTTTAGCCGTGTTGAGTACGATAATTGCATTGGGGGTCGTGGCGGTTGGGACAACGCCGTTGGTTACGTACTATTTCCCTATTGCGATTTATGACATTGGCGAGTGTGGGTACTCTAACAAAAAAGGGTTGGCTTATTCTTATCCGGCCAATATGTCAGAGCAGATTCAAAATATATTATGTATACCTGATGGGGCCTATTGGCGATTGTGGCAATACACGAAACCGCGTAATCTTTTTGAAAATCTGACGTATCTCCCTAATGTTTGGGGGTTGTCGCAAACCCAGAGTTTTCAAGAGTGGTATCATCCCGATTTGGATTATAGGCTTTTATTGATAGGGAATGAATGTGATCAACTTGATCAGTGTAACCAACCACCTAATGTTGTGGCTGGCATGTTTATTAGTGCGCTAGAGACTTGTGATAGTTGTATGGCAATTGGGCCAGGTTTAGCCAGCGACGAAACTGATGGGCAATGGATATTACAGTGGTACAACTCATACGTAGCACAAGGCGGAGACCCAAACCGTTTATATGCGTGGGATGCTCATCAATACGTTGACATAACACATGCGATACCAGAATGGGTGCTTAGTGGGTGTAATGGTGATGATGCTTGTATTGCTCGCACGGAAATAACTAGGCGGATAGATGTTATTTATGATACCATGCCTATTGACAAACCGTTAATTATTTCTGAGGTTGGAATGTGCGGGTTGCCAAATACCTACACATGGTTTCGCTCTGTTTTGGAAACGTTAGAACGAGACCCGCGTGTATTAGCCTATATGGTGTTTATAGATAATAACGAGGGTCAGGCTTGGCAACCTTGCAACTTCCCAATTTTTACCCAACATGGAACACTTAATAGTTATGGGTTGGCGATCCGACATGCAACCGCCAACCCACCTAACCCCTATCCTTAACAGTGAGATTTAGCACAAGGGCGTTGTAGTTCCGCTAACAACACATCAATCTCGGCGATAGTCATGTTGCTATATCGTTGTTGCTCTTTCTCTAGCCGCAACATTAACAATGCTTGCTCCTGTTGCTTCTTCTGTCGAAGCATTAGAGCGCGTTCTTGTGCCGCCTTTTCTTCGGCTATAATCGCACTGTCAATATCTTTCACAAACGTCATTGTTGCGTCAGATACTCCTTGACAGACCTGAAAGAAAACATTCCAAGCGTTCATAATCTTAAACCAGAACTTTCGTTTTGCCGAAGGTAAAAGTTACAACATTATCACCGCAAGTAACTTTGTGAACATCTTGCCGGTCGGCGAATAATGGTTGTTGGGTTGACAACACAATCATTCGTAATTCGTTTAATTGGCGGCGAACTTGGCGCAGTTCTTTGTTGATTTTATCAATCTCGGCCGCCACCATTGCATCAATCACACTGGGGGCAAAGATACTCCAACTATCGTACAACTCGATACACTTATGGGCAACAGATTGAATCCGTGTCAGTTTTGTTTTGCCGCGCAACTCGGCTAACTTAGGTTGCGTACTAAAGCCAGCCACCGACACACTAAAGGTGTTTGCCATATAGAAATCGGTACTGGTCTCGTTTTGGCGCGGCGGATTCCAACTGTTCCCACGCAAGCCATTGGCATCCAACCACTCGGAAACTTCGGTGCTGTAGGACACGATGGGTTGTTTGGGCGCGGGGTGTAGTCGGCGGAAGGTTGACAATTGAGTAGATAAGTGAGCTTCACGTATTGCTAATTCGGCAATCGTATCAGCAGTAACGGGTTGCGGCGACATCACTGGATGATCTTCAAAACTAATCATCTCGCCTGCCACTTCGATAGCGGGCATGTTGAGTTCGCCGTCCTTGATAACCGTGAATGTTTTGTGTTGAGCCACATGGGGAATAACACTAGGGGTGCCAATAGGTGCGCCGTCGCCACAGTGAACGTCGCCATACCGATATGCGCGGATAGACACATTGTTTAATTCGCTATGATAAACCACATCACCCACTGCCCAGTCGCCTTGCGGCACGAATTTTAATGCTGTTTCAATAGTTTTGGTTGCCAAACCGATACGATTATATGACGGTAATTTGAATGACTTGCCAACCATGTTTTCCAACATAGACAACACCGATAGGCCAGTTGGTAATGACACCGTGTGTTGTCCTTCGACGTATCGGTGTTGTGGGTTGGTAATGGCATCCCACATAGCTTTTTCGGCGCGGGCATGTTCACCGTTAGTATGGGCGCGGGCAAGTAACCGATAGAGGTATGGGTCATTCGTCTGCGCCAACACCTTGAGAGCTTCTGGGGTGTTGTTGTGGGTGTTGTGATAGAGGGCAAGGGCAACCATATCAACATACTGTAACGGATCACCATTGTCAGTTAAGGTGTATAAAACAGTGTTATTGAGATAGGCGGTGGTTCCGGCCGGATATGACATTAGACCTGTTTCGCCGATAGCAAATGACGGCGCATCAATTAGGGTTGGTTCTCCGACACTCGCGGCGTTTGTTAAGTTCGCTTGGAATACCGACATGACATGCGGTAGAGAGGTAGCATTAACCAACATCCCACCGCAAGCATCCGCCATTTCGGATAATAGTTTGCGATTATAATTGCTATAACCAACCAACACAGCACTTTCCGGCCGCAAATTGTTTAAGGCGCGTAATGTATCGGCTACCTCCCCCCGTGTATCTGGTACAGGGTAGCCATCGGTGAACCAACACAGTTGTAACGGTGTAGTGTCGCGCAATCTAACGGCATCGGTTAAAATACCACTAAACCGAGTGGTGGTGCGTGTATATGCGTTGTCTTTAAGGATACGCGCAAGAGTTTGTTCTGCTCCACGCACACGAACACGGTCAATGATCCACCAATACTCATCTGAATACAAACCAACAGTAACAAAATCGGACGGCGACATGCTGGCAACAATCTTGCCGATACCATCCATCATTTCTTTTATTACCCGATCCATTGAACCTGATACATCAATAACCAACATGCGGTGCCAAGCATGTTGGGCGACCACTTCATTTTTGATAAATTGTTTTTTAAGCATATCTTTCTCCTATTACTCAATATACCATAACGAGTGATGCTTGTCAACCATGACAATTTATGTTATGATGCAAAACATGGACACAAAAAAGTTTTACTCCGCTCTCAAGAAATTACTCCCGATTGCACACCCGCATAATGATTACTATAACTGTGTGCAATTAAACATTCGTAATCGGACTGCCGCATTAGCCGCTACCGACAACGCCCGTATTACCACATACCAAATAGGTACATGGGATGTTGATGATGTGCGGCTAGACATCCAACGTGCAGATGCAAAGCGGTTATTGGAATCTCCTAACCAACCGATTATTGTTGTTGGCGATACATTGCGGGTTGGCGAGACTGATTTTCATTGCCCACCTATTGGCGCACATAACCTTGTTGAGGTCGCACCATCATGTATGCACCGGCCATCGGTTGCCCACCCAATTACTATACATAGTATCCCACAAACACACAAGCCAAAACATGATGGTCTCCATTGGTTGCCAACTGAGGCTATGCAGTTCAGAATACAGGGCGGGTACTTGATGTTAGGGCAACATAATTTTGGGCCATTCCCGTTGCCATGTTCTTTATATATTAACCCGTACTATATTAGCGACATATATAGATTACTGCCTGACAAAAAGTCTAGTGTCATGTTTTCATTCGACCAAGACACCATGCAATTTGGACAAGGCGATTTGACATATTGGGTGTCGGGGATTATTCGGCCGGAATGTGTGCCATTACGAGAAATATGAAACAATATCTTGATTTACTACAACATATTTACGACAACGGTGTTGTGCGGCAAGATCGCACTGGGGTTGGAACAAAGGGCGTGTTTGGCTACCAAATGCGGTTCGACTTGCATGATGGTTTCCCTCTAGTCACTACTAAGAAACTCCATACGCGATCTATTGTGCATGAGTTACTTTGGATGTTGCGCGGGGAAACTAATGTTAATCAACTTCATGGTGTCACTATTTGGGATGAATGGGCGGACGGGAATGGCGAATTAGGGCCGGTGTATGGCGCACAGTGGCGGTCATGGAATGGTCATATTGACCAAATTACTCAAGTGATACATAGTTTGAAAACCAACCCATATTCACGTCGGCATATTGTTAGCGCGTGGAATGTGGAGGATATTGATGATATGGCTTTGCCGCCGTGCCATGTCTTATTTCAATTTTACATTGTTGACAATAAATTATCGTGCCAATTATACCAACGTAGTGCCGATGTCTTTTTGGGGCTACCGTTTAATATCGCTTCATATAGTTTATTGACAATGATGGTAGCCAAAGTGATAGGTCGTGATGTTGGAGAGTTTATTCACACGCTAGGTGATGCTCATCTATATTTGAATCACATCCACCAAGCTGAATTACAATTGTCACGCAAGCCTCACCCACTGCCAACCTTAACTATCCCGTATAAGCAATCTGTTTTTGATTATACGTATTCTGATATTATGATTAGTAATTACATCTATCACCCAACCATTCCAGCAGAGGTAGCAATATGATTGAAGATTACCGAGAAGTAGAGCGTTTTACCAATGAGGTTTTTTGTGATTTACAACCCCACGAGTGTCGTATGGTGGCATTATACTCTCGTAAGAAGTACGGCGGGGTAGATTACCAATACGGCCGGATACTTTTTCGCCATAACGTTTACGATGCTATTGTACAACTGTGCAAAATGTATGGGGAGTACACCCCCTCGTTAGTCACATATATTTCAGTAAACCCCATTGATGGTGTTGCGGCTTATCATAACTTCCAACAAGCGATGTCAAGTATCGCCGATCAAGCATTAAGGAACTATATCGGCCAGAAGAACCCCGATTTGTCGGCATTTGCCAGCATGGAATCAAAATTACTAAGTGCTTACCAAAGGGCCATTGCATCATCGCCCTGGATTGACATTGATGTTGACGGCGATGCGTCAATTCTCTCGCTTGTTACCGAAGGATTGTCGGATTACATGACCATCAAAACACACGGCGGGTATCATGTTTTAGTCCACAAAGACCGTCTCGGTGGTGTGCAGTTAGGATTAAACGTGAAGCGGGCGCATAACCAACAAGGCGAGGTTGTTTTTAATCGGCAACGATTGATACCATTGCCAGGGACATTACAAGGTGGGAAACTTGTTACCTGTAATATAATTCGGCCTTCCGGTCACGTAACTCGTGAACAATCACCTGTTTAACTGTATCCCACTGCAATCCACCTAATCCACACCCTAGAGCCGGTAATGCTAATGATGCTACCGGCTCATTTTTTATCGCCAACAATCCTAGTTTAACAATCTCTAACGTGCTTTTATCGCGCCAATGATATTTGGTGGGGCAATTGATAATCACCTTCCCGTTTTCTTCAAAAACAAAAACCTTACCGATACACAATTGCCCACTGAGACAAAAATCTCGGTAGGCAAGATAGTTGTTGGGGAATTTTTCCTTGAACACTCTAGCTAACCCTGCGCCTGATACCCCAACACAGTTCACCGGATTAACCAAAGCTACACACGGGCTATCAAAAATGTCCCCGCGAATAACTTTAACCATTGGCTACCCGTTGCAATTGTTCAACCATATTTGGCTCTAGTATCGGCTCACCAAATTGGGCTAATCGCTTGAAGTGAACACCTAACACCTGACGAACTAATATCGGCATGGTTGCTACAAGATCGACCAGATATTGTTTATCTGCCGTTGACAACCGATAGTAGCATCGTGTCAAAATATGGTACGCTGGCACTGTTGGTAAACTGCGGCAAAGAACACTAATTTGACTAGGGGATAATTTTAACTTCCAAAGTGCCTCCACTGTCAGCCATACATTCGTTGATATGGTAGCCACAAATGTATCGGCGGTTTCGGTTGAAAGAACACTGGCTAAAAGCGATATGGCCTGATACGAGTATTGCGGGCTAGTGGCAATTTTGGCAACAATTAGCGGTCGCCATTTCCACTGATCACTTTCAGCCGTCCCCACTATCGCCAGACAAGAATGCAATTCCTTTAATATACTCTCAACAAGAATCCGTTGGGCTTCTTCCGGTAATGATTCATACCGTTGCGCCAAAATCCCTAAAACCAAGCTACCACCACGCGGGGCGGCTAATTGCGCTTCTCTAATAAGTTCTTCGTCTCTAGTCATCATTTATTTTCTCCTAACAACAATATACCACAAATTACTATTTATAGCAAGTGAGCATCTGTTGTACTAATTCGCAATACGATACGGTGTATGGGGCTGGCGGCTCCTCTGATGTGATATAAACATCCATTGTCTTGATTGTCTCAATAGCCAATTCGGACAACACTTTCATTGGTAGCGCAACATGCCATTGCGAATAATGTAAAGCCACCACGTTAGTCTCATCGTATAATTGTTTGCCGTAAATAATCGCAATGATATTCGGCGCATACTCACCAATTAGTTTGTATTTTACCAAAATTAAAGCAACAAGATTGTAAACTAACTCGTCTAAACCTACAAACGCGGCGATTCCGGCCGCTCTAAACAACACCATAAAGCCGTCTTGTGGTAACTCGGAAACAGGAAGTGTGCGCGAAATAATCTTTTGCATAATACGCATTATACCATCAATTACTCCAAAAATCAAGTCACGCTTGGGGGCGAAAAGTTATCCACAGAAAATAGGTAGTTATCCACAGGTATATACGAAGTTGACATAATACATCCACAGTTTTCGTGATAATTATCCACAGGTTATCCACAGATTTGATATAGTTATGCACAGGATTATGCGAAATACACCAGAGGTAGCGATTGCTATACGTAGCCCACACTACTACTAATTAAATTCCTTATTACATCTTCAATAAAATTTTTTCTGTTAAGAAAAAATACAATTTCTTTAATAATGGGTTGAAATGCAAGTTGTGACAACTCGAAAATCGTGCTATAATAACCGTATGTATATCACACAACTTTTTCACCCTGTTACTCAAAAACCAATTCAAACCGTTAAGATGCGGGTCTGGGATTGGTCGCAATCTGATACTTACCAATACCAACGCGAAGGATATTATGTCAACACAGAAAGCCAACTGTTTTTGTTAGAATCACAACTAAACGATATTGATTGGCGCAAGTCCAAGTAGGCTTGCCACCAGTCGCAATCTAAGGCCGGTAGGTGGCGCGAAAACCGTTAAAAGGTATGGTTGTAGCACCCATTAACAAAATGCCACCATTTCGATTTTAAGGCCGTTTTTAGCGTTGTTATTGTAACTTGATGCCATCGTATGTTATAATAAACTTTATGCAAGATATAATTCGTCCGAAATGGGTCTTAGTAGACAATGTGTGTCAGGATGTAACGGCGTTTGCTCATTTAGAACCACGTTTTAGGCCGCAAGCATTTTGCCCTGTGTGCAAACAAGAGGTGGTCTTAAAGTTGGGCGAGGAAAGAGTTCACCACTACGCCCACAAACCAAATGTAACCTGTCTGGCTGAAAGCCATGCTTTGCAACT
>JACDJC010001570.1_pt1 | contig 19967 bp, 16 predicted proteins | sample 7454191 | NCBI WGS metagenome assembly JACDJC01 (sample SAMN14253291, study PRJNA609438) | sludge metagenome | isolation source: sludge after 25d culture with pyrite and EDTA | collected 2018-12-20 | reverse complement strand
TTCTATTTGTTGCGGCTGGAACAACGGGCAGCCCTTCAAACCAAATGGTTTTCACTCAATATATTTTTGGTGCTCGGATTCTCCTATTATCTCCTAAAATTCAGAGGTATGGGCCTGGAAGGCATCTATCTGGGACAACTGCTGGGACATTTTTTTACCTTTTTACCCATGCTCCCCCTCATCTGGCGAAACATGGTGCGGAGGTTTGAAACCGCGCTGCTAAAAAAAATGATCAACTACGGACTGCCGTTGGCCATTTCCAACATCCTTACCACCATTCTCACCCTCAGCGACCGGCACATCATCAACCAATATCAAAATCTGAGCGAGGTGGCCGGCTACAGCATGGGTTATAAAGTATCTAATCTCATCCAGATGGTGGTGGTGGCCTCCGTGATTACCTCTTATTCCAATTACTATTATAAAACCATGTTCACGACTGAAAACAGCGCTTTTTTTCAGCGTATTTTGCGCTACTTCATAGTTTTGCTTTCGGTTGGAGGGCTTGGCATTGTGCTGTTTGCACCGGAGATTATTTATATAGTCTCCATGGGAAGCGCCTTCTTTCAACAATCCGTAACCATTGTGCCGGTGCTGATACTGGGCCTCACCTTTTCGGGCCTGCGCCAGTTGCTCACGCTTCCACTGAATAAGCACAAAAAAACCCGGCGCATCTCTATCATATTAATTGCCAGTGCAGTGGTAAACATTACCGGAAATATGCTGTTGGTGCCTTATATGGGTAAGATGGGGGCAGCACTCTCTACGGTGGTGGCACAATTGTTTGCCCTTTTGTGGTTTTATATGGAAGTCAAAAAAAGAGAGCCGCTTCATTCTTCGCCAGTTTCCAATGTGTTGTTGCTTATTATTTGGATGGCGTTTAGTTTTACTGCCATGCAGTTCCTGCACCTGCCGCTTTTGGCTGGCTGGCTGCTTAAAATCCTTATCCTGATGGGTTTTGTGGTGGTGCTGTTCTTTACCGGACACATCAAAAAAGATGAACTCAATGAGGTGAAGTTGATTTACCGGAAGATTAGAAATGGATAGAGATAAAATAGAAGTCGTAACGCCGACGTCTTTCTCAATGAGCTTTAATGTCAGCGCTTGGTGGTTTTTAAATAATCTCAATCCCCGTATTTCTAATTTCGAAAGCGAATGGATTTGAAGAATTGAAGTCTTGTTCTTTTATTGGATGTGGTTCAATTCTAAGGTCAATTCTTCTGCGTAATTTCATTAGTAATTTTTGGGTCAAAAAGAAGTCTGGCATATTCTCTATAATAATGGCAATGTCAATATCACTATCTTCCCGTTCATTTCCTTTTGCATACGAACCAAATAAGTATGCTTTCTTTACTCCTAAATCATTAGGAATTGTTTTAACGTATTGTCTTGCTGTTTCTATAACTGATTGATTAGCCATTCTCTTGTTTTTTCAATTCTTTCAATCCAAGTTTTTGTATATTCCTTTGTGCAAAGACGGTGAAAATCCCTTTTATAGTTATCGTACCTTGCATTAAGATTGAAGGTTGATATATCATCTAACCATTCCTCTGTTTCCTCTGATAAAACCAATTCAGTTTTTGATGCCAGTCTCAATAAATCATGGGTGAAAATTGCATGTTTTTGATGTGTCTTTACATAGATTGCCTTTAGAAGTTTTTCAATCACCAGATGTCCAATGAATAAAGCCCAACTGTAATCTTTGGTTTTTAAAAGATTCTGCATGGTTTTGAAGTTTTGGTCAGATGATTCTTTCCAATATTCAACCATGCGATCTGCGTTTTCAATCTTTTCTTCCATAAAAGCAAAGATACTCAATTTTGAATGTTTCTGTCAATCTTGTATTTTATTCTTTGCCATGAACGGCAATCTGCTTTATCGTCACATTTAAATTGGTTTATGAATTTATTGGGGTTAGAATGCCCTCACTTTTTTTATCCTTCCTGTAACATCCGGACACACCTTTGCGTCACAGTTCTAAAAGCCAATTTAAACGATGAAACGACCAACCATTACAACCACTGCCCTACTATTGTGCCTTACTCTAATGATGCCAGCCATTTTAAGGGCTCAGACCGACACCACCAAAACAAGAAAAAAGATAAAAGAGATTGTAACCGTTGAGGAGAACCGTGAACGCACCCGCGTTACCTTTCCCGGGGGGAGTGTAGAGGTCAACGACTATGGCGATACCATCACCAAAGTGACCATTGGTAGTCGCCGTTTCGATGTTATTGAAAGGCCGGGGCACAGTACCCGCATTCAAATGGTGCGCATTCCCCGCCAACGGTTTAAAGGCCACTGGGCAGGCTTCGACCTGGGATTTACCAATTTTTTCTCTTCACCCTTTAACAGCACCTTGCCAACCGGGGATGCCTGGATGGACCTGAACAGCGGCAAGTCCATGTCGGTAGGCTTTAATCTGCTGCAATATAACATCGGACTTCAGGAAAACAACAACAACCTGGGTTTGGTCACGGGAATAGGTTGGAACATCAATAACTACCGGTTAGATTCGCGCTACATTATTCGTCGACTGGAAGATGGCACTACCGGCTATGAGCTCACCGATCGCAACGTGGAGAAAAACAAGCTGGTGACCAGCTTCCTTACCGTGCCTTTACTCTTTGAAGTGCAGTTTCCTGCCAGAGACAACCATTCCGGTTTCTTTTTCTCCGCCGGCCCTTACGGCAGTTTCCGTCTGGGCTCGCACACCAAGGTCGTGTTCAACGACAGCGGCGGCAAGGATAAGGAAAAGTGGCGCGAAGACCTCAATATCAATGCTTTTAAATATGGTATGATGGTACGGGCAGGTTACCGGTGGCTGAAGCTTTATGCTTCCTTCGACCTGAGCCCCATGATGGAAAAGGGACGCGGACCTGAGCTTTACCCCTGGAGTGTGGGGCTGACACTGGTGCAGTTTTAGGAAGGGAGTGGGAAGAGGGAAGCGCGAAGCACGAAGTGGGGAGTGGGAAGACTGAAGACGGGAGTGGGAAGTAGGAAACAAACTATCTGCCTGTACACGTGAAAGACCGAATGCCAGATTTTCAACTTTTGCCTTTTCGCCCTCTTTCGTTTTAACTCCGCGCACCCCACTTCCCACTCCGTGCTTCGAGCTTCGAGCTTCAAGCTCCCCGCTTCCAACTTCGTGCTCCGCGCTCCCCACTTCCCACTTCTAACCCAACATCAAAATTTATGAAAAAGCTACCAATCATATTCACTGTCCTCCTGCTCATTGGCGCCACCGGAACTCTTGTCGCTCAACCCGACAGTCTTAAGGCGCTGCAAGCCTACGACCGTTATTGGGAGATGCAGCCGGGTATTTACCGGGTATCGAAGAACGGACAAACCGGTGTAATAACCACCACCGGCAAAGTAGTGGTTCCTGTTCAGTTCGACCAGGTGTGGAGCCCCGATAACAATGCGTATATCAGAGTCCTTAAGGATGCTAAAACCGGCCTTTACCATGTGGAGCGCGGCATTATCCTTCCGGCGGAATACGACCAGATATGGGGTTTCGAAAACGGTTTGGCCAAAGTGATGAAAGAGAGAAAATTCGGGTTTGTCAACAAACAGGGGCTCCTGGTCATACCATGCCAATACCAACACATCTGGTCACTGGAAAACGGACGTTTTAAAGTGATGAAAGATGGCCTAACCGGCTATTTGGCTACTGATGGAAGTACCATTGTACCGCCGGTTTACCAGCAGATATGGGCTTACTCTGATGGTCTTGCAAGGGTGCTGCGGGAGGGAAAGATGGGATTTATCGACGAAGAAGGCAATGAAGTAATCCCGGCTGTTTATGACCAGGTGTGGCCGTTCGACGGTGGAAAAGCCAGAGTATTAAAGGACGGACATCAACTTTTTATTAACAAAAAAGGGCATCTCCTTTATGTTTTGGATGATACTTCCAACGAGTTACCCAGGGATGCAACGGAATTGGAACTTGCCGGAAGCGATACAGCCCGCACGGATGCTGCCGGTACCCGGACCTCAACATCACGCATCCGCATTCAACGTGATTATATCGAAATAGGCCCTAAAAGCGAACACACCAAACGAACAAAGCGAAGTTCCCGCCGGCATACCTTCAACGGCCATTTGGCAGGAGCGGGACTGGCCATGAACAGCTATCTCAACAGCGACGGGAAAGAGCAACTTCCTCCGGGCTACGAATTTATGGAGCTAAACCAGGGTAAATCCTTAGAGGTCTCCATTTATCCTGTGCAGGAGAGCATTCAACTCCTTGGGGGATGGTTTGGACTCACCGGAGGGTTAGGTGTTCAGTATAACAATTATCGTTTTAATCTGGACAGTTACAGTGATATTCCCGAAGCTGGCCGGCCATGGTTTCCCGAAGTGAGTGAAACGGCATCTATCACCAAAAGCAAAATCACCACTCTCTACCTCAACATGCCGCTTTTGGCTGAAATTCAAATAAAAAACCGGCACAATCGTCAGCCGCTCTATATTTCGGGTGGCGTGGTGGGGGGAGTTAAGCTGCAATCGCACACCAAGTTGGTTTATCACGACGACCTGGGACGACACAAACGAAAGAGAAGAGACGATATGGGGATTCCATCGTTCCGGTATGGCTTTATGGCTCGGGCAGGATATGGCGACTTCTCGCTTTATGGCACTTATTACCCTGTTTCACTTTTTAAAACCAACCGGGGTCCTGAGCTGTATCCTTTTTCCCTGGGGGTGATGTATTTGTTTTAGAAGAAAGCCTCCCCCCGCGATGGCGGGACAGGCTCTCCAAAGTAGGGGGCTTTAGAAGGGGGAAGTTGCCGCGGATGGTTAATTCGAAGTAAATTGTTCCGCTGCCCTTTCCTTTACTCCCCTCCTTCGGAGGGGATGGGGGAGGCTGTCCTTATATCTCCTCAAAATCCACGTACTCACCTGCGGTGGTGCCGCCCTTATCACCCTTCGAGGTATAATTGATGGTTACCTTTCCTTCTTCGGCCTTTTTTTGTTTTACCCAGTTGTTACGGGCCTGTTCCTCTTCCCGCTTCATTTTGTTGATGCGGTGCGAAACAAACATGGGCAACAGATATTTAGCGGTGAACTTAAAAAGGTAGTAAACCACAAAAAATATAAGCAGGGTTCTTATTAAGCCTATTATCATGGTACTAAAGCTTTTAGTTTATATTGTCGAATCAGTGGACCGGGCTCCGGGCATTAAATGTGCTTGCCCGATTTAATAACCTCAATGGCTTTTTGCAGCACTTCATCCTGTGAACCCAAAATGGGGTAAAAGCCTTCGTTGTCTAAAATATTGCGGGCAATGTAGGCCTTCAGCTCCAGGTCGATGAGCTCTTTGGAGATGAGATACTGTGGGCGGTTAAAGGCGATGCCTTCATTCTTAGCATATTGTAAAAACTCTTCGGAAATGGGTTGGCTGTCGAGGAAGGCTTTCAGCCCTTTAACATCTTCGTATTTGGCAAGGGCAGCCCTGTTTTCGTCGCTGTAATAGAGTGCAAAACGGTAAATCACCATCGACTCGCGCAGCCGGTAGTAGTAGTCGGTTTGATTGCTGGTGTCGCGGGGCACAAAAACATCGGGCATAATACCGCCGCCGCCAAACACGGTGCGTCCGGCCCTGGTTTTAAACATCAGCGAATCGTTGAGGCTGATGCTGTCCTTTTCGAAAAACTCGCCGTGTTCGAAACGCTTCAATATATCGTGATAATAATCCTCCACCCCATTTTCGTAGGGTTTTTGGATGGAACGGCCGCTGGGGGTGTAGTAACGGGCCACCGTAAGACGCAGGGCGCTTCCATCGGGAAGAGGTACCTGCTGCTGCACCAGTCCTTTGCCAAACGACCGTCGGCCAATGATGAGGCCCCGGTCGTTGTCCTGCACCGCACCGGCAAAAATTTCACTGGCCGAGGCGCTGAATTCATCTATGAGCACATTCACCCCTATGTCCTGACAAGAACCGGCCCCGTTGGCGAACACATCCTGGCGGGGACTGGATTTACCCTGGGTATAGACTATCATATCACCCTTCTTCAAAAACTCATTGGTCATGCTGATGGCTATATCCAGATAACCCCCTGAATTGCCCCGCAAATCGACGATTACATTTTTGCAGTTGTGCGATTTTAATTTGGCCAGCGACGAAAGTAACTCCTGATACGTGTTACGGGCAAACCGGTTCACCTTAATGTAACCAATGGAGTCGGTAACCATATAGGCCACATCTACACTGTACACCGGAATATTGCCACGGGTGATCTCAAAATTAATGAGCTCGTTGCGGTTGCGTCGTTCAATCCCCACCTTTACGGTAGTGCCCAAATCGCCACGCAACATGCCAACCACATCGTTGGTGGGCATGTTTACCCCGGCAATCACCGAGTCGTTAACGGTTATGATGCGGTCGCCGGGCATGATGCCCACTTTCTCCGAAGGACCGCCCGACACTACACTGATGACCATCACCGTATCTTTTTGCATACTAAACTGAACCCCGATACCGCCAAAGTTACCCTCCAGCTCCTGATTGGCTATTTCCAGGTCTTTGGCCGGTATGTAAACGGTGTGCGGGTCAAGTTTTTTAAGAATCTCGGGAATGGTGCTCTCCACCAGGTCTCTTTTGTTAATGGTGTCGACATACTCCTCTTCTATAAGGTTGATGATGCGATCTAATTTATTGCCCTGGGGATAAACCAATAAGTTTTTACCCATCTGACCTCCCATACCGGGAAAGGTCATACGACCGATAAACATACCGGCCACCAGCACCAATGCCAAAATCAGAGGCAGATATATTTGTCTCTTACTGTTTTTTTTGTTGTCGGTCATTTTTACCTGTTGTGGTTATAAATTACTTTCCGATGGTCTCTCCTCCAAAAATACCACCTCTATATTAGCTCGCTTCAGGAGGTTAATGCCATCTTCGATGCGGTAGTTTTCCGAAAAAACCACCCTGTTGATACCGGACTGAATAATGAGTTTGGCACATTCGATGCAAGGCGATGAGGTTACATAAAGTGTAGCGCCCTCGGAGCTGTTGCCCGAGCGCGCTACTTTGGTTATGGCGTTGGCTTCGGCGTGCAGCACGTAGGCTTTGGTCACATTGTTCTCATCTTCACATTCGTTCTCAAAGCCCGACGGGGTACCGTTGTAGCCGTCGCTGATAATCATCTTGTCACGCACCAAAAGAGCGCCTACCTGCCGCCGGCGGCAGTATGAGTTTTGTGCCCAGATACGTGCCATCGCCAGATAACGGCCATCTAACAGCCGCTGCTTATCTGTTTCGGATGCAGGTTTCGGGTTCTCTTGCATTTTAAGTGTGTTGTTTATCCAGGTTAGGGAGCTACAAAAATAACAAAGATTGTGGTTATGTGGTTGAAATAAAGTGAATATTACTTCACCTGAAGTGGTTTATCCCAGTATCAATCCCCGCTACATTCATGGCATTTTGAATGGAAATCCCGATTAAAAAAGCAACTAAGGATGGCGTAATACAATATTTCTTACTATTTAGAATAAATCTAAATCATTTGAATTCACCTTGTTATGCTTGTTTCTTTTTTGAATTCTGATTACCTTTATCAGAAGGTTCAAAAACTATTCCACCATGAATTATCTCAAAAAACTTCCGGTTGTTCTTGTTGCGCTTCCCCTGATATTATTTTCTGTTTTTGGTTTTATGATATCCGGGTTAAATCAGCCACAGGATAAAAAGTACACCTACAGCGATTTCGATAAGCCCGGTAAATGCAAGCCTTGCCATCTTGATTTTTACCAGCAGTGGGACCAGGCCATGATGTCGAAAGCCTACACACATCACTGGGATGAAATTGAATATTTTAAGCTGGCCGTTCCGCATGCTGAAAAAGACCCGTTTATGACAGAAGCACAGGAAGGCTGCAACGGTTGCCACACTCCGGTGTCCTTTCTGGTGGGTGATGTGCCTCCACCCAAACCTTCGGAAGGCTCCAGGGCCAACGAGTCGGTGTCGTGCGAAGCCTGCCATCTCATAAGCGGCATTGATGGTGATACGGCTTACAACTTCAACTACATCATGGAACCGGGCAATACCAAATTCAGTTCGCGCAAGGGAGAGGTTACTTCGCCCGAACACAAAATTGTGAAGAGCGAACTCCACAGCACTGCCCGTTTTTGTGGCATCTGCCACAACGAGAAGAGCCCGTTTGGCATTTGGGTGAAATCTACTCAATTAGAGTGGGAGGAGGGTCCCTATGCACAGGAGGATGTGCGTTGTCAGGATTGCCACATGACCAAAGCCAACACCAAAACAGCCCGCATGGGCGCCACTTACCCCGACGCCAAACTGCATCTGTTCCACGGTGCACACGACCCCGGAAAACTCAATGGTGTAATTGAATTGCGTATCCAGCCCGATATACGGGAGGTGGAGCCGGGAGATTTGGCCGTTCTTCAGGTGGCCCTGTTTAACCAAAAAACCGGCCATAAATTTCCCACAGGCTCGGTGGAAGACCGTATTGTGTGGTTGCACGTTTCGGCTGAAGATGAAGCGGGAAACATTTATCACCTGCCGGTGGATAAGAAGGGATTTGAAGGTGAAGAGTACACCATCGCCGGTGAAGATCTGGCCTATCAGGATATGGGAATACCCCTGGGTATCGATAACTTTGAAGGCGTAAGACGCGAAGATGTGCCCGCGGGCGACCGCATCTTTCGCATGCCATTTTTCGACCCGGAAGGGCGGATGACCATCATGCAGTGGAATACCGCCTCACTTGGGGTAGATTACCGTATTGGACCGCGCGAAACCAAACTGGAAAACTTTACTTTCGACATCCCCTTCGACGTTCCTCCCGGAAAATTAAAAGTAACGGCAGTCCTTAACTACCGTCTGCTGGTTAAACCCGTGGGTGAATTTTTGGAAGTGCCTGAAGAAGAGTATGCCATACATGAAATAAACCGTCACTTCACCGAATTAACGGTGTTGCAATAATTTCATTCCAGCTTTTAACCCTTACAGGTTTCAAAAACCTGTAAGGGTAAATACAAATAAAAAATCAAATCAACTACTATGCTACGAAACAAAATTTTACTCACCACACTCATTATTTTGGGAACGGCATATTTTGCTGAACAAAGTATGGCCATCCCTGCTTTTGCCCGCAAATACCGCTTAAGCTGCAAAACATGTCATACACCGGTTATGCCCAAATTAAAGGAGTATGGCGACTCATTTGCCGGCAACGGCTTCCGTCTCGAAGATGAAGAATCGCCCCGCTACTACCTGCCCACGGGCGACGATGAGCTTTCTCTTATCCGCGAGTTTCCTCTTGCCGTAAGGCTGGACGGGCACCTCACCTACAACCAAAACAACAGCGAATCCTCTGACTTTGGCTCACCTTATCTGGTTAAATTAATGTCAGGTGGCGAATTGTCGACGCGGCTTTCCTACTACTTCTATTTTTACATGGACGAAAAAGGAGAGGTAGCCGGTGTGGAAGATGCCTTTTTGATGTACAACAACCTGTTCGGCATCGACTTCGACCTTTACCTGGGGCAGTTTCAGGTCTCCGACCCCTTGTTTAAACGCGAGTTGCGACTCACTCTCGAAGACTATCGCCTCTATACGGCACGTATCGGCATGTCCAATATAGGACTGAAATATGAGAAGGGCGTAATGGCCACCCTGGGGCTAAACAGCGGTACCACCATAACAGCCGAGGTGGTAAACGGCAACGGCATCCCGAATGCCTGGGAAAACCGGTTCGACGATGACAAATACAAGAGTCTGGTGGGGCGGGTAACGCAGGATGTAACCGACTTTTTATCCATCGGGGTCTTTGGCTATGCCGGTAAAGAGAAGATGTCCAACAATAACAGCCTGGTTATAACCAATGAGGCTTTCATCTATGGCCCCGATATTACCCTGTCATCGGGTGAAATGCTCGAGGTCAATTTACAGTACCTGCGGCGTGAAGACTCGGAGGTTTTTCCTGCCTTTGCCAGCGCCACAACGGCTAAAGACATAAAAACCAACGGCATACTGGCCGAAATTGTTTACAGCCCCAAAGGGGACAATAGCAACTGGTATTTCGCGGGGCTTTTTAACAAAGTAGAATCCGACTTCGACCCGGCCGATTACCAGTCGTTCACCCTCCATGCAGGCTATCTTGCCCGGCGTAACATACGCTTTGTGTCGGAGATTTCGCTCATCGAAAGCCACCAACGCGACAGGTTCGGGTTGTTTAGTGTGGGGTTTGTTTCGGCATTTTGAAGTGCAGCCATTATTTCATGCGGGCTCGAAACCCCTCCGAATCCAACGGTTCATTGAAGGTATGCCAGAAATAACCATCGTGCGCTATCAGTGCTTCTGATTCCGGCGGTCCCCAGCTTCCCGATTGATAATTGGGGAATTTTTGAGGCGGATTCGCTTCCCACACATCAAGAATGGGCATGATGGTTTGCCACGATTCTTCTATTTGATCCGACCGCATAAAGAGGGTGGCATCCCCCAGCATCACGTCATTTAATAGCGTTTCGTAGGCATCGGGCGGATCGTTTTTATAGGAGTCGCTGTAGTTGAATATCATGTCGACAGGCACTAACCTCATGTCAAGGCCTGTTTTTTTTGCCTGGAAATGAATGCGTACGCCCATTTGCGGCTGAATACTGATAACCATGAGGTTTGGATGTACCAGTTCCCGCACTCCCACCGGGAAAATTTTATGGGGCACCTCCTTAAACTGGATGGTAATGTAAGAAGCTTTTGTTTGCAAACGTTTACCGGTTCTTACATAAATAGGGACACCCTGCCATCGCCAGTTGTCAATGAAAAACCGTATGGCGGCAAAGGTTTCGGTGAGCGATTCGTTGTTCACATTTTTCTCATCACGGTAAGCCTTTACCTCTTTTCCTTCAATCCAGCCCTGGTCGTACTGTCCACGCACGGCGTTGAGGTAAACGTTATCTTCGGAGAATTTGCGTATGGCATGCAGCACTTCCAGCTTTTTATCGCGGATGCTGTTGGCACTCAGGTCAACGGGTGGTTCCATCCCAATTAAACAGACCAACTGAAGAATGTGGTTCTGGATCATATCCCTTACAGCCCCGGCCTGTTCGTAATAGGTGGCCCTGTTTTCCACACCTACCTGCTCCGAAACATGTATCTGAATCTGTTCTATAAAGGTACGGTTCCAAAGAGGCTCAAAAAGAGCGTTGGCAAACCGCAAGGCCATGATATTTTGCACGGTTTCCTTTCCCAGATAGTGATCGATTCGGTAAATCTGGCATTCGTTAAAAGTACCCTGCAGGAAAGTGTTTAACTCTTTGGCACTCTCCAGATCGTGACCAAAAGGCTTCTCAATAACCACCCGGTGCTTCTGTTTATTACCGGCAATGCCCGACTTGCCCAGATGATCGGCTATCACCCTGATAAATTGTGGCGAAACAGCCATGTAAAAAATTCGTGAAGCTTCAACCTCCCAATCCTTATCGGTGGCATTAAAGATACCTTTGAGCGTTTTATAAGATTTGTCGTCTGTGATATCAGCCTGCACATAGGTGATGCATTTTTCAAACTCCTTCCATTTTTCAGGGTCCGCTTTTCCCCTGCGGGAGAATTTATTAATCCCCTCAAGATGCCGTTTATTGTAATTCTGCTGAGATACCTCCTTGCGGTCAACGCTTAGGATTTTAAATTTCTCAGGCAGGAATCCGTCGATAAACAGATTAAACAGAGCCGGGATTAGTTTTCTCCAGGCAAGATCGCCATCTCCACCAAAAATGGTTAAGATGACCGGTTGAAGTTCAGATACTCGTTTCATATGGATGTGTATTAAAAGTGGATGTGTATTATAAGTAGTTGGAAAACCGGAGACCGGAGACCGAAGACCGAAGACCGAAGACCGAAGCGGGAAGTTGGAAGCACGGAGTGGGAAGCGCGTAGCACGAAGTGGGAAGGTTGCCTGTCTGGTAGTGAAAAGGAGGTATGATTATCAAATTCGCAAAATTTCGACTTCCTATAATACAACATTACGCTCTTTTGTTTCAACTTCGTACTCCGTGCCCCGTGCTTCGTGCTTCCGTTCCGATAGCTATCGGAATCCCTCTTCCCGCCCTTTTTCCTTCAATCATTTTAACCAACTACCAATCGGTATGGAAAATTCCTTCTTCCCCTATCTTTTGGTACTTATGCGAACCAAAATAGTCGCGCTGGGCCTGTATCATATTTGCTGCCAGGTGTCCGCTGCGGTATGCATCAAAGTAACCCAGTGCCGACATGAACCCGGGGACCGGTATCCCTGCATTGACTGCCTGAATAATTACATCGCGTAAATCCGTCTGGTTAAGGTTGGCAGAGGATGAGAGCTGGTTATCGAACAGCAGATTTGGCAATTCAGGGTGTTTTTTATAAGCGATCATAAAATCCTCGAGCATGGCCGACCGGATGATACAACCTCCTCTCCAGATACGCGCCACATCGCTCAGATTTAACCCGAATTTTTTTTCGTTGGAAGCAATACGAAGGAACTCAAATCCCTGAACATAAGCGATCAACATGCCAAAGGAAAGTGCATTTTCCACTTTTTTAATGAACACGGTTTTATCATCCCCAATTTGAGGTTGAGGCCCTTCCAGGATTGAATCTGCTTTTTCCCTTTCGGTTTTGAAAGCGGAAAGAGACCTCATGGAGACGGCGGTATCGATGGTTGGCACGGGAACTCCCAGCTCCATGGCAAGTTGAGAAGTCCATTTTCCTGTCCCTTTCTGTTTTGCGCTGTCGAGAATATGGTCAATAAGGTATCCCCCTTCCTGTTCATCTTCTTTCGCTAAGATATCTGCGGTAATTTCAATGAGGTAAGATTCCAGCGGGCCTTTATTCCAGGTTTGGAATGTATCCTGCATTTCGGAATTATCCATACCCAGCCCGTTCTTCATTATATCGTACGTTTCCGAAATCAGTTGCATGATTCCGTATTCGATTCCATTGTGCACCATTTTTACAAAATGTCCGGCAGAGCCTTTGCCGAGCCATGTAACACAGGCATAGTCTTTAACTTTTGCAGCAGCATCGGTAAAAATATCCTCAACGAGTTTGTAAGATTTTTTATCGCCCCCGGGCATCATACTTGGTCCGTGACGTGCACCTTCTGCCCCGCCGGATATGCCTGTCCCCAGGTATTTAAATCCTTTTTCAACAACCTCCTGTTCGCGCCGTTCCGTATCGTTGGGATGCGAATTTCCACCGTCGATAACAAGATCACCCTTTTCGAGCAAAGGCAGTAAATCGTCAATTACCTTATCAACCACATCCGCCGGGACCAACATCATTACTTTCCGGGGTTTGGTAAGCCCCGAAATAAATTCCTTAAGGGACTTAACTCCTTTCACTTCAAATTTTTTGGCCTCTTTGTTGAGGGCATTAACTTCGTCGTTGTTTAGATCGTACCCCAGGGCCAAGTGCCCTTTCTCTGCAATGTTAAGAATAAAATTTCTCCCCATTACACCGAGTCCGATCAAACCAAAATCATATTTTTTCATATCTGCGTTAAAACTTAATATTAAACTTTTTCAGGTTCTCACCGAGTTCTTCAACATTTTGAAGATGGATACAATTTATACCTACGTTGCGGGCCGCTTCAACGTTTTCCTTCCTGTCGTCGATATACAGGCACTCCGCCGGCTTGCATTGTGTTACATAAATCACGGTTTTAAAAATCTGTAATTCCGGTTTTCGCATGTGCAGATAACACGAGCTGAAAAAATTATCGAAATACTGCACAAGGCCAAATTTTTCAATCCTAAACTGGTTGAGCACAAAAGATTCATTATTGATGGTAGCGAGCCGGTAATCCCCGTTTTGCTTTAGTTTCCCCAAAATTTCGATGGTAGACTTAAAATCCCTGCTCCGTTCTTTCATAAACCGGATGATATCGTGCATCGAAAAATCTCTTTCCTGCTCCTGCGAAAAATAGACGGCGCCGATATAATTCTCAAGCGTCAGTTCTCCTCGTTCAAAATCTTCAAAAATAGTATTGTGAACCTTTTCTGTTTCGTTAAAATCCAGGTTGAATTCCTGTGTCAGTTTTTCTCTGGAGAGTTTGTCCCACCCGTTGGTAAGGCAAACGCCACCCACATCGAAAAAAAGTGCTTTTATGTTGTTTCCAGTTTTCATCTTGTGTCATCCAATTTCAAACCAATTGCGGCTTAAATTGCGATCCAGTATTCTTGTAAAAGGTCTATTTCGTCTGTTCTTCAATGGCTTTCAATAGCTGGTCGAAGGATTTAATAAATTTGTCTATCCCCTCTTCAACGAGCTGTTGAGTTATTTCATCCAGCTTAATTCCAAGGTTTTCAATATCCTTAAAAACACGAACTGCTTTATCCACGTCATCCAAAATGGTATTGGGAAATATTTTCCCATGATGCTTAAAGGCTTCAATGGTTTTGTCCGGCATGGTATTAATGGTATTTGGCCCAATTAATGGCTCTACATAGCGGGTATCGCTATATCCTTCAGTTTTATTGCTCGTACTTGCCCAAAGCGGCCGTTGAACCCGGGCACCTTTCGAAGCGAGTTTCTCCCACCTGTCGCCACTAAATATTTTTTCGAAACTTTGGTAAGCAATTTTAGCACTTGCCACAGCCGTTTCTCCCAACAGGTTATAGGCAATAATTTTTTTATCTCCCTGCAACCGGGGAATAATATCGTTTAATAGAATTTTATCGGTAAGTACATCAATGCGGCTCAAAAAGAGACTGGCCACCGAGACTATTTTATCAACCGGTTTGCCGGCTTCGACCCTTCGCTCCAGAGCTCTTAAATATGCCTCGGCCACAGCTTCATAACTTTTTATGGAAAAGAGAAGGGTGATGTTGATGTTTATGCCTTCAAACAGCATCTGCTCAATAGCGGGAACACCCTCGGGGGTGCCGGGTATCTTAATTAAACAGTTGATGCGGTTCACCGATTTATAAAGTCTTCGGACTTCCACCTTGGTAGCTTCCGTATCCCGAGCCAGGTAGGGCGACACCTCAAGGCTGACAAATCCATCGTGCCCGCCGGCCGATTTGAACACCGGAAGCAAGAGGTCACAGGCATCCTGGATATCCTTTATGGCTAAAGCTTCGTAAATTTCCTCAGGTTTGAATCCCTTTACGGACAGCTCCTTAATCTGATTATCGTACCAGTTACCCGAGGCAATGGCCTGCTGAAAGATATTTGGGTTGGATGTAATTCCGCGTAACCCTTCCTTTTTAACGCGTTTTTCCAACTCTCCGTTTGAAATGATCTCTCTCGACAAGTTGTCGAGCCAATAGCTTTGACCGTATTCCAGCAATTTATCAAACTTTTCCATGCATTTATTTTAAAGTGTTTTGTTCTATTGAATCAATTTTGTCCGAACGTCGTACATGACGTTCTTCATCGGATGGCTCTGCTTTTAAAAAAATGGAAACCAGCTCTTTGGCCAGTTCTTCGCCAATAATTCTCTGCCCCAGGCACAACACATTCATCCGGTCGTGTTCCACTCCCTGACGGGCCGAGTAGCTGTCGTGACACACTGCTGCTCTTATTCCGGGAAATTTATTAGCTGCCACCGAAACCCCCACGCCGCTCCCGCAAATAAGAATTCCCCGCTGGGTTTTTCCTGCCATAATGGATAATGCCAGAGTCTCTGCTGCATCGGGATAGTCGTCGAAGGCGACATCGGGATCGAGGGGAACAAGTTCATATCCCATCTTAACCACCTCCCTTTTTATAATGTCGGCATAACGCACACCGGCATGATCGCGTGCTATACTTACTTTCATATGTTTCAAAATTAGTGGGACGACCTATTCCGATAGCTATCGGAACGGACGACCGAAAAGATTCAATTAAAAGTATAATCCCTTACTCCTATATTAAATCGGGGCTGGTTCCCGGCTAATACCGGGGCAGGTTTCCGATTAAGATCGGGACAAGTTATGAGTTCATAAAATAATTATGCCTGTTATGATCTGATGACAATTTGGTTTTAAGTTGTTTAATTATAGAGTCCTTTCGGGGCCTGATATTCTTCGCAATTGATGCGCTGAACTTATCAATGCGAGATGCGTAAACGCCTGCGGGAAGTTGCCCAACTGCTCCCCTTTTAAACTGATTTGCTCCGAAAAGAGCCCGAGATGGTTGGCGTAGCCGAGCATTTTTTCGAAATAAAGTATGGCTTTGTCGATTTCTCCGGCTTTTGCCAGACATTCAATATACCAGAACGAACACATGGAAAAGGTGCCTTCTTCATCAGAAAATCCATCGCTGGCGCCGTCAACCAGCTTATAACGATAAACCAGAGAGTCGGTTATCAACTCCTCCTCAATGGCTTTGAGCGTTGAAATCCACCTGGGTTCTTTGGGACTAAACATTCGTACCAAAGGGATAAGCAGGGCGGATGTGTCAAGCGTGTTTGCGCCGCGATATTGTACAAATGCACCTAATTCCGGATTCCAATAATTATTATAGACGTCGTTGTAAATTTCATCCCGGGTTTTCCTCCATAGTTCCAGAGGAGCCGGAAATGAACGGTCTTCGGCGATCAAAATTCCACGATCGATGGCCACCCACGACATGACCTTCGAGATCAGAAACTCCCTGTTTTCAGCGCGCACCTCCCACATACCCCGGTCTGCTTTTTTCCAGTTTTCACAAACAAAGTCTATGAATTTTACCATATCCTGCCAAAACTCGAAGCTGATGGGTTCGGCATTTTTATTATAGATGTAGATGGTATCAATCAGTTCGCCATAAATATCCAGTTGAAACTGATCAGCTGCTCCGTTTCCTGAACGAACCGGTGCCGAGTTTTTATAACCTTTAAGATGAGTGATTTCCCGTTCTTCGAGATCGGTTGATCCATCGACGCGGTACATCAGCTTTAGTTCGTCGGCCGATTTGATTTCCCTGCATCGCTTTTGAATCCATGAAATAAATTGACGCGCCTCATTGTCGTAGCCCAATTGCAAGAAACTATACATGGTAAACGCTGCATCCCGAATCCAGGTAAACCGATAATCCCAGTTTCGTGCTCCCCCTATGCTTTCGGGTAATCCCAGCGTGGCAGCCGCCACGGTTGAACCATACTGACAGGAGGTAAGGAGTTTGAGTGTGATAACCGAACGATTGACTATATCCTGCCACCTTCCACGGTAGGTAGATTGGTTAGTCCAAGTCCGCCAGAATCTCACCGTTTGGTCAAAACAGTGTTTTGAATACTCTTTCAGACCTCCTTGAAGCTCAATCATTTTCCGGATGCCGGAAGTCGCCATAACAATAATTATCTCATCTTTAGCGGTTAATTTAATGTCGGCAGTTAAGCTTTCGCCATTAATCGTAAAATCCACATCGGTGAACACCTGAAAAGCGATATTCCCGGGTCCTTTGCCTTGAACTGAAAGACCATCGTTGTTCTGGTGTAGCACAAATCCATATTTTCCGTAATCAAAACGGGGCTTCATTTCGATGTGGAAATTATGCTCTCCCTTAATAATCTTAAGGTTTCTAATCAGCACAAATTGTTTTTCATCATCGGCAACAGGCATAAAGTCGGTGAGTTCGGCAATTCCATCACTGGTGAGATAACGGGTAAGCAAAACGGCGGTGTTGGGGAGGTAGAGTTGTTTATGATTGACCTCTGCATCTTTAACCTGGATGGAGAAAAATCCCCCTTTGTCCTTGTCGAGCAGGGCTCCAAAAATCGTTGGTGAATCGAACCGACTGAAGGGAAGAAAATCAATGGAGCCTTGTTTCGAGACCAGCGCTGTGGTACTTAAGTTACCGATTAAACCGTAATCTTCAATGGGTAGATATTCAGTACTTCGTGCCATAGCGAATTGCATTGTTTTTCGTGCAGAGCAGCAACCACTGGTTACAATATTATAAGAGAAGTCGTGTGAGAGATAATCCGGATTTTACACCCGGAAAACCAGATGATAACATCGAATAAAACAATCAATCGCTTTTCAATGTTCAATTCGCTCTTTGATTTCAACTTATAGGAAACGGAAATATTACATCAAATACAACAGAATTTTATTTTAAAACATCACTCAATTCAGGATAAAAGCGTTAGTTTGCTATCTCATTCATCTGAAAAAGTCTTTCTATGAAACGCGAAGCAACGCTGTTGGCCGCACTTATTCCCATTCTTGTTCTAATAGGTTTGTTAACCCTGAATGTGGTTTTCTTTGAAGACACCCTGGCAGGGCCCAACCAGATTGCACTGTTGTTTTCGGCTTCAGTAGCCGGACTGATTGCTGTTCGACTGGGTTATAACTGGAGTACAATCAGAAATAATGTAGTTTCTACCATAGGTTCGGCCATGCCTTCGATATTGATTTTATTTTTGATCGGTTCGCTGGCCGGAACGTGGATGATCAGCGGGGTAGTGCCCGCCATGATTTATTACGGATTGGACATTATCAGTCCAAAAATGTTCCTGTTCACAGCCGTCATAGTTTGTGCCATCGTCAGTGTATCCACCGGAAGCTCATGGTCCACTATTGCCACGATAGGAGTGGCTTTGGTCGGTATCGGGAAAGCTCTGGGGGTAAACGAAGCGGTGGCTGCCGGAGCAATAATCAGCGGTGCCTATTTTGGCGACAAAATGAGCCCTCTGAGCGATACTACAAATTTGGCCCCTGCTATGGCCGGAACCGATTTGTTCACCCACATCCGATATATGACCTTCACCACCGTGCCTTCGATGACAATAACTTTAGTAATCTTCTTTATTATTGGTTTTAAATACAATTTTGCCGAAACTGCCCTGAACGTCGAAAACGTGAAGACCGCCATCGGCGGTACCTTTAATATAAATCCTTTGCTGTTTTTGGTGCCGGTAATTTTAATCACGATCATTATTCTGAAAGTTCGGCCGATTCCTGCACTTTTCGCGGGCACCTTGCTTGGGGGGATCTTTGCGGTAATATTTCAACCCGAAATTATTGTTGAGGTAGCCGATGTAAGCGGGAATTATTTAAAAGCCTCCTATATTTCGGTGATGCAGTCGATGTTTGGCGACGTTTCGCTCACTACCAGCGACCCGGAAGTGAACGATTTACTCAGCACATCAGGAATGCGCGGAATGCTGGATACCATTTGGCTGATTATATCGGCCATGGTTTTTGGGGGTATTATGGAATCGGCAAATTTGTTGAAACGAATTACCCAACCCATTGTGAAATATGCCAAAAGCACGGGGAGTTTGGTAGCCTCGACGGTAATTACCTGTATATTTTTCAATGTTACGGCATCCGATCAATATTTGGCAATTGTGGTGCCGGGAAGAATGTTCCGCAAGAACTACCTGGAAAAAGGATTGAAACCCGAGGTGCTGAGCCGTACATTGGAAGACAGCGGCACCCTGACTTCGGTGCTGGTTCCCTGGAATACCTGCGGCGCAACCCAATCGCGGGTTCTTGGTGTTGACACCTGGGCGTATACACCTTATGCCTTCTTTAACATCATCAGCCCATTGATAACGATTTTGTTCGCCTATTTGAATATAAAAATCAGAAGGTTTGAGAAAGAAGAAAAGGCTGATTCAGAAAAGAATTTTGGGTAAGTAGTTGTTAATATTTTTAAACTTGATAGTCCCGCAAATTTAGCTGATTGTGGAGTAAGGGTTACAGTTGGCATTAAACCGCCCAACTATGTTGATGAAATAATAATAGTAAAAGAGTTTACACCAAAATTTGAATTTGATCCCCATCTTTAATTCAAGAACCACTAAAATAGGAATGGCGATGAACATAAAAAGAATAATCCCGCTGAGAAATCAGCGGGATTATTCTTTTATTACGAGTACCCGGGGCCGGTCCCGATAGCTATCGGGACGAACCGGCACAATCCCGAATATCATCGGATGCTATCTCCCGATAGGCATCGGGAGGTGTTTTAAGACCAGCGCGTCTGTACCCAGGGCCGGTCCCGATAGCTATCGGGACGAACCGGCACAATCCCGAATATC
>JACDJC010001569.1_pt1 | contig 19967 bp, 17 predicted proteins | sample 7454191 | NCBI WGS metagenome assembly JACDJC01 (sample SAMN14253291, study PRJNA609438) | sludge metagenome | isolation source: sludge after 25d culture with pyrite and EDTA | collected 2018-12-20 | reverse complement strand
GGTCGCAGACCCGCCACCGCCGCCGGACTGCCCGGCTCGACCGAGGCGATCAGCGCGCCGACAGGCTGGTCCAGCTTGAACGACGAGGCCAGCGCCTGATTCACTTGCTGGATGCCGATACCCAGCCAGCCCCGCGTCACCTTGCCGTTGGCCTTCAACTGTGCCGCTACCTGCATCGCCACATCGACCGGAATCGCGAACGCCACCCCCTGGTAACCGCCGTTACGGCTGTAGATCTGTGCATTGACGCCGACCACGCGACCAGCCAGGTCGATCAACGGGCCGCCCGAGTTGCCGGGATTGATCGGCACGTCGGTCTGCACAAAGGGGACATAGGCGTCGCCCGGCAGGCTGCGGCCAAGCGCGCTGACAATGCCCTGCGAGGCGGACTGCTCGAAGCAGAACGGCGAGCCTATCGCGAGCACCCACTGCCCCACGCGCAGGCTGTCGCTGCGGCCGACTTTCACCGTGGGCAGGTCTTTGGCGTCGACCTTGATCAGGGCGATGTCGGTCAGCGCATCGACGCCGATCACCCGCCCGCCGAGTTCGCGTTTATCGGAAAACTTCACGTTGATCTCACGCGCACCGTCGACCACGTGGGCATTGGTAAGAATGTAGCCATCCGGCTCGATCACGAAACCCGAGCCCACCCCGGTCAGCTCGCGTTCGGTGTCGGGCAGGGGCGGCAAAAACGGCTGCAAGCCCTCGGGCAGATCGCGCAACGCGACATTCGCGGCGGCCGCGCGAGTCACGCTGATATTGACCACCGCGGCCGCGTTCTGCCGCACCAGCGCAGTGAAGTCCGGCAAGTCCGTCGGCTGGGCGGACGCCGTCTCGGACAGTGGCGACAGCACGGCAAGCGGCTGTGGCGCGAGCCAGGCATGGGTCACCCCGCCGAGGGCAAACAGCACCGCCGCGGCGATGCTTCCCGCAATCCAGTTCCGGGTTTTGACAGGCATGGGATTCTCCTTCAGGTGGATTCATCAAACGGCACGGCACCTTGTTTCGAGTACCGGCGCAGGCACGGGTTCCACCCGTCACTGCAAAATCTCAGCGACGCAGGAGCAGGTTTCCGGGCAGCGGGCGCGCCCTGCCACGGCGCGCAACGGCTCAAGAATCGGGCAGACTTGCCGAAATCAGCTTAGGGATTCTTGCTCCAGCCGCAACAGGGAAAGACAAATGAGGGCTTCACACCATACGCAAGGCATTTGCCTGACCGGAACTGCAGTTTCCGCTTCCGCCGCAGCCTCGCCGCAATCGGGTGATTGAAGCCCCGCAGACCATCAGCTGCGGTGCAACGAGCGTGGACCGGCGAAAATCGATGCAGACCCCCATGAATAAACAGGCCTACATCGAACCGACCATACGCAGCATTGCGGGGGCTTTCATCCTTGCGTGCGGCACGCTGATCCAGCTGCAGCCACAGTGGGCATGGCTCTGGCTTGCGCTCCTGTTTTTCGTCGGATTCAACCTGTTCCAGTCGGGTTTCACCAAATTCTGCATGCTGGAAAAGCTGCTGAAGAAGCTCGATTTCCGCAGCGAACTGGATGAAATCAAGAACCTCAGCCTGGCGCATGCGGAGGCCGAGGGACGGGCCGCTTTCTATGACACCCTGGGACTGTTGAACGAGGTGGTCATCGAACTGTCGCGCGACGGCAAGCTGGTGTTCCTGTCCGATCACTGGCACGCACTGCTGGGCAGCGAGGCGGATCACAATGCACATTTTCTGGGACGCCCGTTCGCTTCGTACATCCACGAAGCGGATCGTGCGGCGCTGGGCAAGCGGCTGGGGACCTTGCAGAAAAGCCGCAGAAACACCGTCAGCATGCGTTTTCGGATGGCGCGCGCCGACCGGCGCGAACACTGGGTCGAGGGGAAGTTTGCGCTGTATAAGAAGCAGGGCAGGATGCATGGCATACGCGGCGTGCTGCGCGACGTCACCGAGTCGCACGTGCAGCAAAAACGCATCAGCCACATGGCCATGCACGATGCCCTGACCGGCCTGCCCAACCGCATGTATCTCGACAACCGCATCAATGCGGCGATCAAGCAGTCGCTCACGGCCGAATTAAAGTTCGCGGTGCTGTTCATCGATCTCGACAACTTCAAGCAGATCAACGACCTCCACGGCCACAAGCAGGGCGACCAGTTATTGATCGATGTCAGCATCATCCTGCGCGCCAGCCTGCGCCAGACCGACGTGCTGGCGCGCTGGGGCGGCGACGAATTCGTGGTGCTGCTGCCGTATTCTCAGGATCCGAAAATCGCACGCAAAGTGGCCGTGATGCTGATGCACAAACTGAAGCGAAACCTGGACACCCGGTACCGCGATACCTTCGTCACACTCAGCGCCGGCATCGCCTGCTATCCGGGCGATGCCGGCAGCGCCGAAGACCTCCTGATGCAGGCGGACAAGGCGCTGTTCTACGCAAAATCGCAAGGCCGCAACAACATCCAGATGTTCAGTGACCTGCAGACCCGAGCCAACGGCTATGCGGACGTGGGCATGACTTCACGCTTCGCCGCCGCGGTCAAGCATGGTTTGCTCCAGGTTCACTACCAGCCGGTCATCGATGCCGGCGATCACGACAATATCGTCGGGGTGGAAGCGCTGGCCCGCTGGCACGACGAGGAATACGGATGGGTCAGCCCGGCCAGTTTCATCCCGCTGGCCGAGAACATCGGCCTGATCAACGAAGTGGGGCGCCAGATACTCGATCAGTCGCTGCGGCATTTCAGCCAGTGCAGCAGCGTGTGCGCGAAGCTGAAACTGGCGGTGAATATTTCGAAGCGCCAGCTGATGTCGGACGACTTCTACCCGATGTTGCTTGCGATGGTGCAGCAGTACGGCCTGACGCCCGCGCAGATCAAGCTGGAAATCACCGAAAGCATCGCCCTGGAGGGCATCGATCAGGCCCGGCGCTATCTGCAGAAGCTTTCCGATGCAGGCTTCACCCTGTCGCTGGACGATTTCGGCACGGGTTTTTCATCGCTTTCCCATGTCCACGAACTTCCGTTCGACGAAATCAAGATCGATCTGTCGTTTGTGCGCCGCATCAAGACCGCGGAGGGTCGCACCCTGGTCAAGACGATCGTCGAGATGGGGCACGCGATGCAGCTGGCGCTGGTGGCCGAAGGGGTCGAAGACGCGGAAACCGCCGCAATCCTGCGGGAGATGGGCGTGGAAATGCTGCAGGGCTATTATTTCAGCCGCCCGATGCCCAGGGAAGACTGCACTGTCTTCGTCCAAAGCCGCGCAGGCGTACTCAAGTCGGCCTGAGTCCAGCAGGCGCGTCTTCGAACCGAACGCCCGGCGCGCCGGGGCGGGTCGGGCAGGCGCTATCATCCTAAAAACCGCAGTTGACCGCGCATAACGCTGTGGAGTACAGCATGAACATTGGTTGTCCTGCCTTCGATCACGCCTACCCTCTGGGTGAATTCGCTACGCACCCGCTGGCACGCCTGGCCGCGCGCCTGCCTTTGTCGCTCGTCGTTGCAGGCCCCGGCCTGCCGCCTCCTCGCTTCGCGGCAGACACACGCCCAGACGCACCATCGAGCGCGTCCAACTGCGGTTTCTATTGAGGCGGCCAGGTGATGTTTGAACCCGTAAAATTTTTCTTGTGGTGCCTTGAGTCGCTCAGTTCGTGGGGCCACCTCAATAGAACGCTGTTTTTAATGGTTATAGATTCGTCCTCCCGCACTGTCTCACACAGCGGGGATAAGTCGGCTTTCAATATCACTTCAAACTTCATCAGGCCGAATCAATAGGATCATCGATCAGTCTCGGTCAAGGCTGAACCCATGGATCAATTCACGGTCGTGCATTTTTCGCTGATCGCCGGGGTGCTGATCACCGCCCTGCTGATCGGCCATCTGTTGCGGCAACGACGTTCGCCCGCCGCCACCCTCGGCTGGATCATCTTCATGGTCAGCGCCCCCTGGCTGGCGGTCCCGGTCTACCTCACGCTGGGCACGCGCAAGCTGGCCAGCCGTGTCCCGCCAGCTTTGCAGCCGCTTCCGGTCGAGGCGGACACGCCACTGGCCCGCCTGCTCGCCAGCGCGGGCGTGCCGCCGCCGCGCCCGGGCAATCGGGTGCGCTGGCATCGCGACGGCAGCGCGGCCTGGGACCAACTGATCGAACTCGTGGACGGCAGCACCCGCAGCCTGGACGTCGAGCTGTTTGTGTTGCGCGACGACACCCGCGGCAACCGCTTCATGGAAAAGCTTGCCGCGCGCGCCGAAGCCGGGGTGCGGGTTCGGCTGTTGATCGACGGCATCGGCTCGCTGTTACTGGCACGACGCGGTCTGCGCCGCTTGCGCGCAGCGGGGGTGGAAGTCTCATGGTTCATTCCGCTGCTGCACCGCCCGCTACGTGGGCGCACCAATCTGCGCAATCACCGCAAACTGGTGATCGCCGACCACGCACGTGCATGGAGCGGCGGACGCAACGTCGCCGACGAATATTTCGCCGCCGACAGCGAATGGATCGACCTGAGTTTCAGCATCGCGGGGGGCGCGGTGGCCGATCTTGCGCAGCTGTTCGCCGCCGACTGGGCGTTTGCACGCAACCAGGCGCCCGAATCCGACGTCCCCACTGCGGCAGAAACCGGTGGACAAACGGTACAGATCATCCCGTCCGGCCCGTCGCTGGCCCGCGATACGCTGCATGAACTGATGCTGACCGCGTGCTACGGCGCGCAGCACCGAATCTGGATCGCAACCCCCTACTTCGTTCCCGACGAAGCGCTGCAACAGGCGCTGGTACTGGCAGCGCGGCGCGGGGTGGAGGTGCGTCTGCTGCTGCCCCGGCGCTCCAATCACCGGCTGGCGGATCTGGCACGCGCCCGCTATCTGCGCGAACTGGTCGCGGCGGGTGCGATCGTCAAGACGGTTCCCGATGCGATGCAACACGCCAAGGCGCTGCTCGCAGACGAGCTTGCCCTGGCTGGATCAGCGAATGTGGATTTGCGCAGCCTGTTCCTGAATTTCGAACTGGGCTGCCTGTTTCTGTCCGTTTCAGACAACGAAGCCCTGGCCGCATGGCTTGCACGGCTGGACGCGCTGGCGATCGACTACCAGCCCCCGCCCGACCGATGGGGACGCGGCCTGATCGAAGGCCTGGTGCTGCTGGTCGGGTTTCAGATTTGACGCCTGGCGCTGTTCAGGCACACGCTTGCGGCATCGGCTGCAGGCCCGACACGCCGCACGCTGACTGCCCCGCGCGTGGTCACCGGATCATGCCGCCGCAGCGGCCGGCTCGAGCATCGGCCCCGCCGCTTGGTCGGCATGATCATGATGGTGATGCCCCAGCGCCAGTGCATAAATTCTCTGCAGGTCTTCTTCGCTGACGTCGATGAACGTGTCGAGTTGGGTCAATGCGTAAACCAGGTCGCTGTGCGGGATCATGCATTTTTCACCGAAACCGACCATTTCTGCCACCGCAGGCTCACACACTATTGCCGGACGTCGCCACGCCTGCGGATAGCGCCGCCATTCAAACGGGTAGTTGAACACCACCGCCACGGTCAACAGTATGGCCACGTTCAGCAGCACCGGACTGAGCAGGTAACCATAGCCCAGCGCATGCACCGTCTCGCCTCCCAGCACGGCATACATGGCGGTGGCACCGCCCGGCGCGTGCAGGCAGCGCAGGGTGTACATGGCCGCGATCGACAAGGCCACCGCCACCGAGGCGGACAGCATCGGCTCCTCGCCCAGCCAGCGCACACAGGTCACGCCGACCAGCGCCGACACGATATGCCCGCCGAACACCGGCCATGGCTGAGACATCGCACCATGGGGTGCTGCAAACAACAGCACCGCTGTGGAGCCCATCGAGGCGATCGCCAGCATGCCGGTATGGCCGTCGAGCCAGAATTGGCCGACCCATAGCACCATCAGGATGGCGAGCAAACCGCCGGCCGCAGAAATCCAGTGCTCACGTTCGGAGACCGAATAAGCAAGTTTTCGTACCATTTTAGTGTTATCGCCTCTTGGCAGGGGCACCGGAGGTGCTGTTGGGGAGGAAGCTCCAGCCGGAGCCCTCCCGCAGGGGATTGAATTCAGGCCAGCACCAGGCCTGTGGCGGGGACGCGGTCTATGTTGTCGACTCAGCCGGTGCTCCAGGCGCGCGGACGCCGCATCCCGGCGATCTTGCAGGCCTGCTTGACGTAGCCGTAGGGGAACAGCACGAACAGCTGCTTCTGCGCCTCGCGTCCCATGCGTTGCGCCAGATGCTTGATGACGAAACGGGCGTCGGCGGCGACCTGATTTTCCTCGTAGAACTCGCGCATGAAGCGGATCGCGTCCCAGTGGTCGTCGTTGAGCTCGATGTTTTCCTCCTGCGCCAGTGCACGCGCCACCTCCTCGTTCCAGTCGGCGGGGTCCACCAGATAGCCTTCGCCATCGCGCTCGGGCAACTCAATCGTAATGTCGGTTGCTTGATCCATACCTGTCTCCTCAAAATTACGATGAGCCTATTTTAAGGAACTCTTATATATCCATCCAGCGATAAATTTTGGTGTCTAATATCGAAAAACTCGATAGATAAGCCATGGATACTGAACTCGCCCGTACCTTTTTAATGGTCGCCGCCACCGGCAACTTCGTCGCTGCCGCCAGCCGTCTGCACGTCACCCAGTCGACCGTGAGCGCGCGCATCAGCACCCTCGAACGCACGCTCGGCGCGCGCCTGTTCAAGCGCGGCCGCAACGGCACCGAACTGACGCCGTCAGGCAAGCGCTTTCTGCGTCACGCCAAGAGCCTGGTGCGTACGGTCGAGCAGGCGCATCACGACGTCGGTCTGCCGCAGGGATTTCGCGACGTCCTGACCCTGAGCGGTCGCACCGCATTGTGGGAGCGCTTCCTGCCGCACTGGGTCGCCTGGATGCGCGAGTCGGCACCGGATATATCGCTGCGGCTGGACATCGGTTTCGAGCCCGACATCATGCAGGGGCTGATCGAAGGCGCGATCGACATCGGGGTGATGTACACACCCACGTCGCGCCCCGGTCTGGTGGTCGAGCCGCTGTTCGACGAAACCCTGCTGCTGGTCACCAGCGACCCCAAGCGCGGCTGGCCGGACGAGGGCTACATCCATATCGACTGGGGGCCTGAGTTCAATGCCGAGTTCAGCGATCACCACGCCGAGATGGGGCCGCCCGCGCTGATTGCGAATATCGGCTGGCTGGGGATGCAGCAACTGCTCACCTACGGCGGCAGCGGCTATTTTCCGCTGCGCCTGGTACGGCACTATATCAAGGCCGGGCAACTGTGGCGGGTGCCGGACACCCCGCAATTCAAGCTGCCTGCCTATATGGTGTCCCCGCGCGACAATGACACCGCCACGCTGAAGCAGGCGCTGGACGGATTGCGTCAACTGGCGCGCGCAGAGCAAGGGCTCGATGGTTAATGAAGCCCCCCGGGATGGGGATCGCCCCCTCCGGTCGGCCAGGGCGATGCGCGGGAAAAACAGGGGCGCAACCCGCAGCTTCATCAGTTGGCGGATTCGATATGATCGAGTGCGCGCGCCGCTGTTTCCCCACCGGCTTCCCACCCGTCGCTCAGACAGGCTTGCGCGCCACCATGTCCACCAGCGCCGACATGCCGTGGTGATGGCTGCCTTCGCTGATGAGCGATTCGTGTTCGTGTAGCTGCAGGATCTCCCAGTCGCCGAACCATTCCTGCAACAGGCTTGCGGTATACATATGGGCGGCGCTGGGCGGCCCGCCGGTGGCAAACTCGATCTGCTTCGGGGTATAGCCCTGCAACACCAGCAGCCCGCCCGGCTTGAGGCAGCGGCGGATGCCGGCAATGATGCGCTCGCGCTCGGGCGGCGGGGCGAACTGGATGAAAATCGCGGCGACAAGGTCGTAGGCCGCTTGCGGCCAGGTCCAGTCGAGAACATCGGCCTGCTCGAACTCCAGCGTCACGCCGCGCGCGTCGGCCAGCTTGCGAGCCTTCTCCAACGCCACCGGCGAGACGTCGACCGCGTGCACCTGCAGCCCCTGCCCGGCCAGCCAGACGCCGTTGCGTCCCTCGCCGTCGGCGATCGCCAGTGCGCGCATGCCGGGCCGCAGCAACGCCGACTGGCTGGCCAGAAATACGTTCGGCGCGGTACCGAAAATGTAGGCGTCGGTGGCGTAGCGTTCGTTCCAGAAATTCGCGCTCACGCCTATTTGACGTTGGCCGCCAGCAGGCGTTCGAGCTGGGCCGCCGGCACCATGCCGGGGACGCGCTGACCGTTGGCAAAAATCAGCGTCGGGGTACCTGAGACCTTCAACTGGTTGCCCAGCGCGATCGTGGCGTCGACCGGGTTGGCGCAGCTGCCGTCGTTCTTCGGAACACTGCCGGTGGTGATGTATTCATCCCACGCCTTGTGACGGTCGGGCGCGCACCAGATCTGCTTCGACGTCTGCACCGCCTTGGGGTGCAGACCTTCGATCGGATAGAGAAAGGTGTAGACGGTGATGTTGTCGACCTTGGCGAGTTCAGCTTCGAACTTGCGGCAGTAGGGACAATCGACGTCGGAAAACACCACCAGCTTGCGCGCGCCGTTGCCCTTCACCGTCTTCAGCGCATTGCCCAGCGGCAGCGTGTCCCATTTCACCGCCTGCAGCTGATTCAACCGCGCCTGCGTGAGGTTGGTGCGGTTCTTCAGGTCGATCACATCGCCGGTGAATATGTATTGCGCCTTGGCATCGAGATATACCAGTTGGCCGTCGAGGTAGACCTCGAACAGGCCGCTGTACGGCGTCTTTTTGATCGAACTGATCTGCGCGTTGGGAAACTGTTTGGTCAGCGCGTTGCGGATCACCGATTCGCTGGCCTGCGCGCACGCAGAAAACATCAGAATGGAGGCCAGCGCCAGGGAGGTGAATTTCATTTGATACTCCAGGTGAAGAAAAAAATCAGGACATCGCCTCGCGCACCAGCGCGGCCTTCAGCGGCGGCAGGCGGTCGACGAGCTTCATGCCGGTGTTGCGCAGCCAGGCGGCGCGGTCGTCGGCAAACAGATGATGCAGGCCGTGGGTGACGGCCTGCATCCGCCGCACCGGTTCGGCACGCTGGCGGGCATACGTCTGCAACACGCGCAGGTCGCCGCAAGCGCTGCGGCGATGATACTGCGCCAGGGTAGCGTCCAGCGCTTCGACGTCGCCGAAGCCGAGGTTCACACCCTGCCCCGCCAGCGGGTGAACCCCGTGCGCCGCATCGCCGATCAGCGCGACGCCCGGGGCGACTGTAGTCTCGACCCGGATCAGCCGCAGCGGAAACGCAGCGGCCGGCGTGAGCAGGCGCAATTCGCCGAGCCGATCGTGTCCGGCCGCGCGCACCTGCCCGGCCAGCGTCGCCGCATCCTGCGCGACCAGTTCGTCGGCATGCGCGGTCGGGGTCGACCAGACCATCGACATCCGCGTGCCTCCGGCCAGCGGCAGCCAGGCGAGGATGTCGCCGTCGAAAAACCACTGCAACGCGGTACCACGGTGCGGGCGTTCACATTCGAAATTGGCCACCACCCCGCTCTGGCCATAGGGTATGAGCGACGACGCCAGGCCGGCCCAGTCGCGGATCCGCGAGCCCGCGCCGTCGGCGCCGACCACCAGTTCGGCCTGCAGCATCGAACCGTCGGCCAGCGTCAGCCGGGACACGGGTTCGTCCCATTCGACCGATTCGATCGCAGCCGGGCACTGCAGCGTCACGTTGCCGTCGTCCTCCAGCGCCTGCCACAAGGCGTGTTGCAGGCGACCGCTTTCGACGATGCTCGCCAGCTGCGTTACCCCCGCTTCGTAGGCGTCGAGCCGGATCGCCCCCGCGTCGTCACCCGCCACGTCCATGCGGAATACCGGCTGGACGCGCGCCGGGTCGAGCCGCTGCCACGCGCCGATGCGCTCAAGAAAACGTTGGCTGGCGGGGCTGATGGCGTAGATGCGGGTGTCCCAGGTTGCGTCCGGGGCCGGCGGCAGCTGGCGTTCCAGCAACGCCACCCGCAAGCCCTGCCGGCCGAGCGCCAGCGCTGCGGCCGCGCCTACCAGGCCGGCGCCGACGACGACCACCTGATAGCGTTCGCCGCTCATCCGCGTGCCCCGAAAATCATCCGCCGCGCCACGAAATTCTTCAGCGGCGGCAAGGCTTCCAGCGCCAGCAGACCGAGTCCGCGCGCATGCCGCAGCGGGCCAATGTCATTGGAGAACACACGCACCAGAAAATCGGTAAAGCCCAGCCCGCCGATCACGTCGACCCGCCGTCCGCGCGCGTAGGCCGTGAACATCGCGGCATCGCCGAGCGCTTCGCGCGGGGTGTCACCGCACAGGCTGGCGAGTTCCCACGCGTCACGCAGGCCGAGGTTGAAGCCCTGCCCGGCAACCGGGTGCAGAGTCTGCGCGGCGTTGCCGATGCGCACCACCCGGTCGGCCGCAATGCTGCCGGTGTAGGCCAGTTTCAGCGGGAAGGTCTTGCGCGGGCTGGCGGCCAGGAAGCGCCCCTGCCTGCCGCCAAAATGCCGATACAGCGCGGCCAGGAATTCAGCGTCCGGCAATCCGGCGATGTGCTCGGCGTCGGCGTGGCTGGCGGTCCACACCAGGGCGTAGCGATCGTCTTTCGGCAGCAAGGCGGCGGGACCTTGTGGGGTGAAGCGCTCGAACGCCCGGTTGGCGTGCGGCAATTCGGTCTCCACTTCGCACACCACCGCCGTCTGCTCATAGTCGCGCTCGAATTTGGGCAGCGGCGCCGTGGCAGCCGACTGAGTGCGGCCGCTGCGACCGCCGTCGGCCACCACCACCAGCGACGCCGCCAGGCTGCGGCCATCGGCGGCATGCACGGTCGCGGCGTCCGCAGCGGCGTCGATGCATTCGACCGCCACGCCGTACTCGACCGCAATATGCGACACGGTGAGCGCGTGCTGCAAGGCCCGGGTCAGCGCGGCGTATGGCAGCACATAGCCCAGCGCCGGCAGCCCGGCATCGCCGGCGGCCAGCCGCGCCACCCCGAGCGCACCGCGCTGCGAAATGTGGATGCGGGTGATCGGGGTGACGGCATCGAGCGTGTCCCACACCCCGAGCCGATCGAGGATCAGTCGCGCGCCGTGCGACAGCGCCAGGGTGCGGGTATCGGTGCGGGTGTCGTGCGGCTGCGCCTCAAGTACCTGCGCCGCAATGCCCTGCTGCTGCAGCGCCAGCGCGCAGACCGCGCCGACCGGGCCGGCGCCGACGATCAGAACGCTACTCATCCTTTCATCCACGCTTCGATCTCGGCGACGGTTTTCGGCGGCGAAGTCAGAATTTCGCAGCCCGATTCGGTCACCGCGACGTCGTCCTCGATGCGGATGCCGATATTCCAGAAGGCTTCAGGCACATCGTCCGCCGGGCGGATGTACAAGCCCGGTTCGACCGTCAGGGTCATGTCGGGCAGCAGCGGCCGCCATGCGCCGTCGAGCTTGTATTCGCCGGCGTCGTGCACGTCCAGCCCCAGCCAGTGGCCGGTGCGGTGCATGTAGAAGCGGTCGTAGGCGGTCGATTCGATCAGGCCGTCGACCTCGCCCTGGAGCAGCCCGAGGTCGACCATGCCCTGCGTCAGCACGCGCACCGCGGCGTCGTGCGGATCGTTCCAGTGGTTGCCCGGCCGCACCGTGGCGATCGCCGCCGTCTGTGCGGCCAGCACCAGTTCATAGGCGTCCCGCTGCGCCGCCGAGAATCGGCCGTTCACCGGAAAGGTGCGAGTGATGTCGGCGGCATAGCTGCCGAACTCGGCCGCGGCGTCGATCAGCAGCAGATCGCCGTCGCGCAGCGGCTTGTTGTTGAAGATGTAGTGCAGCACGCAGGCGTTGGCGCCGCTGGCGACGATCGAGTTATACGCCGGCGCTTCGGCGCCGCCACGGCGGAAGGCGGAAAGCAGCTCGGCCTCGATCTCGTATTCGTGGCGGCCTGGTCGGGTCGCGCGCATCGCCGCGCGATGCGCGCCGTCGGAGATTTCGGCGGCACGGCGCATCAGCGCGAGTTCGTGACCATCCTTGACCAGGCGCATCTCGTCGAGCCAGATGCGGGCGTCGACCATGCGGTTGGGCGCATGCACGCCGCTGCGCGACCTGCCGCGGACCGTATTGAGCCAGCCCATCACCCGTGTGTCCCAGACCATATCGCGACCGATGAGGTAGGCCAGCGTCGGCTGGTTTTCCAGCAGTTTAGGTAATTCCCCATCCAGCACGTCGTAGGAAAAGCTGTCGTCGAAAGTGAAGACCTCACGAGCGGCAGCGGGGCCATAACGGAAACCGTCCCAGATTTCCCGATCCTCGTTCTTCTCGCGGCAGAACAGGATGTGACGCGGCTCCTTGCCACCGACCAGTACCACCACCGCCTCCGGTTCGCTGAAGCCGGTCAGCCAGTAGAAATAGCTGTCGTGCCGGTAGGGATAGTGGGTGTCGCGGTTGCGCGCCACTTCCGGTGCGGTCGCGATAACCATCACCCCGTCGTCCATCTCGTTCAGCACCCGCTCGCGGCGGGCTCGGTAAATTGCGGAATCAGGCTGCATGTCGCTGTTTCAGTTCCTCGTCCAATGCGTTCAGGCGGGCCGGCGTGCCGACGTCGACCCAGAGTCCTGGATAGTGTTCGCCGCTCGCCCGCCCGGCCTCGATCGCCTGCCGCAGCAGCGGCGCCAGCGGCGCCTTTTCGCCTGCCGCGGTGTGGGCGAACAGAACACGGTGGTAGATGCCGATTCCGGAAAAGGTAAGTGGTGAGTGGTGAGTGGTAAACGGTGAGCGGTGAGCGGTGAGCGGTGAGGGGACAACGCGGCCGTCTTCGAGCACGAAATCGCCATTCGGATGATGTGGCGGGTTGTCGACCAGCACCAGGTGCGCCTGGTCGTGACCCGCAGCGAGGCGCGCCAGCGGTTCGGCCAGCCGGCTGAAATCATATTCGCAATAGACATCGCCATTGAGCACGGGAAAGACCTCGCTATCGATCAGGGGAAGGGCGGTGGCGATGCCGCCCGCGGTTTCCAGCGCGCTGACTTCGCGCGAATAGGTGATCGACACGCCAAAGTCCGAGCCGTTCCCCAGCGCGTCCTCGATCTGCTGGCCGAGATGGGAGTGATTGATGACGATGTGGGTAAACCCCGCCGCGCACAGCCGCTCGATATGCCACACGATCAGCGGCTTGCCGCCGACCGCCAGCAAGGGCTTCGGCGTCTGGTCGGTGAGCGGACGCATCCGCTCGCCGCGGCCGGCGGCGAGGATCATTGCAGTAGCAGGGATCAAAATGTATACCCCACCTGCGGTTGCCGGTCCTGCAACGCATCGAGCAGGAACAGCAACGGTTTCAACTCGTCGTAGCGCTCGCACGCGCGGCGCAGGTAATGCATCACCAGGGGCATGTCTTTCAGATAGCCGTCCTTGCCGTCACGGTGGTACAGGCGGGCGAAAATACCGAGCACCTTGAGCTGGCGCTGGACGCCCATCCATTCGAAGTCGCGCCAGAACGCGCCGAAATCCTCGCGCACCGGCAGACCGGCGGCGCGCGCCTGTTCCCAGTAGCGGATCACCCAGTCGAGCTGTTGCTCCTCGTCCCACTGGATGTAGGCGTCGCGGTAGATCGACACCAGATCGTAGGTGATCGGGCCGTAGACGGCATCCTGGAAATCGAGAATGCCGGGATTCGGGTCGGACAGCATCAGGTTGCGCGAATGCCAGTCGCGATGCACGTAGACCTGCGGCTGGGCGAGGGCGTTGACGAGAAGGCACTCGAATACGCGGTCGAGGATCGCTTTCTGCTCGTCGCTGATGGTGACCTTTAGATGTTTCGCCACGTACCACTCGGGGAACAGCAGCAGTTCGCGCGTCAGCAGTGCACGGTCGTATTCCGGCAGCACGCCGGGACGGCTGGCCTGCTGGATGCGGATCAATGCGTCGTTCGACGCCAGGTACAGCTCGCGTGCCACGCCCTGATCGAGGGCTGCTTCATTGAGGGCGGACAGATAGGTGGTATTGCCCAGATCGGTCAGCAGCAGAAAACCCTGCTCCAGGTCCTGCGCCAGCACCTGCGGCACATGCACTCCGGCATCGGTCAACAGCCGGGCGACCGCGATAAACGGCCGACAATCCTCGTGTGCCGGCGGCGCGTCCATCACGATATAATCGCGGCCTTTGGCAGCCACACGAAAATAACGGCGAAAGCTGGCATCCGCCGACGCCGGGGCGAAGTCCAGCGCATCACCGCCCAGCTGCCGGACGGTCCAGGCTTTTAATGCTTGCAAACGTTCCACTGCCGCGCTGCTCCGAATAATGCTGTCCCAATTAACCCTGGCCCGGATTTTACATCGCTTGTCCACCTTGCCCGGCTTGACGCTCGTTGTCCTGTTACTGGCCGCCCATCCGGCGGCGGCGGCGGGGCTCGCGCTGAAGAAGGATGTCGAGCTGAGAGGCTCGACCGTGGCCGGCAAGGCGGGGCCGATGTTTCTGACCGCCGACCGGATCGAATCGACCGCGCCGAACATCGTCGAAGCCAGCGGCCGGGTGGAGGCCCGTCAGGCCGGGCAGAATTTCTATGCCAACTGGCTGCGCTACGACACCACGCTCAACCTGGTGGAGGCGCGTGGCCAGGTACGGCTGGAACAGCCAGCGCTACTGATGGAAGGTGAGTCGCTGAGGCTCAATCTCACCGATTACAGCGGCGAACTGACCCAGCCGGCCTATCGCCTGATCGCCCAGCAAGGGCGTGGCAACGCCGAACGCATCGACTTCGTCGACGAAAACCGCTACCGACTCAGGGACGCCACCTACACCACCTGCCCGGTCGACAACGAAGACTGGTTTCTCAAGGTGGGCCGGCTTGATATCGACAAGACCCGCAATATCGGCACCGCACGCAACGCTTCGCTGCGCTTCCTCGGGACGCCGATCCTGTATACACCGTGGATCAATTTCCCGCTCGACAACGCCCGCAAGACCGGGATGCTGGCACCCACTTTCGGTACCACCGAACGCGGCGGCCTTGATGTTCTGGTGCCCTACTACCTGAACCTCGCGCCCAATTACGACGCCACCCTGTACCCGCGGCTGCTGTCCAGACGCGGAGTGCAGCTGGGCGGTGAGTTCCGCTATCTGCTGGACGCGGCACGCGGCGAGAACCGCCTCGAATACCTGCCCGACGACAACGAGGCGAAGCGCTCGCGCTGGAGCATGACGCTGAAAAACGACTATCGGGTGGATGCGAACACCCAGGCCGGCATGTCCTTCAGCCGGGTCTCCGATGACGATTATTTCCGCGACCTGTCCAACCTGATCTCGATCACCTCGATCTCCCATCTGAATCGTGAAGCCTGGGTCACCACCCGGCATCCCGGCTGGAACGCCGAACTGCGTGCGCAAAGCTTCCAGACCCTGCAGGATTCGAGTGCGCCGACGCCGATCCTCGAACCCTATGCACGACTGCCCCACGCTCATCTGGGGATGAACCGCAGCCTGGGCCACGGCGTCGAATTCAAACTGGAAACCGAGGCCACCCGCTTTGCCCACCCCACCCTGATCGAGGGCACCCGGGTGCTGGCCTACCCCACGCTGCGACTGCCGCTCACCAACTCGTTCGGCTTCCTCACCCCGCAAATCGGCTGGCACAGCAGCTACTATGCGCTGGACGACAGCGCCCCCGAGCAGCGCCTCACCCGCAACCTGCCGATCCTCAGCGTCGACAGCGGCGTCACCTTCGACCGGCCGTTCAACTTTGCCGGGCAAGCCTACGAGCAGACGCTGGAGCCGCGCGTCTACTACGTCTACACGCCTTACCGCAACCAGGACGAGATTCCGGTGTTCGACACCGCGCTGCTGGATTTCAGCTACGCGCAGATGTTCACCGAGAACCAGTTCATCGGCGGCGATCGCATCAACGACGCCAACCAGCTGACGTTCGCGCTCACCAGCCGCTTCATCGAAGCGGCCAGCGGGCTCGAACGCCTGCAGGTCACGCTCGGCCAGCGCTACTACTTCGCGGCACAACGGGTGACTCTGGATCCGGGGGACCCGGTTCGCACCAGCAACACCACCGACCTGCTGGCGGCGGTCAGCGGCCAGATCACGCGTGACTGGCGCATCGACACCGCGTGGCAGCTCGACACCCAGAACGGCACCACCATCCGCCAGAACCTGGGCGCGTCCTACCGCCCGGGTCCGGGCCGAACATTGAACTTTGGCTACCGCTTCATTGACCAAACCACCGAGCAGATCGACCTGTCGGGCCAATGGCCGCTCGGCCAGCGCTGGTATGGCATGTTCCGCTACAACTATTCGTTCCAGGACGACAAGCTGGTCGAGGGTCTGGCGGGGCTTGAATACAATGGCGGTTGCTGGGCCGTGCGCGGCGTGTTCCAGCGTCTGGCGACCAAGGAAAACCAGTCCACCGACGCGCTGTTCTTCCAGCTGGAGTTGAGCGGAATGGGGCGTCTGGGCTCCAACCCGCTCGATGCTTTGAAACATAGTGTTCCCGGATACCGACCAAGCAATGAAATTCTTCCAACGCCCTGAATGGCTCCGCCCCCAATGGAAAACCGCCCGAATGTTTCATAAACCGACGTATCTCCTCGCAGGTCTTCTGCTCGCTGCATCGACCCTGCTACCGGCACACGCTGCGGTGACGCCGCTCGACCATATCGTCGCCGTCGTCAACGACGAAGTCATCACCCGTCAGGAACTCGCCAAGCGTTACGACGAAGTCGCACGCAACCTGTCGCAGCAGAACACGCCGCTGCCGTCGCGCGAGGTGCTGGAAAAGCAGCTGCTCGAACGGATGGTGACCGAGCTCGCCTTGCAGCAGCACGCCCGCACTACCGGCGTGCGGGTCGACCCGACCCAGGTCGAACGCGCGCTGCAGCGCATCGCCACGCAGAACAAGCTGGACATGGCCGGGCTTGCGGCCGCACTGGAAAAAGACGGGCAGAGCCTCGACAGCATGCGCAACACCATCCGCAACGAAATCCTGATTGCACGCGCGCGTGAACGTGACGTCGACAACCGCATTTCGGTCAGCGATGCGGAAATCGAAGGTTATCTGCAGACCCAGGCGCAACAGGGCGTGGAAACCGAATACAACTTCTCGCACATCCTCGTCACCGTGCCGGAAAATGCCTCGCCTGAGGAGATCCAGGCGCGGCGCGCGCGCGCCGAGAATATCCTTGCCGAGCTCGCCAGCGGCGCCGATTTTGCCCAGCTGTCCGCCAGCTATTCCGACGCCTCCAACGCGCTGCAGGGTGGCGCCTTCGGCTGGCGCGCCAGCGGCAAGATGCCGTCGCTGTTCGTTGATGCCCTGAAACCCCTGCAGCCGGGCCAGGTTGCGCCCCTGTTGAAGAGCAGCAACGGTTTCCACATCCTCAAGCTCAACGACAAACGCGGACTCGACGCCACGCTCAACGTCACCCAGACGCATGCACGCCATATCCTGATCAAGACCAACGAGCTCACCTCGGAGTCCGACGCCCGCAACCGCCTGCTGCAACTCAAGGAGCGCATCGACAACGGGGTGAAGTTCGACGAGCTGGCGCGGCTGCACTCCGAGGACGCCAGCGCCTCCAAGGGCGGCGACCTCGGCTGGATCAACCCGGGCGACACCGTCCCCGATTTCGAGAAGGCGATGGATGCGTTGAAGCCGGGCGAGGTCAGCGCACCGGTCCAGTCGCCGTTCGGCTGGCACCTGATCCAGGTACTGGAACGGCGCAATCAGGACGTGACCCAGGAACGCCAGAAACTGCTGGCACGCCAGGCGATTCGCGAGCGCAAGGGCGAGGAAGCCTTCCAGGACTGGGTGCGGCAGATCCGCGATGCGGCCTACGTCGAGCTGCGGCCGATCGATTGACCCGGGGCCACGCAAGGTGAGCGAAGTCGCAGCGCTGCCGGTCGTCGTGCTCACCGCGGGCGAGCCAGCCGGGATCGGCCCCGACCTGTGCATCGCGCTGTCACACCAGAATTTGCCGTGCCGCCTGTCGGTGCTGGGCGATATCGAGGTGCTGCGTGGGCGAGCGCGGCAACTCGGCATCGCGGTCAACTTCATCACCCTCGACACGATTCCCGCGCATCAGCCCGGCGCGCTGCACGTGCGTCCGATCCCGGTCGCCGTGCCGGTCACCCCGGGCGTGCTCGACCGCCGCAACAGCACCCACGTGCTGGCGCTGCTCGACGCGGCCCTCGACGGCTGCAGCACCGGCCGCTATCACGCGCTCGTCACCGCGCCGGTGCACAAGGGCATCATCAACGACGCCGGCTTTGCTTTCACCGGCCACACCGAATATCTGGCCGAACACAGCGGTACAAAAAAGGTCGTGATGATGCTCGCCGGCGGCGGCCTGCGGGTCGCGCTCGCCACCACCCACCTGCCGCTGCGCGAGGTGGCCGACGCCATCACCCCCGGCCTGCTCGACGAGGTCATCCGCATCCTCCACGCCGACCTGCAAAACAAATTCGGCATCGTCCGGCCGCGCATTGCGGTGGCCGGCCTCAACCCGCACGCCGGCGAATCCGGCCATCTGGGGCGCGAGGAGATCGACATTATCGAACCGGTGCTCGAACGCCTGCGTGGCGAAGGCTTCGACCTCGTCGGTCCGCTGCCCGCCGATACTCTGTTCGCACGGATTCGCGTTGATCCCTGCGACGCGGTGCTGGCGATGTATCACGACCAGGGCCTGCCGGTACTCAAGTACGCCAGCTTCGGCGCCGGCGTAAACGTCACCCTGGGCCTCCCCTTCATCCGCACCTCGGTCGACCACGGCACCGCGCTCGATCTCGCCGGAACCGGCCGGGCCGAAGTCGGCAGCCTGATCGCCGCGATCGAAACGGCGGTGGAGATGGTGGGGGAGATGGGATCAGGATCTGGGAGTTAGGATTTAGGGGATGTGCGGCTTCGCCGCGCTTCTCTAAACACCCTACCCCTGGCTCCCAGATCCTAGCCCCCAAATCCCAACCCCTAAAAACATGCATACCCCCCGCAAACGCTTCGGCCAGAACTTCCTCATCGACGACGGCATCATTCACGCCATCGTCAATGCGATTCATCCACAGGCAGGGGAAACCGTCGTCGAAATCGGCCCCGGCCTCGGCGCACTGACCCGCCCCCTGCTCGAACGACTGCCGCACCTGCACGCGGTCGAACTCGACCGCGACATCGTCGCACGGCTGCAGAAAAGCTGGCCGCCCGAGCGGCTCAGCGTGCACAGCTGCGACGCGCTCAAATTCGATTTCGCCAAACTGGGCAGCGATCTGCGCATCATCGGCAACCTGCCGTACAACATTTCCACCCCGCTGCTATTCCATCTGATGGCGTTTTCCGCGCACATCCGCGACATGACTTTCATGCTTCAAAAGGAAGTCGTCGAGCGCATGGTCGCCGAACCGTCCGGCGCCGACTACGGGCGGCTGTCGATCATGCTGCAGCGCCGTTTCCACCTGGAATGGCTGCTCGACGTGCCGCCCACCGCCTTCGACCCGCCGCCCAAGGTCGATTCCGCCGTGGTGCGGCTGATTCCCAAAACTCCGGCTGAAATCGTTTCGCTCGACGAAGATCTGTTTGCGCAGGTCGTCGCCGCTGCGTTCTCGCAGCGCCGTAAAACGCTGCGAAATACGCTCGGCAAGTTGCTAACGTCCGATGACTTCGACGCGCTCGGGATCGATTCCGGCAAGCGCGCGGAGAATCTTGCAGTGGCCGACTACGAAGCCATCACCCTGCACCGGACGCGGTCGCCGCGGCCGGCCTGATCACGCCAAGGCTCAGGCCGCCAGCACGGGATAGTCGGTGTAGCCCTTCTCCTCGCCCGAATAGAAGCTTTGATAGTCGGGGGGATTGAGCGGTGCACCGCGGCGGAAACGCTCGACCAGATCGGGATTGGCCAGCAGCAGCCGGCCGAAGGCGATCGCGTCGGCCGCGCCGGATTTCACCGCGTCCTGGGCGCTCGCAAAATCATAGCCGTTGTTACGGATCAGCTTGCCCGTATACAACTCGCGC
>JACDJC010001568.1_pt1 | contig 19969 bp, 17 predicted proteins | sample 7454191 | NCBI WGS metagenome assembly JACDJC01 (sample SAMN14253291, study PRJNA609438) | sludge metagenome | isolation source: sludge after 25d culture with pyrite and EDTA | collected 2018-12-20 | reverse complement strand
CGGGCATCGCGGCCGCCTTCAGTCGGCCGTTTCCTTACGCCGTTTCAGGGCCAGGGCCTCCTTGAGGCCTTTTTCCCGGATGACCTTGAACTTGAGCCGGTTCTCGGTGAGCTTGAAGAAGCGGCGGCCGTACTTCTTCAGCAGGCCCCGGTCGATGTCGAAGCCCAGCCCGGGGCGGTTGAAGGGCTGGAGCATGCCATCGGCATCCGGCAGGATCGGGGCGATGATGCCCTCCCGGTACCGCGGCACCCAGGACGGCTCCTCCAGCGGGTATTCCAGAGGCAGGGCGTTGTCCGGGTCCGAGAGGACCATGTTCCAGTTGACGTAGAAGCCGATGCCGTTGGTCCAGGTGTGGGGGGTGTAGAGGCGCCCCTGGGCGCGGCAGCGGGCCATGACCTTGACCACCTGGGCGATGCCGCCGGCGAAGGTGGCGTCGGGCTGGTAGATGTGAAAGCAGTCCTTTTCCAGCATGATCTTGATCTCGTCCCAGCCGTAGTTGAGTTCGGCGCCGGCGATCTTCACCGGTGAGGTCTTCTTGAGGGCCGCGTTGCCGTCGTAGTCGCGGCTGTCCAGCGGCTCCTCCAGCCACTCGATGCCGTTGTCGGCGCAGGCGGCGGCAAACTCCGAGGCGCGTTTCAGATCCCAGGCCGGCACCCGGTCCACGATGGTCACCAGCCAGCCCTGGTTGGCGTCCACGCCGAGCACCATGTCGTCGCCGATGCCCTTGCGGATGGCGGTGATGTTGTCCACGTCCTCCTGGAGGGTGTGCCCCTTGACCCGCAGCTTGGCGCACTTGAAGCCGCGGGCGCGCATCCCCTGCAAGGCCTCCACCCGACGGGCCGGCGGACGCATTTCGCCGGTGCTGCAGTACACCTCGATGGGTCGGGCCCGTCCGCCGAGCAGTTCGTACACCGGCACACCGGCCGCCTTGCCGGCGATGTCCCAGCAGGCCGGCTCGATCCAGAAGTTGCGCCAGCCGAGAAAGCCGGCCTGCTTGAGCAGATTCTGAACCCGCTGGATGTCGGTGGGGTCGGCCCCCATGAGGTAGCCGCCGAGAAGGTCCCCCAGGCCCTGGCGCTCGGTGCCCATGGCCGATCCGGCCGACCACCCTTCCAGGCCGTCGTCGGTGGCCAGGTGAATCAGGGTAAAACGGTTGTGGGTCTGGGGATACCCCGGAATCCAGGTCGGCCAGAAGGTGGCCGGCAGGGGCACACTCACGTGGTAGAGTTCGATCAGCGAAATTTTCAAGCGATCCTCCTTTCAGTCGCCCTGGCGCCCGCCGGCGAAAAGGCAAGCTTGATGTTGGACCTTGGCACCGTGTTTTCCCTCTCGCCGTAGCCGGCGCCGTTTTCAGGGGCCGCGGCCGATTTTTCGCTACCGTGGATAAATTTTACCATAGCAGAAAAAAAGCCGGTCCGCAGTATTATCGAATCGTTCAGAAAGAGATATATACAGTAGAAAACCGAACAGCTTGAGATTCGTAGATGGTCTGCCACGGGCCTCAAGCGGTTTGACTTGTCGTCGATGCGTCGCCTGGAGCGATAATCGGCCAGCGTCACGATCCCAAACGAGGGTTTCGTTGCGATCCTTCAGATGGTGGGCATATTAAAAATGATTGCAATTCATTTTTCTATTTGCTATGCAACCTGTGCTTTAAAATTAAAAAACGATTAAGATGCGCCCTAAACGCAAGGCTATCCACCAGATCCAAAACATGAGTTTGCCGCTGCAATAAGAGCTGTTCACTGAAACCCTGACCGCCATTTTCCGGCGGATGGGGTTTTGTTGTTTCCGGGCTCCGGAAGGTCCTTAATTGAATTGAAAACTATAACCAAAAAAGGAGGATGTATGCCCGAGCTGAAGGTGAACTTTGACGTTTTGTCGCCAGTGAAGTTTCTGATTCGCAGTGCCGAGGTTTACCCGGACAAGGTGGCGGTGGTGTACGGCGATGAGCGCTACACGTATCGGCAGTTCTACGAACGGGTCAACCGGCTGGCCAGTGCCTTGATCAGCCGCGGGATCGGCAAGGGAGACAAGGTCGCCTTCGTCTGCCCCAACACACCGCCCATGCTCGAGGCCCATTATGCCGTGCCGATGATCGGTGCCGCCCTGGTGAGCGTCAACATTCGCCTCTCCTTTCCGGAGGTCAATTACATCCTGGACCATTCGGACGCCAAGGCGGTTTTCGCCGATAACGAATTCGGCCATCTGGTGAGCACCGAACCGGGCGATTTGCCCAAAGTGGAGACCCTGGTGAATATCTGCGACATCAGCGACGAGAAGCCGCTGAACGGGCCGAGCTATTCCGATTTTCTGGCCACCGGATCGCCGGAACCGGTCACCATCGACGTGGATGACGAGTACCAGGTGGCCACCATCAACTACACCAGCGGCACCACCGGACGTCCCAAGGGCGTCATGTACCATCACCGCGGCGCCTACCTCAACGCCATCGGGGAAATGCTGGAGTGCAATTTCACCCATGACTCGGTTTACCTGTGGACCCTGCCGATGTTCCACTGCAACGGCTGGTGCTTCACCTGGGGCGTCACCGCCATGGCCGGCACCCATGTCTGCCTGCGCCAGGTGGCGGCGGGGGAGATCTTCCGGCTCATCGAAACCGAGGGCGTTTCCCACCTGTGCGCCGCGCCCACGGTGCTGATCACCATGGCCAACTATCCCGGCGCCCGGGATTACCAGATGCCCCGACGGATGGAGATCATGACCGCCGGCGCACCGCCGTCACCCACCATCATTCAAACCATCGAGGCCATGGGCGCCAACATCACCCATACCTACGGGTTGACGGAGGTTTATGGGCCCCATAGCGTCTGCGCCTGGAAGGCGGAGTGGAACGATCTGCCACTGGAGGAAAAAGCCAAGCTCAAGGCACGCCAAGGGGTTCCGTACATCATCGCCCATTACATGGACGTGGTGGATCCCAAGACCATGACGCCGGTGCCGCGGGACGGGGCAACCATCGGTGAGATCGTCATGCGCGGCAACAACGTGATGCTCGGCTACTACAAGGATCCCGAGGCCACCGCCACGGCCTTTGCCGGCGGCTGGTTCCACAGCGGGGATCTGGCGGTGATGCATCCGGACAACTACGCCCAGATCATGGACCGCAAGAAGGACATCATCATCAGCGGAGGGGAAAACATCTCCACCGTGGAGGTGGAGAATGTGATCTACCGTCATCCGGATGTGCTGGAGGTGGCGGTGATCCCGATTCCAGACCCCAAATGGGGCGAGGTGCCCAAGGCCTTCGTGGTGCCCCGGGACGGGACGAATCCCACGGCAGAGGACATCATCGAATTCTGCAAACAGAACCTGGCGCGCTTTAAGGCGCCCAAGGCGGTGGAGTTCGGAGAGTTGCCCAAAACCGCCACCGGCAAGATCCAGAAATTCAAACTGCGGGATCGGGAATGGGCCGGCCGGGACCGGCGGGTCAACTGATGGCTTCGGGCGGGATTTCGGTCAGCCGAAGGGATTCCGCCCGGGTCTGAATCTCCGGGGGAATCGGGCAGGCGCGGCGCCGGTCCGTGTCGATGTGCACCGCCGTCAGGACGGCGGTGGCGGCGATCTCTTCACTGAGGGCTTCGCGCATCTCGTGGTAGAATTTCAATACCTTCTCCCTGACTTCCACCACCCCGGAGCGCACCACGAGCACGTCTCCGGCCCGCAGCTCGCGGCGGTAGCGCAGATGCTGCTCCACGGCGGCCAGGCCGCGATGTTCGCGGGCCAGGTAGGCACCGGTAAAGCCTGCCAGGGCGAAGAGGTTCCAGGTGGCCTCGTCGAATTTCCCCACGAACCACATCACGTTCATGTGTCCCACGTGGTCGCACTGCCAGGGGTAGACGACCCCGCGGTGGGTGATGGGCATTTGCTTCATCGCCTGCTCCTTAAAGACAACTTCAGCCTTTCGGCAAGGCCCCGGATGGGGCCGGAACCAACGGGTGTTCATTTATAAATGGTCTTTTCCGGAGATCTCGGGGTCGGGCGCCGGGCTCTGAATCCCCGAAACAGCGCCGCCATGCCTCCGGTTCAAATCGGGCATCCGCCGTATCTCACGAAGAAACCCTCATTTCGAGACGGACACTGACGAGCTGCTGAAAAAACCAGCTGTTACAGAGACGGGCGGCAGACTCCTCGTTTTCAGCCGCTTTGCGTTTCATCCGATTTCGTCATTGCTGCGCAAGCAGAAACCCAGGTGATGAGACGGAAGGCATTCCGAAGTCCTCCGGCAATCAAACTTTGCTTGGAATAAGAACTATTTTTATGCCATATTCAATGGCGGCCGGCAATCCGTTTTTGTCGGTGTGATCTCCTGGCGGTGGACTGGATCGTGGGAAAGGAGAAGGGTTTGAACCAGATTCTGATCGGAAAGGGCGAAAAACCGGTTCACCTGCTGGCGCGCTACGGCAACCGACACGGCCTGGTGGCCGGTGCCACCGGCACCGGAAAGACCGTTTCCCTGCTCGTGCTGGCTGAAGGCTTCTCCCGCATGGGCGTGCCGGTGTTCATGGCCGACGTCAAGGGGGATGTGGCCGGCCTGGCCATGGCCGGTACGGCCAACGACAAAATTATGAAGCGGGCGGCCCAGATCGGCATGGAAGGCTATGCCAACGAGGCCAGCCCGGTGATCTTCTGGGACATCTACGGCGAACTCGGCCATCCGGTGCGCGCCACGGTGAGCGAGATGGGGCCGAGTCTGCTGGCCCGGATCCTGGGGCTCAACGAGACCCAGACCGGGATACTGGAGATCGTCTTCACCCTGGCCGATGCCCGGGGGCTGCTGTTGCTCGACCTGGACGACCTGCGGGCCATGTTGGGGTTCGTGGCCGACAACCGCAAGGAGATTTCGGCTCAGTACGGCCTGGTGAGCAGCCAGTCCCTTGCCGCCATTCAGCGGGCCTTGCTCTCCCTGGAACGCGAGGGGGGCGATCACCTCTTCGGCGAGCCTGCCCTGGAGCTGGGGGATCTGCTGCGCACCGATCTCAGCGGACGGGGCATCATCCACATCCTGGCCGCCGACAAGCTGGTGCTCAAGCCCCAGCTCTACTCGAGCTTTCTGTTGTGGCTGCTCTCGGAGCTGTTCGAGAACCTGCCCGAGGTGGGCGATCTGGACAAGCCGCGGCTGGTCTTTTTCTTCGATGAAGCCCACCTGCTCTTCGACGACGCCCCGCCCATGCTGCGCCAGCGGGTGGAGCAGGTGGTTCGCATCATCCGCTCCAAGGGGGTGGGGGTTTACTTTTGCTCCCAGTTTCCCGATGACGTGCCCCAGGAGATTCTCGGCCAGCTCGGCAACCGTGTCCAGCACGCCCTGCGCGCTTTCACCCCCCGGGACCAGAAGGCCGTGCGCACGGCGGCCGAGACCTTCGTGGCCAACCCCAACCTCGACGTGGCCGAAGTGATCTCCCGCCTCGGGGTGGGGGAAGCCCTGGTATCCACCCTCCAGGACAAAGGGGTGCCCATGCCGGTGGAACACACCCTCATCTGCCCGCCGCGCTGTCGCATGGGGGCCCTGAAGCCCGAGGAGCGGGCCGCGGTGCGGGCCCGCAGTCCGCTGGGGGGAAAATACGACCATCCGGTGAACCGGGAGTCCGCCTACGAGATGTTGAGCCAGAGAGCCCAGCAGCTGGCGGCCCAGGCCCCGCCACCGGCGCCACCGGAGGCCCGGGCGCAAAGCGATGGCCGCGGCGCCCTGGGCGACCTGCTCTGGGGCACCGGTCGGCGCCAGGGGATGGTGGAAACCATGGCCAAGCAGACGGCCCGTACCGTGGGCAGCCAGATCGGTCGCCAGATCATCCGGGGACTGCTGGGGGGGATCTTCGGGGGATCACGCAGATAGAAGCGGGCCGGTTCGGTTTTATCTGGAGATCCCTCGCTTCAGTGACATCCGATTTGCGATGAGAATGCTGTTTTTTTAAACGGTTCGCACTTTGAATGGACGGAAAGGAGACGGCTGCGATGAAGAGACGTTTTGACGACGGGGGGTGGAGTCCTTACCTGGCCGGCGCCCTGGTGGGGCTGCTGGCCATCGCCTCGGCCTATGCCACCACCCAATGGCTGGGAAAGACCAAGTACCTGGGGGCGTCCACGACCTTTGTGCGCGCCGCCGGGGTCATCGAGCAGACCGCCGACCCGGAACGGGTGGCCGCCAACGCTTATTTCGCCAAAACCAAGGTGAAAATCGACTGGCAGTTCATGCTGGTGCTGGGGATTTTTATCGGTTCCCTGGCCTCCGCCGCCAGTGACAAGAGCTACAAGATGGAAGCGGTGCCGCCTATCTGGGAGGACCGCTTCGGCCCGTCGGTGACCAAGCGGGCCATCGGCGCTTTTTTCGGTGGCATTGTGGCGATGATGGGCGCCCGGATGGCCAGCGGGTGCCCCAGCGGTCACGGGCTGAGCGGCATGATGCAGCTTTCCGTCAGCGCCTTCGTGGCCCTGGCAATGTTCTTCGGCTTCGGCATGCTGGTTGCCGCGGTGGTTTACGGAAGGAGGGCCGGATGAGCACGGAACAATGGATGGGACTGGTGACGGGGATCCTCTTCGGCTTCCTGCTGCAAAAGGGGCGCGTGCTGCGTTTTGAAAAGCAGGTCGGGGCCATGCTGATCCAGGACATGACGATCCTGAAGTTCATGCTTTCGGCCATTTTGGTGGGGATGGTGGGAATCCATCTGCTGGCCGGTGCCGGCATCATCACTTACGGACACAAAGCGATGAATCTGGGGGCGGTCCTGGTGGGCGGCGGCCTGTTCGGCATCGGTTGGGCCATCATGGGGTTTTGCCCCGGCACTTCGGTGGGAGCCTTGGGCGAAGGCCGCTGGCACGCGGTGTTTGGCATCCTCGGGATGCTGGCGGGGGCGGCCATCTACGCCGAGCTGTTTCCCTTTTTTCAATCGACGGTGCTGGCCTGGAAGGATTTCGGCAAGATCGCGTTGCCCGGTGCCCTCGGCATTTCGCCGTGGATCGTCATCGCCGTTTTCTGGGCCCTGACCCTCGGCTTGTTCGTCTGGTTCGAGAAAAACGATCTCTAGAGACGGATTTCAGCGCTGCCGCGAGGCGGCGTTGAGTCCGGATCGGTGAAAAATGTGACTGGGGGCTTTTAAAAAAGGCTGCGCTCAAATGGGCAGCTTGATGCCGTAGAATCCCAGCAGGGTATATTTGAAACCCAGGTAAACGGCCAGCACGATGAAGATCCCCTTGAGCACCTTGTTGGGGATGTATTTGCTGGTGCGAGGGCCGATCATCGCGCCGATGAATACCCCCACGAGCTCGACGCCGATCAGGTGCCAGTGAACCATGACGCCCTTGAGCACCATGAAGTTGAAGACGGCGAAGATCATGCCGATGAGCACGGCCAGGGCCGAGGTACCGGCTACCACGAACATGGGCAGCCCCACCACGCTGGTGAGAAACGGCACGTAGAGAAACCCGCCCCCCACGCCGATGAACGAGGCGATGGCCGAGATGAAAAACCCCCCGAGCAGGGCCCAGAGCGGGTTGAAGCTGAAAGTCTGGCCGAAAAAGGAGATCTCGGTTTTGACGATGCTCCATTTGAGGGTCTTGACGCCCTGCTCCGCGATGTCTCCCTTGGTTTTGGCGGCCTCCTCGAAGGCCCTGGCCGCCTCGCTGGCGGCCTTCTTGTTTTTCTGGCCCCGCGGGGTCATCTCATAAATCATGAACCCACCGATGAGAAAAATCACCAGGCCGAACCATCCCTGGTACTGGGAAAAACTGACCTTGCCAGCCGTGGTGAACACCACCAGCAGGGTGGCGGCCAGCGCGCCGATACCGAGAAAAAAGCCCAGGGCCGGCACCAGCCGTTTTTGTTTCCAGTACTGCCAACTGATCACCAGGGCCGAGAAGCCCACCAGCCACTGGTTGGAAACCCGGATGCTGTCGGTGATGGTCTTGTTGAGGGCCGGGGCCGACTCCCTGAAGCTTTTGGCGTAATCCCCCAGGCCGTAGATGGTCATGTGCCCCACGCCGGCCATGATGCCGCCGAAGGCGCCCACCGCCGAAAAGATCCACCCGATCCAGATGGACCAGAGAAAACCGATGAGGGGATTGAGCTGGGGGCCGCCGGGAATGCCGAGAAAACCCGGCTTGCCGTCGAGGTCGATCTGTCCCGGGCCCGTTCCGCCAGGGGCAGCCGCAATGGCATCGGCCAACTGATCGGCAGTCGCCGGCGCCGCAAGTATCAAGGCCCCGGCGATTATCACCAGAGAAAACAGCACTATCCACGGTTTTTGGGTTTTTCTGTCCATGTTCACCTCCAACCCCGAGTTGATGAGTGATGAATCCAGGTGACGCAAGATAGGGGCGTTTCACGATGCCCGATGAGTTTGCTGAATCATTTTAGATATATTAAATTGAATAAAGCAAGCCGGAATTGCTCGAGCAGTGGTTTGTGCAACGGCACTTGTATCTCTGAGGGTCATCTGGCCAAGGCCCTCGAGGGGCTACGGCGGCACGGCGGTGACCTGAAAATTTTCGATTCCCGCCCCTTGCGTCGAAGTGGTGGACAGTGGGACCGCGAAGCGATACAGACAGGTTGTCTGCGAATCGCCTTGTGGCAGGCTTTGGGCCAAACCGGCCACAAATTGGGCGACAGGGCCCGTATGTGACGAAATCAGCGATGACCACCGATCCTTTGCCCATTCTCGAACTGACCTACCCGGAGCTGGCGACCGAACTCGGCCGGCGCTACGGGCGGGGGGCCTACCATGCCGCCGCCATCATGGCCGCCGTGTACCGGCAGGGCCTGGATCCCCTGCAAGCCCCCGAGGTGCAATCCTCTCGGCGGCTGGCGGCGGCGCTGGCGCGGGACATGGCCGTGGATCCGGGTACCGTGGTGGATGCCAGGAGCTCCGATGGGGTGGTCAAATTTCTCACCCGGCTTTGGGACGGGGAGACCATCGAATCGGTGGTGTTGCCCATGGCCACGCATCTGACGGTCTGCGTGTCCACCCAGGTGGGGTGTCGCATGGGGTGCCGCTTTTGCGAGACGGCGCGCATGGGCTGGCGTCGGAATCTGCGGGTGGCGGAGATTGTGGGTCAGGTGGTGACGGCCCGCCGGCATTTCGGCGACGGGGTGCGCAACGTGGTGTTCATGGGAATGGGCGAGCCGCTGGACAACTTCGACAATGTGGTGCAGGCGGTGCGGGTGATCACCGATCAGCGGGGGCTGGACGTGGCCATGCGGCGGGTGACGATTTCCACCTGCGGGCTGGACGAGGGGATCCGGCGTTTGGCCGGTCTGCGCTGGCCCCATCTCAGGCTGGCCGTGTCGCTGAATGCCCCCAACGACCGGTTGCGGGACATCCTGATGCCCATCAACCGGCGGGTGCCCCTGAAACGATTGATGGCAGCCCTCGACGCCTTTCCCCTGGCCAAGGATTCGGCCTTGATGATGGCCTATGTGCTGGTGCCGGGCGTCAACGACGGCCCCGAACATGCCCGCCAGATCGCCGCGCTGCTGGCGCCGCTCAAAGCGCGCATCAACCTCATCGGGTTCAATCCCCTCAGTGGAGAGAACGGTTACCGGGCGCCCGATGAAGCCGAGATCGACGCCTTCGGCCGGCACCTTGCCGATGCCGGGGTTTTCGTCTGCCGGCGGCGTACCAAGGGGCAGGATCTGGCGGCGGCCTGCGGGCAACTGCGATCACAACGCCCCTCCGCCGCTGCTCGGTGACCCGGGTCGAAATCTTCAAAATAGCAACCTTGATGCGGTTGTCTCCTCCGGTTTTCCCCGTTTGTCGCTTTCCGTTTACCGTTCGTTTTTTTTCGTTTTGGCGGCGATTTTGGCGACATAGGCATCGATGGCGTATTTGCGGCGCAATCCGGATGCCGTCATTGTCCGCACCTTGCCGAAAACCGGCCGTTCGGGCCAGGGGCGGTCGTGGAGGCCGAAAATCCATCCCACCCCGGCGTAGGTGTTGGGGTCCCGGCCATCGAGAGAATACCGGTTGTTGAGCCGGATCAATGTCTCGTATGCCGCCTCGGGGCTTGGCGACCAGGCGAGGACCTGCTTGCCCCAGTACATGCGCATGGTGTTGTGCATGAATCCGGTGACGCGCATTTCGGCCATGGCGGCGTTCCAGTAGGCATCGTGGGTCTCGCCCGCCTCGATTTGCGCGGGGCTGTAGCGGTGTGAACGGGGATCCCGGCGATGGGTTTCGAGACTCCGGCGCGCCCAGTCGGGAAGACCGTCAAAGGTGTCGTAACCGGGGGTGTGACGAACGAAATTGATCGCCAGCTCCCGTCGCACCACCAGTTGCTCCAGGTAGGCGGCCCGGTCGGCGGCGCTCGCTTCGGCCTCCTGAACCCGGAGGGCCAGCCATGTCGGCGAGATCTGGCCGAAATGCAGGTACGGACTCATTCTGGAGACACCGTCGGTTTGGGGCTGATTGGCGTTTTCGGCGTAGCCTTGCAGGCCCTTTGAAAGAAAAGCCTCGAACCGGCGCTTGGCCTCCCGGGTGCCGCCGACAAACCAGCGATCCACCGGCGTCACCGAGTGGTCGATGGACAGCCTGGCGACGAGGGCGGAAAGATCGCCCGGGGCTTCACCGGCAAGCTTCAGACCATCGGCCCGCCGATGGGTCGGCGTCGGGGCCGGAAGGAACAGAAAATCGGTCACCTGTCGCTGGATCTTCGGGCGCAGGGTGCGGGCGGCAAACTCGGCCTTGGTGGAGACCCTGTCCGGCGGAACGATGACATCGGTTTCCACCCGGACCACCGGGCAGGCGGCGGCTTCGGCCACGGTCTGCTGCCACCGGCGTTGGTGGCGAAGATGCCCGCCGTCGCAGACCAGCAGGGCCGCATCGGCGGCCAGCGCCAGGGCAACGCGATCCGGCGATCCCAGACGCAGCACAAAACGGATGCCCCGGGCCGCCAGGGCGGTGGCGGTTTCCCGGATGCCCTGGAGCATGAAGGCGTAGTGGCGCAGGTTGGCCTCGGGATAGTCGTCGGTGAGGCCAAAGCAGACGGCGAGGGGTAGATCGAGGGCGTTGGCCGCGGCCAGGGCCCGCTCCAGCGCCGGATTGTCCTCGGCGCGTTGGGCCTGCTGCATCCAGTACAGGACGTAGGTGCCGTTCCGCGGGGGGAGCTTGTTCAATAGGCCGACGCGTTCGTCTCCCGCCAGCGTTTTCAGGTCGCCGGAGACGATGCGCCGCGGGTGATGGGCGGCGAGAATTTCTTCGGTCATGGGACCCCCTTCGGGTGTTCTGGCCGGTGTTCTGGACGAGGTGGCGCGCAAGGAGACGGTCGGATGAAAAGGCGCCTCATGCCGGTGGCGGGGTGCAACAAGGCTTGCGAAGCGTCCAATGACCCTGTATCATATCATTTTTTTGGAAGGACAGGAACAATCGCCGCCGGCGTTAACCGCCGGCTTTCGCGTCGACTTGGTCAATGGGTGCCCATCCATATTTCTGGACGGACACTAAGGAGTCCGAAGTGATGGGAAATCAGTTGCGCACAACGTTGCTTCTGGCGGCCCTGACGGTGTTGATGGTGCTCATCGGGCAATGGGTTGGCGGTCGTCAGGGGATGGTGATAGCCCTGGTGCTGGCCGCCGTGATGAATTTTGGCAGTTACTGGTTTTCGGACAAGATTGTTCTGAAGATGTATCGGGCCCGGCCCATCACGCCGGACCAGGCGCCGGAGCTCTATGGACTGACCGAAGAGTTGGTTCGACGTGCCGGTTTGCCCATGCCGCAACTCTACCTGATCCCCCAATCAGCGCCCAATGCCTTTGCCACCGGGCGGAACCCGGAACATGCCGTGGTGGCGGTCACCGAGGGATTGGTGCGCCTGATGGATCGCGAAGAGATCGCCGGAGTGATCTCCCATGAGCTGGGGCACGTGAAGAACCGGGACATCCTCATCGGTTCCATCGCGGCCACCATGGCCGGCGCCATCATGATGCTGGCCAACATGGCACGGTGGGCCGCTATTTTCGGGGGTGGTCGCCGGGACGGCGAGAGCGGCGGCGGACCGGGGGTCATCGGGCTTGTCTTCATGAGCGTTGTGGCGCCCCTGGCGGCCATGTTGATCCAGATGGCCATTTCCCGCTCGCGTGAGTACCTGGCGGACCGCACCGGGGCCCAAATCGCCGGCGGAGGAGAAGGGTTGGCCCGGGCCCTGGAAAAACTCGGCGCTTACGCGGGCGGGGCGCGGCCCATGGCCGCTTCTCCGGCCACCGCGCATATGTTCACCGTCAATCCGCTTTCCGGCGGTGGGTTGACGCGTCTTTTCGCCACCCATCCGCCCCTGGCCGAGCGCATCGCCCGGCTTCGCGGGCGGCCGCCGGTGGCGAGTCCGCCGGTTTCCGGAGGTAAGGACGATGCCGGAAAGGCCTTCTGGGATCGGCTTTCGGGTTGATTGAAACGGGAGCATCGGATCGATCCGACCAATTGGTCCGATGCTTTAATTTTTTACGGTCTTGCCATTTTTCAAAGAGAATAAGGAACGCAACGGATGGGAATTCAGGAACGAAAGGAAAGGGAGCGGGAACGTCGACGCCAGGATATCATGGTGGCGGCACGCCGGGTCTTCAGTGCCCGGGGATATGAAAAGGCGACGATGGAAGACATCGCCCGCGAAGTGGAATTGAGCCCCGGCACGTTATATCTCTATTTCAAAAACAAGGATGATCTTTACGCCTCGCTCAACCTGCGGGTCTTGCAGTTTCTCAACGTGAAGTTCGACCATGCCCTGGCAGAAGGCGACATGGATTTCGACACCAAGCTCGACCGGCTCATGGACGCCCTGCTGGAGGTGTATGCCTACGATCCACTGATTCTCAACAATGTATTTCATTTGCAATCCAGCGAGACCCTCAAGAGCGTTTCCGACGAACTGCTCGTAGAGATCAACATCCTGAGCCGTCGCGCCCTCCGGACCTTGGCCGGAATGTTTGCCGAGGAGATCGAAAAGGGGAGCATCGTGGCCCACAATCCCACGGCGCTGGCCGACATGCTCTGGGGGCTGTTTTCCGGCACGGTGCTCTGGGAGGAGACCAAGCGGATGATCAATGCGGAGCGTTATCAACTCAAGGACAGCATCCGCATCGGTTTCGATCTCCTGCGGCGGGGCCTGAAAGTCCAGCAAGATTTGAATTGACAGGCATCGTAGGGGACCGTAGGCTGGATTCAGGGTTCAGGGCCGCTTCGCGGCGTTCAAGGCGCCTTCGGCGCGTTCAAGGTTCAAAGCCGCTTCGCGGCGTTCAAGGCGTCTTTGGCGCGTTCAGGGTTCAGGGCCGCTTCGCGGCGTTCAAGGTGCTTTTGGCGCGTTCAAGGTTCAAAGCCGCTTCGCGGCGTTCAAGGCGTCTTTGGCGCGTTCAAGGTTCAAAGCCGCTTCGCGGTGTTCAAGGGGCGGTAGAAAAAACTAAAATTTTCTTCGAAGTTGGCCTGGCCCCTTAATTGTTACCCCGTTTGGGGGTGCTGTCCGGGAGGTCGCCGATGCCGTTGAACATCTCCCCGGTTTTGGGTTTCGCAGAACGCTCCGCGGGTTTTTAACCAGCCCGACGGGGCGTTGTTGTTTTCAACCCCAACAAGAGGAGGTCCGAAGATGAGCAGCAGCGTCTACAAGATCATCGAACTGGTGGGCACGAGTGACAAGTCCTGGGAGGAGGCGGCCGCCGCGGCGGTGGCCAAGGCCGGAAAGAGTTTGCGCGACCTGCGGGTGGCCGAGGTGACCAAGCTCGACATGAGCATCGAAAACGGTCAGGTGCTTCGCTACCGGGCGCGGGTGGCGCTCTCCTTCAAGTACGAAGAATAATGATCCGCAATACCCAAAGGAAGAGGGGAACCGTTTCGGTTCCCCTCTTCCTTGATCGGTGGTGGGCGGTACAGGATTTGAACCTGTGACTTCCACCGTGTGAAGGTGGCACTCTCCCGCTGAGTTAACCGCCCGAATCTGGCTATTTGCCGTCGACCTTGTCCTTGAGTTCCTTGCCGACTTTGAAAAAAGGCAATTTTTTGGCCGGTACCTTGATCTGGGTCCCCGTCTTGGGATTGCGGCCGGTGTAGGCCTTGTAGTGCTTGACGGAAAAACTGCCGAAGCCCCGAATTTCCACCCGGTTGTTGTCCGCCATGGTTTCCGTAATGGTGCCAAACAGGGTGTCCACCACCGTTTCGGCTTCCTTGCGGCTCAGGCCGGCGCGATCTTTAAGGGCGTTGATCAAATCGGACTTATTCATGAATCTCCCCCGGCGTTGTCCCGTAAGTATCCCAATGTGCCGGTTTTATTTTTGGCTCACTATGGGCGTTACGGCCGTTAAAGTCAAGGGTTTTTTCCATCTTCCGGCGCGCTGGAGGGCTCGGGCGAGGCGGCGTCGGGCACCAGCTCCCGAATCTCTTTCAACGTCGGCAAATCCTTTAAGTCGCGCAGTTCGAAAATCTCCAGAAACTGGCGGGTCGTTCCGTAAATCAAGGGCCGGCCGGGGATCTCCTTGCGACCCATCACCCGGATGAGCCGGCGCTCGAGCAACAGGCGCAGCACGCCACCGCAGTCCACGCCCCGCAGGTTCTCGATCTCGGCGCGCAGGATCGGTTGCCGGTAGGCGACGATGGCCAGGGTCTCCAGGGCCGGGCGGCTCAACCGCTCACTGCCGCTGCCCCTCAACCGCCGGATCCAGGAGTGAAAACAGGGGCGGGTGCGCAGTTGGTAGCCGCCGGCCACCTGTTGCAGGTAGAAACCGCCGCCCCGTTTTTCGTACTCGGCCCCCAGGTGATCCAGGGCCTGCCGGATGGCGGCGGGCGCCACGCCGTCGAGGACCCCGCGCAGGGTTTCCATGCGCAACGGCTCTTCGGCGGCGAAAAGAAGGCTCTCGATGATGGCGGGCAGATCCGGGGTCATCGATAAAAAATCCGAATGATGCCGGTTTCCACATGCTGAACGAAGTCGATGAGTTCCAGACGGGCCATCTCCAGGATGGCCAGAAAGGTGACGATCACCTCGGTACGCGATCCCTGGCCCTGGAACAGTTCATCGAAGGTTAGGGACGGTTGTTGTTCGAGCCGGTCGACGAGTTGGGCGATGCGGTCCTTGATGGAGATGGTGTCGGCATCCAGGTTCACCTGGTGGGCCGGGCCGACGCGGTCAAGGATCTGGCGGAAAGCGTCGATGAGCTCGAAGAGGCCGATGCGCACCACCGGCGTCTCGTCGACCTCGGTCCGGGGCAGCGCTTCCGGTTGTCTGACGAAGGTGTGCTCACCGAGGAGATTGCGCTGAGACAGCATTTCGGCCGCCTCCTTGATGCGCAGGTACTCGGTGAGGGGCCGCACCAGTTCAAGGCGCGGGTCTTCTTCCGTTTCGGTCTCCTGGGAATGGACCGGAAGGAGCATGCGCGACTTGATCTGGGCCAGGGTGGCGGCCATGAGAATGAAATCGCCCGCCAGGTCGATGTTGAGGGTCTGCATCCAGTCGAGATACTGGAGGTACTGCTCCGTGATCAGCGCGACGGGAATGTCATAGATGTCCACCTCGTTTTTGCGGATCAGATGGATCAACAGGTCCATCGGTCCTTCGAAGATGTGTTCCACCCGCACGGCATAGTCGGTGCTCTGCATGGCGGATCGCTCCGACGGCCCTCAACTTCCCAGGGCGCGAATGCCCACCGCCCGGCGCACCGCATCGAGCATGGGGCGGCTGTGGGCTCGTGCCTTCTCCGCGCCCCGGGCCAGGAGTTGCTCCACGTGGTCCGGATGGTCCACCAACTCCTGGTAGCGTCGCCGCGGCTCGGCGAGGTGGTCGTTGAGGTAGGCGAAGAGCATCTGCTTCATTTCGCCCCAGCCGATGCCGGCCGCGTATCGGCGGCGCAGATCGGCGGTTTCCTCGGCGGTGGCGAAAGCCTGGTAGATCTGGAACAGGGTGCAGGTGGCCGGATCCTTGGGCGCTTCGGGAGGCAGGCTGTTGGTGGTGATCTTCATGATGAGCTGGCGCAGTTTTTTTTCCGGAGCGAACAGCGGGATGGTGTTGTTGTAGCTTTTGCTCATCTTGCGGCCATCCAGTCCGGACAGTACGGCGGCCTGGGCATTGATTTCGGCTTCGGGGAGCACGAAGAGCGGTTCATACAGATGGTTGAAACGGGCGGCGATGTCCCGGGCCATTTCCAGATGCTGGATCTGGTCCTTGCCCACGGGAACCCGGCCGGCCCTGAACATCAGGATATCGGCGGCCATGAGGATCGGGTAGCAGAACAGCCCCATGGTGATGCCCTTGTCCGGATCCTTGCTGTCGCCGGCCTCGTTTTCCGCCACGGCGGCCTTGTAGGCGTGGGCGCGGTTCATCAACCCCTTGGCGGTGACACAGGACAGGATCCAGGTGAGTTCCGGGATTTCGGGAATATCGGACTGACGGTAGAAAACGCTGCGTTCCGTATCCAGCCCCAGGGCGATCCAGGCGGCGGCCACCTCCAGGCTCGACCGATGGACGCGCTGGGGATCCTGGCACTTGATGATGGAGTGGTAATCGGCCAGAAAGTAAAAGGAGGTGACTTCCGGATTGCTGCTGGCGGCAATGGCCGGACGGATGGCACCGACGTAATTGCCCAGGTGGGGGGTGCCGGTGGTGGTGATGCCGGTGAGAACGATCTGCTGGGTCATGGAGTGGGTTCTGTCTCCTTTGGCCGGCGCGTCGACGGGACGCCGGCGGTGTTCGGACGCTGGGGAGCGCTGGGGCCGGCGACTGCCGCACGGCCCAGCTCCTCGGCCAGGGCCAGTTCGTCTTCGCGGCTGGCGAGCCGCCCGTTGCGTTTGGCGTCCCGCACCGCATCCAGAATTTTGCCGTACACGGGCCCCGGCGCAATGCCGAGACGCTTGAGATCCGCCCCGCCAATGACCGGGCGCACGAAACGCAGCTTGGTGACGTACAGGGAGATGGCCCGTTTGACTTCGGTGCGTTTGGTGAGCGCCATCATGAGCAGGATCTGTTCGGTGCCCAGCCCTTCCAGTGTCCGGCACAGATCCGCCGGTGCATCGGGCAACCGTTGCTCGAAGCGGTAGAGAAGCCGCTCGACCGTGAGCCGATCCGGCCCGAAAAGCCGTCGCAATCGCGGCGGCAGGTCGAAACGCCGGCAGATCGTCTCGGTGGTCTCACGGTCGAAAGGACGCACCAGGGCCATGAAATAAACGGCCCACTTCATATAGGATTCGTCCAGAAATAGCAAATCGTGCCACGTTTCCACCTGCTTGACGTTTTCAAAGGCCGATTCCAGCTCGGCGGTGAGCGCCAGCTTGGGATGGATGACTTTCAGCAGATCGAAGTCGTTGAGGCGTCGGATCGGCGCCAGGGGGGTTTCCTCTTCCAGCAGCAGCCGCAGCTCGGTAAACACCCGGCGCCCGTCGAGGCGTTTGACGAAATCCATCCGTGCGGCGTTTTCGATGAGGCCGGCGGTGAGGCGGCCGATGGTGAAGCCGAAACGCTGCTCGAACCGGATGGCCCGGAAGACCCGGGTGGGATCCTCCACGAAGCTGAGGTTGTGCAGCACCCGGATCGTTTTTTCCTTGATGTCCTTGAGGGCGGAGAAAAAATCGATCAGGGTACCGAAACGCGCCGTGTTGAGCTGGATGGCCAGGGTGTTGATGGTGAAATCCCGGCGGAACAGGTCCATCTTGATGCTGCTCATTTCCACCGTGGGCAAAGCGGCGGGAAACTGGTAGTACTCCATGCGCGCCGAGGCGACATCAATCTTGAAGTCGTCGGGGCGGATGACCACCGCGGTGCCGAACTTCTCGTGGCTGTGCAGGCGACCGCCCATGACCTGGGCGAGGCGGCGGGCGAAGCCGATGCCGTCGCCCTCGATGACGATGTCCACATCTTCGTTGGGGCGATGGAGAAACAGGTCGCGCACGAAGCCGCCCACCACGCAGGCGCTGCAGCCGATTTCGTCCGCCACCGTGCCAACGGTTCGCAGAATGGCCACCAGCCGTTCCGACAGCCGCTCTTGCATGAATTTGGTGATGTTCCGGGTGCGGGCGCCGAAGGCCCCCTCCAGGGCGCTGCCGTTTTCGGGGGAGTCAGTGCCCGGGGCATTCACCAGCAGATTGAGCAGGTCGGTGCGGGTGACGACGCCCAGCACCTGCCCGTGGTCGCAGACCGGCAGGATGCGCTGTTTGTGGCCGATGATCTTTTCCTGGATTTCCTTCATGTCGGCCATCGGGCCCACCGAGACGACATCCCGGCCCATGTACTCGCGCACCGGCACCTTTTCCAGACCGTGGTAGAGGGCCTTTTCGATTACCTGCCGGGTGATGTATCCCACCAGGGGAGCGTCGGCGGCGCCGTTTTCGGTGACGGCCAGGGCATTGACGTTGTAGCGTCGCAGCAGGGTCTGAGCCTCGGCGCAGGTGGCGTCGGCGGCCACGATGATCGCCGGACTGGACATCAGGTCCCGGGCCAGGCGGTTGGAGCGGATGGCGTTGGCGAGCCGTTGGCGCAGGCGCTGTTCCACCTGGGTCAGGGTCAGTCCGCGCACCGTGGCCGAAGCGGCCGACGGGTGGCCGCCGCCGCCCAGTTCGTCGAGAACGGCGTCCACGTCCACTTCCGGCACCCGGCTGCGGCCGATGACGTAGATCTTGTTTTCCATCTGGGCCACGGCGAACAGCGCGTCGAGATTCTCCATGCGCACCAGCTTGTGTACCAGCAGGGCGAGATCGGGGACGTAATTGTCGGTGGTGATCACCGTCAAGCCCACCTCGATGCCGTTGATCCGGGTGCGCTGGAGGGATTGGATCATGTCGTTGAGCAGCCCCACCTGCTCGGGGCTGATCTCCCGGGAGATCAGTTGGGCCACGGTGTTGAGATTGGCGCCCCGGCTCAGCAGGTAGGCGGCGGCGTGGAAGTCCGCCTCGGTGGTGGAGTTGAAGGTGAAGGCACCGGTGTCTTCGTAGATGCCCAGGCACATCACCGTGGCCTCGTCCGGGGTGATGGGGATGTGGCGCCGGCGCAGGATGTCGGTGAGCAGGGTCACGGTGGCGCCCACGAGCCGGTGCTCGCCGTCGTGGCGGACGATGTCGTCGGGTCGAGGCGGGTGGTGATCGTAGACGTGCACCTCGATGTCCGGTTTGTCCAGCAGGGCGGCCAGTTTGCCGATGCGTCCGGCCTGTTGGGTGTCCACCAGCACCAGGCGTTTGACGGCGGCGAAATCCAGGTCCCGGATGTCCACCATGTTGAACAGGTAGACCATGGCGCTGACGAAGAAGTTGCGCAGGGTCTTTTCCTGGGACCCGGGGTAGACCACCAGGGCGCCGGGATAGAGCTTCTGGGCCGCCAGCATCGAGGCCATGGCGTCGAAGTCGGCGTTGACGTGGCTGGTGATGACCGTCAGCCCTTCGGTGGTGGACGGTGGGGGGGCGATGTTCACGACAACAGGATCCTTTCTCACGGGCACCGGAGACGGCCGACGCGCTGGTTGCCGCTAGATAGACACAAGTGCGTCGCCGGATCAAGCCCCACGGCCGGTCCCGCCAGGGTCCCGTCAAAGTTTGGCCACGACCCCTTGGAGGTTTTTCCCCGGTTTAGGCCATCCTCCCGTCTGTATTCTCAACTGCAGATCCCTCGTCGCTGACGCTTTTTTGAGTGACTAAAATTACGAGTGACAAAAAAAATAGTGACTAAAATTACGAGTGACAAAAAAAAATAGTGACTAAAATTACGAGTGACTAAAGTGACTAAAGTTGTGGTGTCGCTTCGCTCCGGCTTTTATATAAATAGTAGAATTCCTTCACTTTAGTCACTTTAGCTCACTTTAGTTCACTTGGAACTTTTTTAAGTGCCTAAAGTGGTGGTGTCGCTGCGCTCCGGCTTTTATATAACTGGTAGAATTCCTTCACTTTAGTCACTTTAGCTCACTTGTTTTTAGTGACTAAAATTACGAGTGACTAAAGTGACTAAAGTTGTGGTGTCGCTTCGCTCCGGCTTTTATATAAATAGTAGAATTCCTTCACTTTAGTCACTT
>JACDJC010001565.1_pt1 | contig 19981 bp, 19 predicted proteins | sample 7454191 | NCBI WGS metagenome assembly JACDJC01 (sample SAMN14253291, study PRJNA609438) | sludge metagenome | isolation source: sludge after 25d culture with pyrite and EDTA | collected 2018-12-20 | reverse complement strand
GCAACGTCAAATACTTTGCCCGTCACCACCCGCACCAATTTACCTTGGGCCTTGGGTGGAAGTTGGTAGTGAAGCCCCCGTAACACACCTTTGGTTGACTTTGAATGATTGTCTTGTACGAACCGGACTGGGCGACCCACGACCTCTTCGAATTGCGCCTGGTTGAAACTTTCGAAGAAAAAACCACGTTCATCTGCAAAGACCTTGGGCTCGATGAGCTTTACGTCGGCAATAGCTGTTTCAGTTACTTTCATAGCGTATATGGTGGTGTGATGGCATTTTCGCGCTAAACATCACAGTATTAAATGGTCAGCTCTTTCAAGATCTGCATAAGGTATCGGCCGTAGCCGTTATTGAGCATCGGTGCAGCCAGTCGCTCCATCTGAAGCGCGTCAATCCACTGCTGGCGGAAAGCAATCTCTTCAGGGCAGGCGATCTTAAGACCCTGTCGGTGCTCAATGGTTTGAACAAACTGATGGGCCTCGAGCAGACTTTCGTGGGTGCCGGTATCGAGCCAGGCATAGCCCCTACCCATGCGCTCCACTGACAATCTACCTTGCTCAAGATAAAGCCGGTTCAGATCGGTTATTTCCAACTCGCCACGTTTGGAGGGTTTGACTTGCTTGGCATATTCAGTGACTTGGCTGTCATAGAAGTAAAGTCCGGTTACCGCATAGTTCGATTTTGGCCGGACTGGCTTCTCTTCAAGGCTGATGACTTTGCCCTCTTCATCAAACTCAGCCACACCGTATCGTTCCGGATCCTGCACATGATAAGCGAATACAGTGGCGCCCTGTTCACGGGCATTGGCGGAACTCAGTCGCTCATGAAGGGAGTGGCCATGGAATATGTTGTCTCCGAGAACCAGTGCCGATGGGGTCCCATTGATGAATGACTCACCTATAATAAAAGCTTGCGCCAGACCATCAGGCGACGGTTGCACGGCATACTGTATCTCCACTCCCCATTGTGAACCATCACCCAGTAGCTCTTGATAACGCGGGGTGTCATGGGGGGTCGATATAACTAAAATTTCCCTTATTCCCGCCAGCATGAGCGTTGACAGTGGATAATAAACCATTGGTTTATCGAACACCGGAAGCAGCTGTTTGGAAATTACCTGTGTAGCCGGGTAAAGACGAGTGCCGGAACCTCCCGCCAGAATAATGCCTTTTCGCTTCATATCGTTTTCTACTGAATGAGTTCCGTGATCAACCTCCGGACAGGGGTTTGCCATTGTGGCAGACGGAGACCAAAAGTTTCGGTTAATTTGTTTGTATTGAGACGCGAGTTTGCCGGACGCCTCGCAGCGACCGGATAATCAGCAGCCGCAATAGGGTTTAAATTCTCAAGATTAATACGCAGCGTCATGCCCTGATCCTGCGCTTCGCCGAGGAGATACCGTGCGAACCCGTGCCAGCTGGTTTCACCTGCGGCCGTCAGGTGGTAGGTGCCCGTTACCTGTTGCCAGGATAATTGACTCCCGCGCTCGGGAATTACTTCATGAATTAGCCCCCCCCCTGCATCCACACAATTGCTGTCCTGTGGGGGAGCTGACACTGTGCCAGTTGCTATGCAGTTCAGCGTGGCAGCCGTAACATCGGCAATCAGTTCTGCGCTGGTGGGTGCACCGATCTGATCGGCTACAACATTGAGGGCATCCCTCTCTTTGGCGAGCCGAATCATCGTTTTCACGAAGTTGGCACCACGGGCGGAGTAAACCCAGCTTGTTCTAAAAATCAAGTACCTGCATCCACTTTCACTTATTGCCGCCTCACCTTGAAGTTTTGTCTTGCCGTAGACACTGAGAGGATTGGGCTGATCGCTTTCCAAATAGGGTTCTGACTTGGTTCCATCGAAGACATAATCGGTCGAGTAGTGGATTAACCAGGCGTCCAGACGTTTTGCCTCATCACCCAAAAGACCTACCGCTTCCGCGTTAATACGATAGGCAGTGTCAGGCTCGGATTCCGCCCTGTCCACAGCGGTGTAGGCCGCTGCATTGACGATAACGGCAGGGCAATATTCCCGAATGATCGCCCGCAAACCGCCCAGATTTTCAAGATCGGCATCCAGATGGCCACAGGCCTTAACCTGCCCGAGAGGGGCCAGTGAACGCTGCAATTCCCACCCGACTTGCCCATTGGCACCGAACAGCAGGATCTTCATGCGTATTGCCGGTCAATCCAGATGCGATACTCGCCACTGGTGACATTGGCTACCCACTGCTGATTATCCAGATACCACTGCACCGTTTTACGGATGCCGGTGTCAAATGTTTCAGCGGGTTTCCAACCAAGTTCATGTTCGATTTTGGTGGCATCGATGGCGTAGCGCCTATCATGTCCTGGTCGGTCGTCGACATAGGTAACCAGACCCTTAAAGCCTCCTGGATTCACTCCTGCGTGGGAAGAACGGCATGCTGCATATGAATGGGAGTTTTCAGGAGCAAGCTCTTCGAGCAGTTCACACAGGGTGTGGACAATATCAATATTGGTTTTTTCGTTGAGGCCGCCAATATTATAAACTTCGCCCGGTTGACCTGCATCCAACACACGACGAACAGCACTGCAGTGGTCGCTGACATAGAGCCAGTCGCGAACCTGTTGGCCATCTCCATAAATAGGGAGTGGTTTGCCCGCCAGCGCATTGTAGATAATCAGCGGGATCAGCTTTTCAGGGAACTGGTATGGACCATAATTATTGGAGCAATTGGTGGTCAGTACGGGAAGGCCATAAGTGTGGTGATAGGAGCGCACCAAATGGTCGGATGAGGCCTTACTGGCACTGTAAGGGCTATTGGGTTGATACGGGTTGGCTTCACCAAAAGCCGGCGCATCGGGTTCCAGAGAGCCATACACTTCATCGGTTGAGACGTGCAGGAAGCGAAAGACATCTTTTGCATTTCCCTCCAACGCCTGCCAATAGGTACGGGCAGCCTCAAGCAGACGAAAGGTGCCGACAATATTGGTCTGGATAAAGTCTTCCGGGCCGTGAATGGAACGATCGACATGGGATTCGGCAGCGAAGTTAATGACGGCCCTGGGCTGGTATCGGGTTAACAGCGTTGAGACCAGTTGAAAGTCGCCTATATCACCTTGAACAAAGTTATACCTTGAATCGTTGCGAAGTGCGGCAAGGTTTGCCGGGTTGCCGGCATAGGTGAGAAGATCAAGATTGATGACCCTTTCACCGGATTGGGCAAGCCAATCCAAAACAAAGTTACTGCCTATAAAACCGGAGCCGCCGGTAACCAAAATACTCATGATCCCACTCCGGTAACCATATCAGTGACTAAGTACATTAATGTTAACTTGAGAAGTTGCCTGGATAATGATGTGGGCAGTGGCTTGGCTATCCCTAACCGAGTTCAATCAAATCACTCAAGACCCATTTGGCCAGTCCGCTAATATAGCGTATGTGTTTGCGCATCTGCAACATTCAGCTTGGTGCTATCCGCTTAGCGCCGTAGCTTAGATGAAGAGCCCCCATCACCGAACCCCGAAGGCCGCATACGCCTGCCGCGGCGTAATCCGGGGGTTGGAGCGGATGACCTGCGAGAATCGGGAGATAAGCGACGGGAGCTTGATCACATTCTTGGTTTCTCCCGGAATGCGCACCGAGTGTCAGCCGACCAACTCAATCCCCATGAAAAACAGGTATATGCCGAAAACCGGTGCACCCGATACGGGTTTTCGGTTATCATGCGCCCAACAATAACCCCAATAATCCTTTTTAAACAGCCACTTAATATCAACAAGACCACAGGGCAACAGTCCATCACATGTCCTCCATCGCCCAGTACAAACGACTCCTGCGCCATGTCCGCCCGCACTGGCGGATATTCCTGGTAGCCATTCTGGGAACCATCGTACTGGCAGCCACCCAGCCCGCCATGCCCTACCTGATGAAGCCGTTGCTGGACGGCAGTTTTGTGGCAAAGGATCCGCAGATGATTATTCTGGTTCCCCTGCTGCTGATCGGCCTGGCCCTGGTTCAGGGATTGGCGACCGTTGTCAGTTCGGTGGCGATGGAGTCGGTGGCCACCCGGGTGGTGTTCAATCTGCGGGAGTTGATGCTGCAGAAACTGCTGGTGCTGCCAACCCGCTTTTACGACAACAACTCCGCCGGCGTCGTACTGTCGAAAGTCACCTACAACGTGGAGCAACTGACCACTTCTGCCTCTTATGTGATTGTCACCCTGGTGCGGGACTCCCTCTCCATTGTCGGCCTGCTGGGGTTGATGCTCTACCTCAACTGGAAACTGACTCTGATCGCCTTTGCATTGATCCCTGCCGTGGCCTTCTTCGTGCGCGTGGTAAGCAAGCGCTTACGCACCATAAACCGCGCCCTGCAGAAACGCATGGGCGAAATGACCCACGTACTGGAAGAGGTAATCAACGGCAATCGGGTGATCAAGCTGTTTGGCGGACAGGCGCGGGAGGCCCGGCGCTTCTTCGACTCCGCCAACAAGGTGCGCCAGTTCAAGATGAAAGCGGTACTGGCCCACAACAGCAGCGTTCAGGTGAACCAGCTGGTGGCGGTCTGCGGTCTGGCACTGATGGCCTACCTGTCGGCGCAGCAGTCAGCGGCAGGCAGCTTCACGGTGGGTGAGTTTGTCGCCTTCTTCGGCGCCATGGCGATGATTCTGTCGCCCCTGAAGAAGCTCACCAGCATCAACAATGAACTGCAACGGGGCCTGGCTGCCGCAGAGAGTGTGTTCGAGCTGCTCGATGAACCCCCGGAACCGGACCGGGGTGAGGCCGACCTGCCGTCACCCAAAGGGCTGCTGGAGTGGCGCAACCTGGAGTTTCGTTATGGTGATAATCCGGATTCGGAAAACGCCGCGCATGAAGCTTCCCCGACCCTGAGTAACATCCAGCTCACCGTCGCCCCCGGAGAGAACATCGCCCTGGTCGGCCCCTCCGGCAGCGGCAAGACCACCCTGGCCAGCCTGATCCCCCTGTTTTACCGGCCCAGCCGGGGGCAGATCCTGATCGACCAGACCGATATCTGTGACCTGCCCCTGTCGGTGCTACGCGCCAATGTCTCCCTGGTCTCCCAGGATGTCTTCCTGTTCAACGACAGCATCCGGGCCAATATCGCCTACGGTATCAACAGCCAGGCCACGGATGAGCAGATCCGGGAGGCCGCCCGGGCCGCCAACGCCCTGGCGTTCATCGAACAGATGCCGGATGGGTTTGACAGCACCATCGGGGACAACGGCGTTCGGCTTTCCGGCGGTCAGCGCCAGCGTCTGGCCATCGCCCGCGCCCTGCTCAAGGACGCGCCGATTCTGATCCTGGATGAAGCCACCTCCGCCCTGGATACGGAATCCGAACAGCTGATTCAGGAGGCGATGGAGAGGCTCAGATCGGGCCGGACAACCATCACCATTGCGCACCGGCTCTCCACCATCGAAAACGCCGATCGTATCGTGGTACTGAATGAGGGCCGGATCATCGAGACCGGTCCCCACGCTGAACTGCTGGCCCGGGGGGGCCTCTACAAAAAGCTCCATCAGCTGCAGTTTTCTGCCGGATAGCGCGGCGACGATGGGCAGCACATCCGCGACACAGGAACGCTTTCCCTGGCAGCAGTTTCTCCACCCGCGCTTCTGGCCTACCTGGATCGGGCTGGCAATCCTGCGCCTGCTCTGCCTACTGCCTTACCCCGTGCAGCTCGGCATCGGACGCCGCCTTGGCCGGTTGGCACGACGCCTGCTGAAACGGCGCGCACATATCGCCCGGACCAATATCCGGCTCTGCTTTCCCCAGCTCACTGCCGGTCAGCAGGAGGCGTTGCTCGCAGACCACTTCGAGGCGATCGGTATGGGGCTGTTTGAGACGGCACTCTCCTGGTGGGGCAGTGACCAACAATTAAACGGCCTGGTCAAAATCGAGGGACTGGAGCACCTGCTTCAGGCCAGGAAGGAGGGCACCGGCATCATCCTGGTCACCGGCCATTTCAGCATGATGGAACTCACCGGCCACATGCTCGGCATCTGCAGCGGCCCGACAGGGGCGCTGTACCGGCCGATGAAAAACCCGCTGATGAATCTCCTGCTGCTGCGCGCCCGGCAACGCCGCCTGGATCCTTTACTGAAGAGAGACGAGACCCGCGCCATGATCCGCTGCCTGCGCCATGGAGAGGCTGTTTTCTACGCCTACGACCAGAACTACGGCCTGGATCACGCCCTGTTTATCCCCTTCTTTGGCGTTCCCGCCGCCACCATCACCGCCACCTCACGCTTTGCGGCGATGGGCAGGGCGAAGGTGATTGCCTATTTTCCAAAACGTGACACCGATGGCACCTATGTCATTACCGTGCATCCACCCCTGGCAGGATTCGCCACTGGCGATGACGAGCAGGACACACTGCGCCTCAACGCCCTGCTGGAGCAGGCGATCAGGGAAGCACCGGAACAGTATTTCTGGATTCACCGGCGCTTCAAGACACGCCCGGAAGGTGAGGCGCCGGTCTATTGAGCCAAGTCAGCGTGGGCATGCTTTTTATGCCCACGCGGTTATGTTATTTCATCGAGTAAATATCTCTGCTATCTTTACTATATTGATAATGTAAAGGAGCTAAAAATATGCCACACGTCAGTTCAAAACGGCAGATTACTCTGCCCATTAATCAGTGTAAGGCGCTGGGAATAGAACCCGGCGACGAAGTAGAGAGCTTTGTGGCCGATGGTCAACTGACGATTATTAAAAAGACCAGAGGGGCGGCCAAGGGGCTTTTACGCAAAGTCCAGGCGCATTCGACCATGAGTGATGAAGAATCATTGGAAAGCGCGCTGAAGTGATTGCTATAGATACCAATGTATTGTTGCGGTATCTGCTGGAGGATGATGTCGTTCAGTCGGCAAAAGCCGCCAAATTGATTAACGGGAAACGGCAGGTTCTGGTCACTGACGTGGTTCTGGCAGAAACGATCTGGACGCTAAGAGGAAAAAAATACCAGTTAAACAAGGCTGAGTTGGTGAGCGTTATACAGGCCTTGTTCCAAGAGCCCAGTATCCGGTTTGAGGATGGGCAGGTGGTATGGATGGCTTTAAATGATTACCGGAAAGCGAAGCCGGCAAAAGGGAAAGAGGTTGATGTTGCCGACGCTTTGATAATCAATAAGGCGAAGCTCATAGCCGACAGGCCCGGTGAGAAGTTCGGTGGGTCATATACCTTTGACCAGGCAGCGCAGAAATTGCCAGGGGCCAAGGTTCCAACATAAAAACAGTCAGGTAAGGCGGGCACAAAAAACGTGCCCACCTTAGGGTACTTGCCTGGCGCACCACGCGTACGCTTTCACCTCGATATTCGCCACCCTACTTCTCCAGGGCAGCAACAAGCGTGTGCACAATCAATGACTGAGTGGCCTGATCAAGGGAGGCGCTCATCGGCAGGCTCATTACCCGGCTCGCCAACAGCCGGGCCCGTGGCGTCTGTCCGGCGGACCCCAGGTGTCGATAAGCCGGCTGCTCATTGAGTGGAATCGGGTAGTGTACTGCTGTCGGTATGCCCTGCTGGTCAAGAATGTCCCGGATCTGCTCCCGGTGGTCCAGCATTACGGTGTATTGCGCGTAAACGGTCGTGCGATCTGGTCGAGCCTGGACACGTGCGATTGCGGCCTGGTCCAGCAACCGGTTGTAACGGTCACCGATAACCCCCCGGCGCTCCACCTCCCAGTCGAAACGTTCCAGCTTTGCCAGAACGATGGCACACTGAAGTGTATCCATGCGGCCACCAACCCCAATCCGGGAGTGCACATAGCGCCGACTCTGGCCATGCACACGGATCTCTCTGCACGCCTGGGCAATTTCATCATCACTGGTGAAGATCGCACCCCCATCGCCGTAACAGCCGAGCGGTTTACTGGGGAAAAAACTGGTACAGCCTATGGTTGAAAGGTTGCAGCTCCTGCGCCCTTTGTATTCCGCGCCAAGACTCTGTGCAGCATCCTCTATCACCATCAGGTCATACCTGGAAGCGATGGCATTTATCTGCTCCATATCGGCCGGCTGCCCGTACAGGCTTACCGGTAATATGGCCCGGGTCCGGGGAGTGATTGCCGCCTCAATAAGGTGTGCATCAATGTTGCCGGTATCCTGTTCGATATCCACGAACACGGGGGTGGCACCCAGCAGCACGATCACCTCTGCGGTGGCGACAAAGGTAAAGGGCGTGGTGATAATCTCATCGCCCGGTTTAATGCCAAGGGCAAGCAGTGAAATCAACAGCGCCTCGGTTCCGGATGCCACCGTAATACAGTGCCTGGCACCGGTATACGATGCCAGCCGCTCCTCCAGCTCACGCACCTCGGGCCCCATGATGTACTGCCCATGATCCAGAACCCGCTGTATACGTTGATTGATCGCCTGTTTCAGGTCGGCATATTGCGACTTGAGATCAATAAAATCGATTCGCTTTGTCATAGCGCCACGCAACCTGACTCATCAATCTCATAACCGGCCCCACACTCACAGCGAACCCGGCCCTCGCCCTGTAATCGGATACCGCAACTGCAGATCCAGCCGCGCCGTCTTGCCGGCACGCCAAGCATAAGCGCATATCCGGGCACATCTCTGTTGACCACTGCACCGGCTCCGACAAAGGCGTACTCCCCAACGGTGACACCACAAATGATAGTGCAGTTCGCGCCCAGGGTGGCGCCACGTTTTACCAGCGTCTGACGATATTCACTTTTTCGGGAGATGGCGGAGCGGGGATTGTATACGTTGGTAAATACCATACTGGGACCGCAAAATACGTCATCCTCGAGGCGTACCGCATCGTATACCGAGACATTGTTCTGAATCTTCACGTTATCGCCGATGACAACATCGTTGCCGACAAAAACGTTCTGCCCCAGGGAGCACCCTGTGCCGATCTCCGCACCACCGGATACATGTACCCAGTGCCAAATCCGACTGCCCTCGCCGATCCGGGCACCCTCATCAACAATAGCGGTAGGATGAATGGTTATGCCCATGCTCAGTAATCCAGAGGCAGGGCGACACGCTTGCCGTCGCGAGCAGACAGATAAGCAGCAATGATCAGTTCCAGCGACTTCAGACCTTCCCGGCCATCCGTCTCCGGCTCCGCTTCACCCCGCAGAACATTGATCACATTGTCGTAGTAAAGGGGGTGGCCAAAGCCATAAACGGAGGTAGTCGCATAGCTGGCTTGCTGGATCTGCTCATCTTCCGGCTGTGGCTTCTCGAATTCCCAGTGCTGGATTTCATTGACTGCAACCCCACCTACCCGAACCGATCCCTTCTCACCAAGGATGGTAATACTTCCCTCCATATTCTTGGGGTAAGTCAACATGGTCACATTCATCGAGCCCAGTGCCCCCGACCGCCACTTGACGCTCATGACGCCCGAATCCTCAACTTCGATATTGCGCGCCAGGGTGCCAGTGTAAGCCTGGATGCTTTCTATCGGCCCGATCAGCCAGTCCAGCAGGTCTACATAGTGGCTCGCCTGGTTCATGAATGCGCCGCCGTCAAACTCCCAGGTACCGCGCCAGGCGGCACTGTCGTAATACTCCTGTGGACGTGTCCAGAAGACATTCATGTTGACCATATAAATACGGCCAAACCGGCCTTGGTCGATGGCTTTTTTCAGTAGCTGCAGCGTAGCGTTGCGGCGATTCTGCTTTATCACGAAAAGACGGACTTTGGCATCATCGCACGCTTTCACCATTCGCAAACCGTCATGCCAACGGGTTGCCATCGGCTTTTCGGTCATGACGTGCCGGCCGGATGCTGCAATTTCAACGGCCTGTTCAGGATGCAGACCGGTGGGTGTTGTCAGGACAACCGTATCCGCGGTGGTATCCTCCAGCAGATCGGTCAGACTTTCGTAGGGCTTGGCATTGGTAGCGGACACTGCGCCTGCCAATGCCTTCGGGTCCACGTCGCAGACCCCGACCAGTTCAGCACGCTCGGAATGCTGTTTGATCGCATTGAAATGATTTGCCGAGATACGCCCGCAGCCTACGAGGGCAAAACGGATCTTGCGATGGGTTACAGGGTCCACGAAACGTCTCATTATTCAGCCCTTTTGCTCTAAAACCGGGTGCGCCCGCCATTACCAGCAATGGCGGGTCAAGCGATCCATAAACCACTTTCTCCAGAATCGGGCAGTTTATCACGATCCAAAGCCAGAAGAACAAACGTGATATAGGATTAATTTTCTGTTTTCTGCATTAAAGCCAGCAACCTGAATCAATCATCCATGGTCACGCCGACCCCATCCCGAATTCGGTCATACCGCTCACATTACTGCAGATTCGGCAACGACCCGCGGATATAGGGGGGGCTGCCTGGCTTATGGTATATTCTCGGATCCATTCATCGCCAACACCAAATACCCTATGTCGCTTGATCTCCCAGATTTTTCCCCGGTAAACATACTCGTGGTCGGCGATGTCATGCTGGACCGCTACTGGCATGGCGGCACCCATCGGATTTCGCCAGAGGCACCCGTGCCTGTCGTGAGGATCGAAGGCGATGAAGCACGCCCCGGCGGCGCCGGGAACGTCGCCCTGAATATCGCGTCGGTAGGCGGCAACGCCACGTTGCTCGGCATCACCGGCAATGACAAAGAGGCCGAAGAGCTGGAGACGCTGTTGACCGGCAAGGGCATCACCTGCCGGTTCGAGCGTGTCGATCGGCGCCCCACGATTACCAAGCTGCGTATTATCAGTCGCCAGCAACAGCTGATCCGGCTGGATTTTGAGGACGGCTTCAAAAACCTGGATACCCGGAACTTGACGGCCAGATATATGCAACAGCTCAGCCACACCGACCTGGTCATCCTGTCCGATTATGGTAAAGGCACGCTGCAGAATGCCGGGGAGCTGATCCGGCTGGCCCGCTCGGCCAACAAACCGGTCATTATCGACCCCAAGGGAGCCGATTTTGAAAAATACCGGGGCGCCACTCTGGTTACGCCCAATCTTGCCGAGTTCGAAGCGATCGTCGGCACGGTTGCCGACGATGCTGAACTGGCCACCCGGGGAATGGAACTGATCCGTGCATACGATTTCGATGCCCTGCTGATCACCCGCGGCGAACAGGGGATAACCCTGCTGCAACGGGACAGGCCGGCCCGGCATCACCCGACCCACGCCCAGGAGGTCTATGACGTCACCGGCGCCGGCGATACGGTCATTTCCATCCTGGCCGCCGCGCTGGCCACGGGCATGCCGCTGGATGCCAGCACCCAACTGGCCAACATCGCGGCCGGCATCGTGGTCGGCAAGCTGGGCACCTCCACCGCCAGCCTGGCAGAACTGAAATACGCGCTGCAGGAACGGCAGGTGGCGCATACCGGCATGCTCACGGAGGAGCAGTTGCTGGAGGCCATCGACTTGGCCCGGGCGCGCGGTGAGTCCATTGTCATGACCAACGGCTGCTTCGATATCCTGCATGCCGGCCACGTCACTTACCTGGAACAGGCCAGCCGCCTGGGCGATCGACTGATAGTCGCCGTCAATGTGGATGAGACGGTGCGCGCCCTGAAGGGGGCCGACCGGCCGGTCAACACCCTGTGGCGCCGCATGACGGTACTGGCCGCACTGGGCTGTGTCGACTGGGTGGTGCCCTTTTCAGAGGCGACTCCGGAGCGTCTGATCGGCCGGCTGAAGCCGGATTTTCTGGTCAAGGGTGGCGATAACGACCCCGACACGATCCCGGGCGCCCGCTGTGTCAGGGAGAGCGGCGGCGAGGTACGGGTGATGCCGTTTATCGATGACTGCTCCACCACCGGAATGATCAAGAACATCCGTGACCGTGGACATGACGGCAATCCGGCGTGAGTGGTGCGGTGCAGATTGACATCACCATTCTGGGCGGCGGCATTGCCGGTCTCTGGACCGCCGCCGAGCTGACCCGGCAGGGCTATTCGGTCGCCCTGATCGAATCAAAGGCAATGGGCGGCGTCCAGACCATCGCCTCCCAGGGCATCATCCATGGCGGCACCAAATATGCGCTGGCGGGCAACCTGAATGCATCGGCACGGGCGATTGCTGAAATGCCCGGCATCTGGCGCGCCTGCCTGACCGGTAGCGGACCGCTTGATCTGCGCAAAGTACGCGTGCTGGCAGAACACCAGTACCTCTGGTCGACGGAAGGCATCCTCTCACAACTGGCCGGTTTTTTTGCCGGCAAGGCGATGCGCAGCCGGATGCAGGTCATCGAGGGGCCGTCGCGCCCCGCGCCTTTCAATGCCCCCGGTTTCAATGGCAGGCTCTATCAGCTGGATGAACCGGTACTGGATATCCCTTCCCTGACCGAGACCCTGACCGGACAGATCAAAGCACGAATACTGCGGGTGCAGCCCAGCCAGCTCACACTGAACCCGGCGTGCCCCGGAACCCTCGTCTGCGACACCGAAGAAAGTCGTATCACCCTGCAAAGCCAGCGGCTCATCCTCACCGCCGGCGCCGGCAATGCGGCGTTATTGAAACAGCTCGGCCGGGATCATCCGGCGATGCAGCTGCGTCCCCTGCACATGCTGATCCTGCAAGGCAGGCTTCCACCGCTCTTTGCCCACTGCCTCGGTGCCCAGGCCAACCCGCGGCTCACCATTACCAGCTACCCCTTATCAAACGGCGAACAGATCTGGTATATCGGCGGACAGTTGGCGGAAGACGGTGTCGGCCTGAGCGCCAGACAGCAGATTGTAGCCGCCCGACAGGAGTTGCGCGCCACCATGCCCTGGATCGATTTCAGCGGCGTCCACTGGAGTTCTTTTATGATCGAGCGGGCAGAACCGAAGGTCGTCGGCGGCCTGCGGCCCGACAGCTGCTATCTGCACGGAGACCGGGAGATCATCACCGCCTGGCCGACCAAGCTTGCCTTCGCTCCGCGCCTTGCCACAGATATTTATGAATTATTGCAGTTGCAAGGCATACAGCCGAAGACACCCCAGCCAGAGATTCTCACACGGTTGCCGAAGCCGCCGCTGGCACCGCCACCCTGGCAGGAGTTGCCGGAGTGAAGCGGCGGGCACTGGGCGACACCGGCATCGAGATCAGTCCGCTGGGACTGGGTACGGTAAAATTCGGCCGCAATGAGCAGGTCAAATACCCCCGCCATTTCCAACTTCCGGACGATCCCAGCGTGCGCAAGCTGCTGGCACAGGCAAGAGAGCTGGGCATCAACCTGCTGGACACGGCACCTGCCTACGGCAGCAGCCAGGAGCGGCTCGGCAGGCTGCTGCCGGGGCCCAGAAGCGATTGGGTCATCGTCTCCAAGGTGGGTGAGTTCTTCGAACAGGGTGCATCCCGCTTCGACTTCAGCTACCGCACCACCATCGCGGTGGTGGAGCAGAGCCTGCGCACGCTCAACACCGACTACCTGGATGCCGTATTGATCCACTCCGACGGCAATGACATCGCTATCCTGGAAAACGCCGGTGCGCTGGATGCACTGCGAAGGCTGAAGACACGGGGGCTGATCCGGGCCCACGGCATGTCGAGCAAAACCGTGGCCGGCGGCTTGCGCACGGTTGCCGAGATGGATATCGTGATGGCCACCTGCAACCCCTCCTATAATGCCGAATTGCCGGTCCTTGAAGCCGCAGCGAAAAACAACCGGGGCGTACTGATCAAGAAGGGGCTGCAGAGCGGCCATATTCAGGGAGCAGACGGCGTTGAGGCGGCGATGCGCTTCATCTTCTCCCAGCCCGGGGTCAGCGGCATGATCGTCGGCACCATCAGCCCGGACCATTTGCAGAGTAACGCTGAGATTCTCGAACGTATTCTCAGCGACACTGATACGGAACCCACATGAGATACGCAGACCAGCTTAAACAGTTCCTTGAAACCTCCATCCAGGCAAAACAGGAACTACTGCAAGACCAAGAGCAGATGACGGCCTTCGAACAGGCCATGCAGGCAATCATCGTCTGTTATCAGCAGGGAGGTCGCCTCTATATCGCCGGCAACGGTGGCTCGGCGGCCGATGCCCAGCATCTGGCGGCGGAACTGGTGTGTCGTTTCGGCAAGGAGCGCCCGGCACTGCCGGCCGAGGCGTTTACGGTGGACAGTTCGATCCTGACGGCCATCAGCAATGACTATGGCTATGACCACATCTTCAGCCGGCAGGTTGAAGGCAAGATGAAACCGGGCGATATTTTCATTGCCATCTCCACCTCCGGCAACTCACCCAACATCCTGCGCGCACTGGAACGTTGCCGCACCCTGGGGCTGACGAGCATCCTGCTGTCGGGACACCGGGGCGGCCAGGCCGCCGTACTGGCCGACCACGTCATCCTGGCCAAAGGCACTGAGACCAGCACCATACAGGAGCAGCATATCGTGCTTATCCACGCGCTTTGCCACTCCCTCGAGCAGACACTGTTTGGCTGAAGTAGCGGCTATCCCCCAGATCAACTATCGGCCCGGTCACAGCGCCGGTGATAAAGGTAGAGCACCGTAAAACAGAACAGCATGTAATATCGGGTAAGCGGATGAAGATATCCTTTGTCCAGCACACCGGCTATCAACGCGGCCATGCCCGACGCAAAAAATACTGCGTAGATCCGTCGCGCCTCTCCATCCAGGGTCCGGTACGCCCGAAAAAAACCGGACAGCAGAACAACAATAAGAGACAGGTAGGCCAGCAATCCGAGAAAACCGGTTTCATACCAGATCTCAATAAACAGATTATGCAGATGCTTGACATAATCGAGCTGTGGCAAAAATTCCATCGAGCGGTGCATCCCCACGCCCGTCCAATAGTTTTCGGGAGGATGCCCAAGCGCTTCGCTCCAGATCGACAACCGCCTGGAGCTGAGTTGGTCAAGCCAGTGGATAGTATCTCCTGAGATATGCAGTTTTTCCACGCTGAAGAGATAGCCGTTCGCGACAACCGTCACCAGCAGTACCAACGGCGCCAGAACAAACAGGAGCACCAGCCGCTTCCTGTCAATGGCCAGAAAGAATGCGCCCCCCAGCAAAAGCATGAGCAACTCTGTCCGGCTGTCGGCAAACAACAGGCATATCAGCGAGAGCAGATAAAACAGTGCATATTGGACAGGGGCAAGATATTTTCCACGCCATTGAAACAAAAGCACCAGCGGCACCAGCACGGCCAGATTCATACCGTTGATCTGGCTGGCCGGATGAAAATCATCCACGAAAAAAAAGAGGTGCCCCTGTTCAATCGCAAACCCACACAACAGGGCAACCGGAACCCATGCCATCAATGGGTATTCTCTCGATTGCCGATCAGGATTGTAAGCACCCACTGTCAATATCAGCACCAGCCCGGACAATGCATAGAGCACCCAGTACTTGAGGCTTATTATCGAGAACTCGGGATAAACCACCGAGATAAAAAACACTGCCAGCATCAGGCCAAGCAGAGACAACACCGTTCGATGCTGCCCGAAATCCATGCTGCGTAACGCATAGATACCACACAACAGGTAAAGCAGCTGCAGCGAATCACCCAGCCCCCGGCCAATGTAGTAACTCGCAATCACGATCACCGGTAACAGTAAGGCGTGGCGCATAAACCAGACCGCCAGACCAGATGTCTGCCCGTCGTTTCGGCCGCTATCCAAAAACATCTTCCTAATCACACCCTGTTCACTCAGTTCCACATCCATGACTATATACCTGCCGTTTCATCCAACACCTGCCGGTAGGCATCCATATGCTGAGCGGCAATATTAGCGAGTAGAAACCTTGATTGAAGTTCTGATTGTTCCTGCTTAAAAAGCTGGCGGAACCGATCGTAATCCTGGTAGATTTCCATTACCTTTCCAGCAAATCCGCCATGCTCAACCAACAACTCGCGGGGAAGTATTTCGGGGACATTACCGACCGCCGTTGAAAGCAGCAGATTACCATAAAACAGGGCTTCCAGGGCGACCACAGGACACCCTTCACTGTGGGAACTGATCAGCACAAGGTCGGCATCACTCAGCTGTTGCGGAATGTCTTCGCGATATCCCATCAACGCAACCTTTCTTTCAAGCCCCAGGGTGGAGATCAGATTTTCAAGCAGCCCCTGCTCTGAACCTGAGCCGATGATTTTCAATTGAAAATCAATATCCAGCAGAGCCAGATCCCGTATCAACAGGTCAAAGCCTTTTATCGGATCCAGCCTGCCAACGGCAACCAGGGTAAAACGCCCGGGGCGACCACTCCGTGGCTTGACCGGCACCGGGGTGATACCGGTATTGATGACACGGACATCATCGCCTGCGATGGTCTCTCTGACCCGGTTGGACACCGCAATCACATGTGGCAGATGATTGAATATCTTTCCCTTGCGCGGATTGTGTTTGGTAGCAATTTGCGGAAGATGCAGCACCCTGTTCAGGCGTGAAAAAATCTCCGTCGCCTTGCCAAAGTGGCTATGCACGATATCCGGATTGATGCGCCGGATCTTTCTCGCCAGCTCCCAGAAAAGAAATGGATTGTTCCTCGAATTTCCGCTCGTATACTGATGCACCGAGACGGCGCTGGATATCCGCTCCAGATAGTGCGCGCCCTGTGGGACCAGCAGGGATATCTCACAGGAGCCGGACAGTTCATTGGCCAGGTCGATATAAAATTCCCCCCTGCCAAGCCCGCGTGAGGCAATGAAGTGGCACACCTTCATCGTACCTGCCTGTAGATATCGAGCGTTTTCTCAACCATGACATCCAGCGTGAATTCCGGATCAACGGTCGACCGCGTATCAACTATTGGCGCCTGATGCAGATTCCTGATGCCCTGGACAAGCCCGTCCACGTCCTGGTTGTTGATGATGTAGCCATTCACCCCATCCACCACCAGATTGCGCAACCCCTTAAACGTGGTGGCAATAACCGGAGTATTCATGGCCAGGCCCTCTGTCACGGTGCGTCCGACGTTGCCCATCTTCAGGGAAGCGTTCACCATGACATCAAACAGGCTGTAGATCTCCGGCATGCGCTGCTGACTGCCGGCAAAGACAATACGTTGATCGACGCCCAGTGAAGCCGCCAGCCGTTTCAGGCCCGCCAGATAATCCTGCTTATCCTCCCTGACGCCACCGACGATGACGCCGCGTATGTTGGGTATTGCCTCTGCACATTGTGCGATAGCGGCGATGAAAGTTTCATAGTCTTTCAGATAGGTGATGCGCCCCACGCTGCCCACGACAAAAGCGCCTTCGAGTGAGAACCGGTGTCGAAATTCCCGTATGAATGCCTGATCCACAACATCCGGATCAAACAGCCGCATATCCACACCACGCTGTATCACATGCAGCGTTTCACTATCCAGTCCAGGATAATTTTTCAGCAGGTAATCCTTTATCACCTCACTGACACAAATCACCCGGTCGCCCGTCGTCATTATCCGGCTATAGCGACTGATGCTGTTCATGCCATGCACAGTAGTGATGAAGGGAAAGCGTGGTTTTGTATTGGCAAAGTGACAAAGCCATGCCGGCACCCGGCTTCTGGCATGGATAATATCGGGCTTGATGCGGGCAAACAGCCTGTTCAGGCTGTAGCTGCGCAGCGGAATGGAGAACGGATTTTTGCTGCAGACATCCAGAGTGATGTGCTCGCCCCCCGCTTGCGTAATCAAGGGCACCATCTTTCCACCATGGCTGATGACAATACTGTGATGCCCGCGCTTGACAAACTCTCTGTTGAGTTCAACAACGCCGCGCTCTACGCCACCTTCGTTCAGCTCGGGTAATATCTGGACAATTTTCATATCGGTCGCCAGGGGGTTGGCAATTCCATCCTGTGGTCAAAACATGGAACTGCGCTACGATTGAGGCACACACAGTTTGATCGGGATAGATTAATGCAGGAATAAACACCACGCCCTTGCACCACTACCACAGCACTTCACGCAGGGCCTCAAGTCCCTCCTCGATACGGATGTTATGGTAATAATCATCAACCGCCAGCTGGCTACCTGACGGCGGCTGACCGTCTGCATAATAGACACGATCGTAAAGCGCCACACTCCAGGGCCCGAAGGGTGCTGACTTTATCCAGTTAGTTGCGCCAAACAACCCGATGGTGGGTGTCTTCTGCACTGCCGAGAGATGCATAGGCCCGGAGTCGGTGGACAGCGTCAGACAGGCATTTTTTAATAGCTGCTTTAATTCCTGAATGGTCGTTTTTCCTGCCACCACTTCAACCTTGCCGGGAACCAGCCGGGCGATATGCTGAACGTAATCACACTCATCCTCACTACCCGTCAGCACAAAGGGCAGATCAAACCGCGCCAGCAACAACCGGGAAAACTCACGCCACTTGTGTTCCGGGAGTCGTTTGGAGCGCCACTTCTCACTGGAACCAACATTCAGGACAATATAACTTTTTTCACGTTTTTCCGGAATTACATCGAGCGGATTGAAGCAGTCTGTTCTCTGGGCAATATCGGAAAGTATTTTCGTCGTCTGCTGTTGCTGGTTGATCCCTGTCGAGTTGACCCTGGAAGTCATTGCCAGGGCGGTAATCGCCCTGCTGCGATCGTTACTCTGCAGATCAACAATCACATCAAAACGATTGCGCCAGATTTCTGCCAGGACCCGAAATCCCTCCTTGACCGATTTATTGCGCATCACGATAAAAGAGTCGCACTCATCCCGATACAGCGCCTGTCCGATGGGTGAGGTGATGATTACCGGCGGGTACTTGCACGCCCGCACTACTGGCAGGGTGGAGGCGATATCCCCCAACGCGCTGAAACGAATAACACCCACTCTCTTCATTTTATCTTGCACTACCGGTAGCTGGCCTATTCAGACAGACGGTGATGCCGCAAAACAGATCTACAACCATTGCTCGACCATCCATCTGGCACAGCGCTCCGCTTCATTGAATGTGCCCGGCGGAGCTGTCAATCCGCCCTGTTCGTGCCAGGCGTCAAAGGGCATCACCCACCCGGTCTCGACCAGCCGCCGCACCCCGCTACTGACCCGCCCCGGTTTGGTCTGCTCCAGGGTAATCAGACCTACAGCCGCACCCGAGGTGAGCGCCTCGTAAACCATCGAGACCGAATCCTCGCTGACCCAGGCCGCACGGCTCAGGCCAAGCTGTTCGGCAACCCATCCAGGGGCTGTCTGCTGCCAGGCAAACAGCGTGAGATTGGCCAGTTCCAGGGCAGCTATCTTCGCCAGGCAGCCCGCCGGCGTCCGGCGCGAGTCGCTGAGCAGAAACCGCTCTGCCGGTTGCTGGCGCACAATGCTTTCAACCTGGCTGATCACCGCCTCATCCTGCCAGTTGTAGTGGGGCGATGCCCCGCCCAGCAGCAGCAGGGTCTGGGTGGGTGTATTCCGCATCCCGACATACAGCGTATTCATTACCCCCTGGGTCACGCATACATTGGCGCCGGACACCTGGTCATGTTCCGGAATCACACAGAGATCGAACAGGCTGCGCGGCAGGGTGGGATTCATGATCACCACGGCCCGCCCGCCAAAGGCCCGCCGGGCAGCCAGCAGGGCCGGATGCGTCCGGTGCCCAGCACCCACTATCAGATCAGGTACTGGCAGCCCCCGGCCGGCCGGAAAGCGTCCGGACAACCATTGCAGCAGTTGTCCAGATCGGCCGCCGACCGGGATATCGTGCCGATCGGTCGTCACCTGGCGGGCCAGCGCATTACACAGGCCGAGCGATTGATTTTCATGGCCCGGCTTGCCGTCGGTCAGGCGCCAGATGGTCAGCAGCTTATCGCCGTGCGCTTTCTCTCTGTTTAGGATCGGAGTCAAATTTAAACCCGTCCCATCTGATTATTCCCTTGACCAAAAAATCACTGTTCACCCTGAGCTTGTCGCTTGACCAAAAATTACTGTTCATCCTGAGCTTGTCGCTTGACCAAAAATTACTGTTCATCCTGAGCTTGTCGCTTGACCAAAAAATTACCGTTCATCCTGAGCTTGTCGAAGGGGGCTTGTTGACAGATGTTTCCGGCACCTGCTGATCGTTCATGGTTCGACAAGCTCACCACGAACGGCGACAAGCTC
>JACDJC010001564.1_pt1 | contig 19982 bp, 20 predicted proteins | sample 7454191 | NCBI WGS metagenome assembly JACDJC01 (sample SAMN14253291, study PRJNA609438) | sludge metagenome | isolation source: sludge after 25d culture with pyrite and EDTA | collected 2018-12-20 | reverse complement strand
TCGGAATTGCCATTTTTCAAAAAACCTGAAGGGAAAAAAATTTTAGAAGATATTGACTTCCTGCTTCGATTCTGGAAAAAGGAGAACTACTTTTCAAAACCTGCCATAACGTTTACTGGAGAGAAATAATCAGATGTAGCTAAAGGAAAGAGCGCTCTTCTTTTCTCAGGCGCAGTATCACCTTATAAAACAGTGCCGCGCCCACCAGTGAGGTTAGAAAAAAAGCAGCCGGAAGAGCCGCGAATACACCTGTAAGCTCCATAAATTTAGGAAGCACTACCACCAACGGGATCAGGAATATCCCCTGCTGCCCCGCGGCCAGTATAAGGGCCGACCGGCCGTCGCCCAGCCCCTGAAATACCCCGCCAAAAACCACGGCGAAGCCCACGGGAATAAGAACGACCGACATCAGCTTAAGAGACAAAACGCCCATGTCTATTACCTCCTTATCCTGTGGGGTAAATATACGCATGATGTCGCGCGCGAAGAAAAAACCAACTATACCCAGAACAAAGCAAAACACAGTAGCCGAATTAAAAGCAATTTTAAAGGACTTTTTCACCCGGGCAAAGTTTTTTGCCCCGTAATTGTATCCTGCCAGCGGTTGCAGCCCCTGGGCCAGTCCTATCAACGACATGATAAGCAAGCTAAAGAGCCGCAGTGTAACACTTAGTGCAGCAATAGCATCATCGCCCCCATAACGCCCGGCTGCATTATTTAAAATGGCAAACGAGATGCTGCCCAGAAACTGCCGCACAAGGGTGGGGATGCCCAACGCCATGATTTCACGGTAGGTTTGCAAACGAAAACAGAAGTGCTTGATAAGATGAGGCTCAACGGCTCCTTTGTCTCGCAGGTAGTAACTCAAAAGATATAGGCTCCCGATGGCCTGGGAGATAATTGTGGCCACAGCTGCCCCGGCAATGCCCATGTTAAAGGTGAAGATCAGCAGGGGGTCCAGGGCCATGTTAAGGACGGCCCCCAATATCTGGCCCGTACTGCTGCGCACGGTAGCCCCTTCGGATCGCAAAATATTATTGAGCGCCATATTGCCGGTCTGAAAAATGGAGCCGCCCACGATAATGCCGCCATACAGCGAAGCCGTATCCAAAATGGTTTCAGTAGCGCCAAAAAGTACCAGCAAGGGTTTGATAAAGATGACCCCCACCACCGAAAAGACCACACCCACCCCCAATGCCGAATAAAATGCCGTTGATGCCACCCGGTTGGCCGCTCTGACGTTTTTCTCCCCCAGTCGCCGGCTTATCACGCTGGCTGCTCCTATCCCAAAGGTAAGGCCAATAGACCCCACCAACTGAAACAATGGAAAAACCACGCCTGTGGCAGCAATGGCCGTGGTATCGCGCAACAAACTCACGAAAAAAGTATCCACCACGTTGTAAACAGCCATCACCACCATGCCGGCTATGGCCGGGGCCGAAAGCTTCATAAGCGCCCGCCCTACCGGATCACTGGCCATTACCTGTATGCGACTGTCTTTTGATTCCATCCCTTTTATCCCGCTATACGAATATTTTTTGACTTCCGTTATTCCTGCAACGCCTCAAAGGCCGGAAAGCCGGACATCAAACGCGTCTGCCCCGAATCCGAATCGGTGTGCACACAAAAATGCTGCATCCCGTTGGTAAGCACCAGATAGGGTACCCGAAGATTTATGTTATATCGCGCTGCCTGATTGAGAACATGCTTCCCTATTGGTAGGTGGGGCGCTTTACACTCCACAATCATCGCCGGACTACCCGAGCGATTGTAAACCACGATGTCGCAACGCTGTTTCAACCCGTTTATGATCACCTGTTTCTCTACACCCGTGAGTGATGCCGGATAGTTGAGAACCCCGGTCATGTAACGCAAAAAATTTTGCCGCACCCACTCTTCGGGTGTCAAAGCCACATATTTGAGGCGGATAGAATCAAATATGAACTTTTTCCCTTCTACATCCTTATAACGAAAGGAGTAAACAGGTAAATTAAGCTTTTTCATCGGGCAAATTTAAAATTTTTGAAGCCGCAAAACCAATTTTTAAACTATATTCGTGGGATTGCTGAATTTCGAATTGCCGGTTTATCTAATCCTTAATCCCTTTTAATCCCTTTTAATAATCCCCTTTAATCCTTCTTTCCGATGAAGACCAAGCAAGAAATCGTTGAAAACTGGCTGCCACGTTACACAGGCAGGCCATTAAAGGACTTTACCCAACACATCATACTCACCAATTTCAATCACTACCTCGACCTTTTTTCGGAGTGGCACAACCAGCCCATACTCGGCGCAGACCACAACATGCCCAATTGCAGCGCCGAGGGCATCACCATGATTAATTTTGGAATGGGCAGCCCCAATGCAGCCACCGTAATGGATTTGCTGAGCGCCATTCATCCCAGCGCCGTTCTTTTTTTGGGCAAGTGCGGCGGGTTAAAACGGAAAAACACGCTGGGCGACCTCATTCTGCCCATTGCAGCCATCCGCAGCGATGGTACCTCCGACGACTACCTCCCCCCCGAAGTGCCCGCGCTACCCGCATTTAGCCTCCAGCGGGCCGTCTCCACCACCATTCGCGACAGCGGACGCGATTACTATACCGGCACCGTATTTACCACCAACAAACGCGTATGGGAATACGATGAACGGTTTAAAAAATACCTGGCCAAAACCCGCGCCATGGCCATTGATATGGAGTCGGCCACCATTTTTACGGTAGGCTTTGCAAACTCCATCCCCTCAGGCGCGCTGCTTTTGGTCTCCGATCAGCCCATGATCTCTGCCGGCATAAAAACCATCGAGAGCGACCATAAAGTGACCCGCGACTATGTGAACAGCCACCTGCAAATTGGAATCGATTCCATAAAAGAGATCATTAATAACGGTAAATCGGTAAAACACCTTAAATTTGACAATTGATTTAAAGCAGTTTTGATGACATTTGAAAACATTGTTTCTCAACTCAGACAGGGAAATTATGCCCCGGTCTATTTTTTAAGCGGCGAGGAGCCCTGGTATGCCGATTACATTGCCGATTATATTGCAAAACACGCCCTCGGCGAGGAGGAAAAAGCATTCAATCAGACCATTATGTATGGTCGCGACACCAATGTGATTGATTTAATTCATGCCGCCCGCCGCTATCCCATGATGGCTGCCCGCCAGGTAATCATTCTAAGAGAAGCGCAGCATTTGGAAGAGCTTGCCAAACTGGAAGCTTACTTTAATGCATACGCGCCCACCACCATTTTGGTGATTACCTACAAATACAAGTCGGTGGATAAGCGCACCACCCTGTGGAAGTCGCTGAAGAAAAAAGAGTTCATCATTTATGAGTCTAAAAAACTCTACGATAACCAGGTAGCGCCCTGGATAAACATCTATCTGAAGCGTTTTGGGATGACCATTGAACCCAAAGCAACCTCCATGCTTGTGGAGAATCTGGGAACCGGCCTCTCCAACATCATAAAGGCTCTGGACAAGCTGAAGGTGGTAATGGGCGGGAGCAAAAACATAACCGCCCGGCAGGTGGAGCAATACATCGGTTTTAGCAAAGATTACAACGCCTTCGAACTCCAGAATGCCATTGTAAAAGGGGATATACTTAAAGCCAATCGCATTGCGGTGGTCTTTGGTAAAAACACAAAAACCCACCCCATTCAGGCTACCATTGGCGTGTTGTTTGCTTTTTTCAGTAAAGTTTTGCTCTACCAATCTCTAAAAGACACCAGTAGAGGCAATGTGGCCTCAACTCTCAAAGTACCACCTAATTTTGTGGGCGACTATCAAACCGCTGCCCTTAAATATCCCATCCCAAAAACCAAACAGATCATCTCACTGTTACGAGAATACGATATGCGTTCCAAAGGTTTTAACAACAACTCCGCCACCCCGGGAGACCTTCTGCGCGAACTGATCTTTAAAATCCTTCATTAGTTATGAACATCAACACCATCATCATTCTGGTCATTTCGGTGATCAGCATCGTTGCATTCAATCGCCCACAAATCATCTCCAAATATCAATTCAACGCCTGGCAAATTTTTCATCGAAAGGAGTACTGGCGCATGTTCACTCACGCCCTCTTCCATGCCGGATGGCTGCATCTGTTTATTAACATGATTGTACTCTACTCCTTTGGCAGGGCCGTGCTGTACTATTTCAGTGTTTTTTTCACAGGCATGACCAATCTGCGCTTCCTGCTGCTCTTCCTGACAGCCATACCGGTCTCCTCGCTTTATTCGCTTTATAAAGAAAAAAACAACCCCGGCTACAATGCCATTGGAGCATCCGGTGCTGTATCGGCAGTGGTTTTTACCTCCATTTTTTTCGACCCCTACAACCCCGTTCTCTTTTTTGGATTCATACCCATTCCGGGCATTGTTTTTGGCGTACTTTATCTCTTTTACAGCAAATACATGTCGGGCAAAAACATCGACAACATTGGACACGACGCCCACTTTTGGGGAGCGTTGTTCGGCTTCATTTTCCCGCTATTTTACAAACCTTCGCTCATCATGCGCTTTTTCGACCAGCTCGTTTCGTTTTAAACCCAACCCCAATAAACCAAAAAAGACAAATGACAAACCTGCCTGCCGGTAGGCAGGGTACTTCCAACTTCCAACTTCTAACTTCTAACTTCTAAAGCATGCCTCCCGGAAATAAAAAATACGTTATCCTCAATGGTCACTTTTACGATGCCGGCAAGCCTGTGCTCAGTTTCGACAACCGGGCCTTTAAGTTTGGAGATGGGTTGTTCGAAACCATGCGGTGCCACAAAACCGTGCCGCTTTTTTTTCACCATCATTACAGCCGGCTTCTTCGCGGAATGGCCATTCTGCAACTATCGGTGGCAACGCTCCCCTCCGAAGCTGTTTTTTCGGAACAGATAGAGAAACTGATCGTTCGCAACAGGATATTTAACGATGCCAGGGTGCGCTTGTCGGTATTTCGTCGTGGAGGGGGCCTTTACACCCCCGAAGACAACAGTGTGGCCTGGCTTCTGGAAGCCACACCCCTGGAGGGCAAAGGCTATCAGTTAAATGAACAGGGGTTTAGGATTGGCACTTATTCCGGCTTTCCAAAAACATGGAGTCCGCTGTCGCCCTTCAAAACGCTGAACACCGCACCCTACATTCTGGCAGGTTTATGCAAAAAAGAGAACCACTGGGACGATTGCCTGATTAAGAACGACGGGAAAAAAATTATAGAAGCGATAAGCTCTAATCTTTTCTGGGTAAGCGGGGAGGCTCTTTACACGCCTGCCGTATCAACGGGATGCGTGGATGGCATCATGCGCGGTCAGGTATTGCGCTATGCGGCCGAAAACAACCTTGAAGTTCATGAAACTACCGGAGCCGATGAAAATAAACTGTGGCAGGCCGACGAAGTTTTTCTTACCAATGCGGTAAGCGGCATCAGGTGGGTGGTCGCGCTGGAAAACAAGCGCTATTTCAACCGTCAGCCTAAAAAAATAGTGGCCTGGCTAAACAGTCAAATCAGTTAAAAGAGGGGTTTCGCGGAAAATTGGTCCAGGTTTTATAGATGTCGCCCATATACAGCATCGCCTCTTCCCAGCCCTTAGTCACATCGCGCTTCATTATCTGTTCGTCGCTCAGGGTAGTGACCACCCAACTGTTTTCGGCAATTTCACCTTCCAGCTGGCCGGGGGCCCATCCCGAATAGCCCGCAAAGAACTTAACCGATCGGCTGCTGGCAAGACCTTCGTTGATAAGACTTTTAAGATGTTCAAAATCCCCTCCCCAGTAAACAGCTGGAGTTATCTTAACCGTATCGGGTACCACGGGGCCCAGCGTGTGGATAAAGCTAAGTGTAGTGGGCGAAACAGGCCCGCCAACAAACAATTCACCCTCAAAGCTGAGGATGTCTTCAAACACCTCTTCGGGATAAAAACGTGTGGATTTATTAAGTACAAATCCAACAGTGCCTTTATCGTTGTGCTCGGTTAAAAGAACCGTTGAACGGGCAAAGTAAGCACCCTGCAAAAATGGATCGGCAATAAGCACTTTGCCGGCAGCAGGAGCTTCCGTGGAGCGTGTCGGCTGGAATATATTGAAATCTATCTTTTTCATGATCAGCAGTTTTTAAATAAATCCCACTTCTTAAATTTTGATTATAGATAAGCTACTAAGCCGATAATCAAAAATCTTTTATCCAAATTAAGTAAAATATTTTAGAGAAAAAAAATTTAATTGCGCTTAATTCCTGTCATCTCTCCACCGAATTAGCCGTGGTACTCCCAATCAGCCTGTCGTAGCGTTGCCCGATGCCTCGGTAGTAAACCAAAAAGAGATATTCGTTCTCGGTTTGGCCAAAGCTGCCCTCAATGGGCATCACGGCACCGGAATGGTCATTTTCGCCCTTTTCCAGAAACTGATAATTATAGTATCCCTGCTTCAACAAAAGAGTGAGCTCATAAACCTCCCGGTCGTAATTGTATATCAGCCGGTTTTTAGGCTCCGTTTGCCAGTTGGTAAAGGCGCCTATGAGGTAAATGTGCCGGTTAAGAACAGGTGGCTGCCACTTTAATGCGAAATGAACAAAGGCATAATCGGCCGATATTTCGGGGTCCTGCTGCTCCTGCACATCGATATAATACCTGCCGTTAAAATCGCGGTGAAAATAGTAGGGTCTTTCTCCCTGGGGCACATCGGTAAACAAGGTGACGTGATAAAACGGGTCGGAGAAGATGATATCCTTCACATGGTCCGATTGAAACCTCAGGCTGCGCAAATCCACCCACCTAAACTCGTTGCCCCCCTCCATGATGACCTCCCTGTTATAGTTAAAATCCATCCGGTCGTCTCCAAAAAACAGCGGTGGTAAACCAACCACTGCATTATCGGTTCGCCCGTTCTGAAAAATATCCACCCACACCTCCTCAGCCGGGTTTTGAATGGCTAATCCCTGATGAAAGACCTCAAAATCAATCTCCTGAAAACTATTTCTATCCGACGATTGCATGGGATATTTTATATCGGGCAGAATCTTCACACGCATTTCCGATACCATAAAACGCCTCGCCAGCACAGGTTTATCACGGTCAAAGTCCTCAAACACCAATAACAGATAGTTGCCCGAAACAAGTGGCGATACATCTTCGGTGGGAAAAACCAGTTGATAATGCACATAATCGAAGGTGGTATTAAACGATCGCTTATAATCCTCCAATGGTGTAAACACATTTCCTCTTAAATATTCCGTTACCATCAATTGCGACGGGCTCCAGTCGGCATTACACAACTCAATGGTAAAGTGGTAGTTTTTGATTTGGGTGCCCAATTCATCAAAACTCAACATTAACTGTTGCGCACTGTTTAGCTCTATAAGCGGGTACGACATCGGCCATCCGGCTCTGTGAAACTGAACGGTTTTTAGGTTGTCGCCAGTCATCTCACGATCGTTAAAATAGCTGGTTCGCTGGCCCTGGGCCGACGCCACCACACTCGTTAAAGTGATCCACCCAAAAACAAAAAAAAGACTTCTGAGTATTTTTTTTGCATCAAGTGCTTCAAAAGTTTGTTTTTTAAATGCCGAAAGAATATTTTTACACATTGGCCTATAAATTTCAGAGAAGCCCCGTTTGGGCGAAAGTCATAAAAATAACTATTTTTGCAGAGAAATAAAAACCCAATTATCAAACATGTCTGAGGTAATCAAAATAAGAAGGGGATTGGACATTCGCCTCAAAGGCCATGCCGAAAAGGTGTTCGGAAAAGCCTCACAACCGCAATTGTATGCCTTAAAACCCGGCGACTTTCAAGGTGTCATGCCTAAAATGGTTGTAAAAGAGGGAGACAAGGTAAAAGCCGGCTCGGTTCTTTTTTTCGACAAGCATCAGCCCAACGTTAAATTTGTTTCGCCCGTTAGTGGGGAGTTTGTCTCCCTGAACCGCGGAGAACGCCGAAGAATACTCGAAACAGTGGTTAAATCGGACGGCAAAAACGAGTCGATTGACTTTGGGGTGCAAAGCATTTCAAAATTATCCCGCGAGGCAGTGGTAAACCGTCTCCTGGAATCGGGCGCGTGGCCCTACCTGCGCCAACGTCCCTACGGCATTATTGCCCGAACCACCGATACGCCCAAAGCGATTTTTATTTCAGGGTTCGACACGGCGCCCCTGGCACCCGATTACGACTTTATTTTAGAGGGACAACAAAATGATTTTCAGTCCGGTATTGACATACTGAAAAAGCTGTGCGACAACATCCACATTGGCATTAACAACAAGGCAGCTTCACCGATATTTACCAATACCAAAGGTGTCACCCTCCATCGCTTCGAAGGCCCACACCCGGCCGGGAATGTGGGCATTCAAATCCATAAGGTACAACCCATTAATAAGGGAGAAAAAGTATGGAGCATTCAACCCCACGCGGTGGTTACCATTGGCCGGCTCTTCACCACCGGGAAACACGACTTTTCGCGCGTGGTGGCCGTCACCGGCTCCGAAATAGAGAAGCCGCTCTATTACCGCACCACCCTGGGCACTTCAGTAGCCCCCTTTCTGAAGAACAATCTTAAGAAAGGCCATATCCGAATTATCAGTGGAAACGTGCTCACGGGGTCTCAAATCCACAACGACGGCTATCTGGGATTTTATCATTCGCAGATTACAGCTATTCCCGAGGGAGACGAATATGAGCTTCTGGGATGGGCCCTGCCCGGATTTGATAAATTCAGTGCCTCCAGGTCTTTTTTTAGTTGGTTGCAACCCAATAAGGAATATCGCCTCAACGCCAATATGCACGGCGGAAAAAGAGCCATTGTGGTATCGGGCGAATACGAAAGCGTTCTGCCCATGGACATCCTGCCCGAGCAACTCTTTAAATCCATTCTGGTGGAAGACATCGACAAGATGGAACAACTGGGCATATATGAGCTGATAGAAGAAGATGTGGCTTTGTGCGAATTTGTTTGTACCTCCAAGATGCATCTGCAAAGCATCCTGCGCAATGGTATTGAATTAATGATGAAGGAAATGGGCTGACCCATTGGCCGCATCGTTTAGAATAAAAGGGTAAAAGCCTGAGTGTGGCCCCACCCCATCGATACTATACTACGATAACATCAAAAACAGTTACTTCGAATGAAGGGATTACGAAATTTCATAGACAAGGTCAAACCAAACTTTGAGAAAGGTGGCCGGTTTGAAAAGCTCCACTCGACGTTTGATGCGTTTGAGACCTTTTTGTTTGTCCCCAACACAACCAATAAAAATGGCGTACATGTGCGCGACGCCATCGACATGAAACGAACCATGTCGATTGTGGTGCTGTCGCTGATACCGGCCCTGCTCTTTGGCCTGTGGAACGCAGGCTACCAACACTTCCTGGCTACCGGCATGGAACCCGACTTCTGGCCTATGGTGGGACACGGATTCCTTAAAGTGTTCCCCATCATTGTGGTCTCCTATGTAACCGGGCTGGGCATTGAGTTCATCTTTGCGCAACTCAGGGGACATGAGGTGGCGGAAGGATTCCTCGTTTCGGGAATGCTTATTCCATTGATTATGCCTGTGGATGTTCCCCTTTGGATGGTAGCCCTCTCTACTGCTTTTGCCGTAATAATTGGAAAAGAGGTGTTTGGCGGAACCGGTATGAACATCTGGAACCCGGCCCTTCTGGCAAGGGCATTCCTGTTTTTTGCTTATCCCGCCTACATGTCGGGCGACAAAATATGGATATCGGGCCTTTCAAAAGGAGAAGGTATTGTGGATGGCTTTTCGGGCGCAACAGCCCTGGGCGAAGCTGTAACCACGGGTAACATCGACAAATATTCATTCATCGACAGCTTTTTGGGCGTCATCCCCGGCTCAATTGGTGAAACCTCCACGGTGGCTATCCTCCTAGGAGCTGCCATTCTTATCTACACCGGCATTGGTAGTTGGCGCATCATGCTTTCAGTATTCGTGGGCGGATTCGTGATGGCCCTGGGCTTCAACGCCATGGGTCTCACACCCCTCATGCAAATACCTGCTCTGCACCATCTGGTGCTTGGCGGTTTTGCTTTTGGCGCCGTATTTATGGCCACCGATCCTGTATCGGCATCACGAACCACCGCCGGAAAATATATCTACGGTTTCTTAATAGGCATTTTCAGTATTATGATAAGAGTATTTAACCCGGCTTACCCCGAAGGCGTTATGCTGGCCATACTGTTGATGAATACCTTTGCTCCGCTTATCGACCACTACGTGGTGGAGAATAATATTAAACGCCGCCTGAAAAGAGCAAGTGTTAACGCGTAAGTAAACAATAAATAAGATGGACAGACAAGGAAACAGCTATACTTTTATTTATGCTTCGGTGATGGTGGTGGTTGTGGCAACCATCCTGGCCTTTATATCGGAAGCTCTAAACCCGCTTCAGACCCGGAATGAAGAGGTGGCCAAAAAATCCGACATATTAAAATCGCTTAATATTGTAACTACCAGCGATGATGCCGAAAAAAAATACGAACAAATCATCGGCGATAAGAGCTACATCCTGAACTATCAGGGGGAAAAAATAGAAGGCAATGCCTTTGCCGTTGATCTGAGTAAAGAGGTGCGCAAACCTCTGGAGGAGCGAAACTACCCCGTTTACGAGGGCCATTTGGAAAGTGGGGAAACAAAATATGTTTTGCCCATGCGCGGTACCGGCTTATGGGGCCCTATATGGGGATACGTGGCACTCAACGACGATAAAAACACCATCTATGGCGCCTCCTTCGACCATAAAGGTGAAACGCCCGGACTGGGAGCCGAAATAGCCCAGAGACCTTTCCAGGAGGAATTCAAGGGCAAAACCATCTTTGACAACAATAAGCTGGTATCCATAAAGGTGGTGAAGGGCGGTGCCCCGCCTGATGCGCCGCACGCCGTAGATGCCATTTCGGGCGGCACCATTACCAGCCAGGGCATGGAAATCATGCTGACGGACTATTTTCAGGGATATGAAGCATTTCTAAAAAAATAAAAAAGAGAGAATTATGAGCAGCGATAAAGAACCTTTGTTCTCTTCAAAAAATCTAAAACTGATCACCGACCCTCTGGGGTCACAAAATCCCATTACCGTGCAGGTACTGGGGATATGCTCTGCGCTGGCTGTAACAGCTAAACTGGAGCCGTCGATCGTGATGTCCTTTTCGGTGATTTTTGTAACCGTATTTTCCAACCTCATCATATCACTCCTGCGTAACACCATCCCTTCGCGCATACGCATTATTGTGCAGCTTGTGGTAGTGGCATCGCTGGTGATAGTGGTCGACCAAATCCTGAAGGCCTATGCCTACGAGGTAAGTAAACAACTCTCGGTTTTCGTGGGACTTATCATCACCAATTGTATTATCATGGGCAGGCTGGAGGCTTTTGCACTGGGCAATAAACCCTGGCCTGCCGTGTTAGACGGATTGGGAAACGGGGCAGGATACGGCCTGATACTGGTAATCGTGGGCTTTGTGCGCGAACTCTTTGGCTCCGGCACGCTTACTCTGCCAGGATTGGGTACACTACAGGTGGTGCCCGAAATATTTTACAAGTGGGGGTACGTGGACAATGGTTTTATGATTTTGCCTCCCATGGCTCTGATTGTCGTTGGTATCATCATTTGGGTACAACGCTCCCGGCATAAGGAATTGGTGGATGTAAGCTAAACCTGACATCCCGGAAAACTAAAAATTGAACCAGAACAGGGCAAGAGGCCTTCCCGGAAACCCATTGCCCCCAACACTAAAAACCGATTTAACCACAACGCGATGGAACATCTGTTAAATATTTTTATCAAGGCCATTTTTATTGAGAACATGGTATTTGCCTACTTTTTGGGCATGTGTTCTTACCTGGCCGTTTCAAAAACAATAAAAACATCCTTTGGCCTGGGTGTGGCAGTTATTTTCGTGCTGGGCATCACAGTGCCGGTAAACTATCTGTTGGAGAACTATGTATTAAAGGAGGGCGCCCTGTCGTGGCTGGGCGAAAGTTTCGCCGAGGTTGATCTCAGCTTTCTCAGCTTCATCATGTTTATTGCCGTGATAGCTTCGATGGTACAACTGGTAGAGATGATTGTGGAAAAGTTTGCACCCGCTCTATACACCTCACTGGGTATTTTTCTGCCGCTAATTGCCGTAAACTGCGCCATTTTAGGAGGCTCCCTGTTTATGCAGGAGCGCGACTACGCCAATATCGCCGAAGCATCCGTATTTGGCATTGGCTCGGGTATCGGCTGGTTTTTAGCCATCGTGGGCATTGCGGCCATCCGCGAAAAAATAAGATACTCCGACGTGCCTGCCCCATTGCGCGGGCTGGGCATAACCTTTATCATCACCGGATTAATGGGTGTAGCTTTTATGAGCTTTATGGGCATTAAACTGTAAAATTATGAACTTATTAGCTATTTCAATTCCAATCATCATCATCAGTGCCATAGTCTTCCTGGTGGTGACCATATTGCTGGTATCCATACTGCTGTATGCCAAGAAAAAGTTGACCCCTTCGGGCGAAGTCACCATCAACATCAACGAAGGTGAAAAAGAACTGGTGGTGAATCCCGGACAAACCCTGCTCAACGCGCTGGGTGAGAATAAAATATATTTGGCTTCGGCCTGTGGTGGAAAGGGTACATGCGCCATGTGCAGGTGCCAGGTGCACGACGGAGCCGGCTCTATTTTACCCACCGAAACGGGGTATTTTACCCGTAAGGAGCAGATGAACGACTGGCGCCTGGCTTGCCAGGTAAAGGTTAAGGAAGACATTAAGATGGAGCTCCCCCAGGAGGTGCTGGGCATTAAAAAATGGGAATGCACCGTGGTCTCCAACGAAAACGTGGCCACCTTTATCAAGGAGTTTGTGGTAAGACTGCCCGAAGGTGAAAACCTCGACTTTAAATCGGGCGGATACATACAAATTGATGTGCCAAAAATTGAGGTGGACTTTAAAGACATAGAGGTGGGTGAAAAATTCAGAGACGACTGGGAAAAGTTCAATATGTTCGACCTGAAGATGAAAAACACCGAACCTACCTACCGGGCCTACTCCATGGCCAACCACCCGGCCGAAGGTAACATAGTAATGCTCAACATCCGTATTGCCACCCCTCCTTTTGACCGTGTGAACGGCGGATTCCAAAAAATTAATCCGGGTATCTGCTCGTCTTATATCTTCTCGCTCAAACCTGGTGATAAAGTGAATATATCGGGCCCTTACGGAGAGTTTTTCCTGAAAAACACCGAACGCGAAATGCTCTTTATTGGCGGTGGTGCAGGCATGGCACCCATGCGCTCACACATCTTCCATCTGTTTCACACCCTCAAAACCGGACGGAAGGTAAGCTTCTGGTATGGAGCACGTTCTAAAAAAGAGATATTCTACGAAAAGGACTTTAGAGCCATAGAAGAGAAGTTCCCCAACTTTAAATTTACCATTGCCCTTTCGGAGCCGCTACCCGAGGACAAGTGGGAAGGCGACACCGGGTTTATCCATAAGGTGATTTTTGACAAATATTTGAACAAGCACGAGGAGCCCGAGGAGATTGAGTATTACCTGTGCGGCCCACCCATGATGAACGCCGCCGTAAACCAAATGCTTTACGATCTGGGCGTACCCGATGAGATGATTGCTTTCGATGATTTTGGGTCCTAAGCGCTATTTGTGAAACATTGAAGAGCCTTCGGATTTTCCGGGGGCTTTTTTTGAATCTACCCCGGGTTACCTGCCCGCGGCAGGCGAATTTCCAGGGGTAAATTGGCTTTAGCGGAAAAATTAACTCTATGAACATGAATGTAGACTGGCTACTCCAACAAGACCCCATACTTCTGGCGCTGGGCGCAACCCTGTTTACCTGGGCCGTTACCGCACTGGGCTCCTCGATGGTTTTTTTCTTTAAAACCATCGATCAAAAAATCCTCAATTCCATGCTGGGGTTTGCAGCAGGGGTGATGATAGCTGCCAGCTTTTGGTCGCTGCTGGCACCCTCCATCCAAATGGCCGAAGAGAGTGGCACCACAGCATGGATGCCCGCCTTGGTTGGCTTTCTGTCCGGTGGTGCCTTTTTATATCTCATCGACCAAATACTGCCCCACCTCAATATGGGCCTCTCAACCGACCACGCCGAAGGCATAAAAACATCCTGGCAACGCAGTGTGTTACTCATCCTGGCTATTACCCTGCACAACATACCCGAGGGCCTGGCCGTTGGCGTGGCTTTTGGCGCACTGGTCATGAATCCCGACTCAGCCGTATTAATCAGTGCCATTGCCCTGACCTTTGGAATTGGTCTGCAAAATTTCCCCGAAGGAGCCGCCGTGTCCATCCCCCTGCGGCGCGAAGGTTTCTCCCGGTATAAAGCGTTTAACTACGGCCAGCTTTCGGGGGTGGTGGAACCCATGTCTGGCGTTTTAGGCGCCTACCTGGTTACGGTAATGACACCTCTCCTGCCCTATGCCCTCGCATTTGCAGCCGGCGCCATGATATTCGTGGTGGTGGAAGAACTTATCCCCGCTTCACAACACGGGCACGACACCGACTTATCAACCATTGGAGCCATGCTGGGATTTGCTACCATGATGCTGCTGGATGTGTCCCTGGGGTAGAGACGCACAACCTGTGCACCTCTGCCCTGAGGAACCTCAAATTGTACAAACGCACAACCTGTGCGTCTCTGCCCCACGCCTCGAACCATAAGCCTTGAATCCAAAACCCTGAATTCTGAACCCTTTTTTGTTTTCAGCTTTGAGCCATCTTACGGAGAACCCTGAACTCACAACACAAAACCCAGAACTCTAAACCACCATGCACAAAAACCTTTTTACACTACTTCTCCTCGTCTCCCTCCTCCAGGGATGTCAAAAACCACCGGAATGGTTCAAAGAACAGGGCCGGATATTTGGCACCACCTATCATCTGGTGTACCAAAGCCCGCGCGGCATCTCTCTGCACCAACAGGTGCTCCTCTCTCTCGACTCGGTAAACCAATCCCTCTCTACCTACCTTCCCGGTTCGGTAATCTCCCGGTTCAACACCTCCCGTAAGGGAGTAGTGGCCGATGAATTCTTCAAAACGGTGTTCTTAAAGGCCCGGGAAGTAACCAACGCCACCGGAGGTGCCTTTGATATGACGGTGGCCCCATTGGTGAATGCCTGGGGTTTTGGCTTTACCAATAAACAAACCATGACCCCCCAGGTGATTGACTCATTAAAGGCACTGGTGGGAATGCAATATGTTGATCTGAAAGGAGATTCGGTAATTCGCCGCCGCCCCGGTGTGATGCTGGATGCGTCGGCCATAGCCAAAGGGTTTGGAGTAGATGTGGCAGGAGCTGCTCTGGCAGCACAGGGTTGCACAAACTATATGGTTGAAATTGGAGGAGAAGTCGTGACGAGCGGCCACAATCCGAAAAATAATAAATGGCGAATTGGTATCGACAAACCCATTGACGATCCTATGATACTGGATCGCCAGCTTCAGCTTATCATCGAAATAAGCGGCCGTGCAATGGCCACCAGTGGCAACTATCGCCAATTCTACGTGGATGAAACCGGGAAAAAACTGGCGCACACCATCGACCCTTCAACCGGCCGGCCTGTGGAACAATCGCTGTTAAGTGCCACCATAATCGCCGGCGACTGCATGACGGCCGACGCCTATGCCACCGCCTGTATGGTATTGGGGGTCGAAAAAAGCAGGGAACTGATGAAAAAGCACCCAGCCATGGATGGTTGTTTTATTTACGATTCCGGTGAAGGCATCCAGGTCACATGGACCGGGGGATTTGAAAAATACATTGTGGAGCAGTAGAGAAAATTCATGAATTTTCTCTACGAATGCGAATTAAGAGTTGAACGAATCAACTTATAAGTGAAGCCCGGCGGGCCCAAAAAAATAGGTTTTCCCATAAACCTACCTTCTTTTAATTGAATGAAAAACGACGAAGCGATTGCAGAATGATGCAACCTTCCATAAACAGATGACTTAGCAAAAGAGCTTACAAAATTCAAAATAAAAACCTTATTTCCTGATTGTAACCTTCGTAGCCCAATAGTTCACCTACGCCATCAACCTTATTACCTTATTTTTCCCCGGCCTCTGTCTGCGTACCGTTGATGCTTTAGCGTCGCATCTTGTTCCTCCCTTCGGTCGCCGGAGGCTTGCCGAAGATGCGACGCTAAAGCTACGGCGACACGCGGGCGGCGCTCCGTCGCTGAAGCTTTGAAGCGTAAGTGACAAGCCTCCGGCGACCGAAGGAAGGAGTGCTTCAAATGCACATACAAAGTTCAGCAGATTAACCAAACATCAAACCTTAATTCGCATTACGAACTATTATTCTTTGAGCTTTCAGCCTTTGCGCTTCTTCTCCTCCTTAATCACTCCTCATCTCTATTGCCTGATGCCTGGTGCCTAATGCCTACTTCACTGTTTCGCACGACGCAGTTGCCCCGCATCCACATCCTCCACCTCCGCAAGTCGTTAACTGGCCACCCTTTTTAAAAATGGTTTTTAATGCCAAACCCAAAAAAGCGAGTAACATAAAGCCTATTGAAAATATCAGCACAATTAAAAAAGTACTCATCTCTATTTCATTTATAATTTCACAATTCAAAGTTACAAAAAAGGATTTTCAGATGCAAAAGTCTCACATTTACAATAATAATTCTCTGTCATGACTGTTTTATGCATCAACAGCCTTTTTTCTTCCTCAAAGCAAGGACTAAACGTTTTCTTTGAGAAGATGCCGTTGGTCTTTGCGTGCCATCCGGTCCTGGGTGGTGGCACAAAACACACCCTGTTTAGCCAGAGCTCGGTTTCCACCCACATGCGTATTGGGAAATTTCCCGTTTTTCTTAAAAACCATCCCAATGGCGAAAAGAAAAAAGATCACTCCCATCAGTAATACGCTTATTAACAATAACTTCCACATCCTTTTCCCAATTACTATTTCCCAAAATTACGAAAAATACAGCTCACAAAACAATCCACAGCAGCTATCTGTTTGAAAGGTGCGGAATATTTATTACTTTACTGCTAAATTTTCAAAAAGGCACAATGGAAACAAATCAGGGATCCTTAATCAGCAACCACACCCAAAGTGAAACCCTAAAGTTTGAAGAATTTAAGAAAGAGGTGCTCGGCGACTATCGTATGGCTCATCTGAGCAGGCACCTGAGTTTGCTGGCGCGCAAGGAAGTCCTCAATGGAAAAGCCAAATTTGGTATCTTTGGGGATGGCAAAGAGGTAGCGCAAATAGCTATGGCCAAGCAGTTTAAGGATGGAGATTGGCGTTCGGGTTACTATCGCGATCAAACCTTCATGCTGGCCGCCGGAATGACCACCCCCAAAAAATTCTTTGCCCTGCTTTATGGCGAAACCTCTACCGAGCTAAATCCCGATAACGGAGGCCGCTCCTTCAACAACCATTTTGGTACACGCATCATCAACCAAAACGGTGAGTGGACACCACAAGCCACTCGCAAAAACACCGCTTCCGATATTAGTCCCACGGCGGGACAAATGCCCCGGCTCGTAGGCCTGGCGCTGGCCTCTAAACTCTACCGTCACAACCAGGGCCTTCAATACCTTAAAGAGTTTAGCAATGGCGGCAACGAAGTGGCTTTTGGCACCATAGGGGAGGCCAGCACTTCCGAAGGTCACTTTTTTGAAACGATGAATGCCGCCGGTGTACTGCAAATCCCCATGGCTGTCTCGGTATGGGACGATGGATATGGTATTTCGGTGCCTGTTGACGCGCAAACCATAAAAGCCAGCATCTCCAAAGCAATGGCAGGCTTCAAAAAGGAGAAACACAAAGAGAACGGAATCCTGATTTATGAAGCCAAAGGCTGGGATTACGCCGCATTGTGCCAGATGTATGAGAAAGGCATACGGCAATGTCGCACCCATCACATTCCGGTACTCTTTCATGTCACCCAACTGACCCAACCCATGGGCCACTCCACCTCTGGATCGCATGAGCGCTACAAATCAAAAGAACGCCTCAAATGGGAGCAGGAGCACGATTGTATTATTCAGATGCGAAAATGGATAATCGATACCGGACTGGCAGAGCCCGAAGTGTTAAACCAGGCGGAAGAGTCGGCCCGTCAGGAGGCCCTGGCAGCGCAAAAGGAGGCTTTCGAGGAATATATGGCTCCCTTAAAAAAGGAGCGGGACGAACTGCTGCAAATGGTACGCAGCAAAAATTGCCACTGCCCGGCCAATCATCAGGACAAAATTGATAGAATAGCTTCCGGGCTCGCATCGGCCATCACCCTGAACCGGAAAGAGATTTTAAGCGCGGCCCGAAAAATATTGCACCATTCATGTACAGCTTGCGAACAGCCGCACGGACTAAAAACCCGGCTAAGAACATGGCTGCACGAATATATGGAGGCCGGTGCCGAAAAATACAACCGTTACCTCAACGATGAGTCGCAACGGTCGGCACTGAAAGTAACACCTGTACCGGCCCGGTACGACGAAGATGCCCCCATGGTGCCGGGACGCGAAATTTTACGCGATAACTTCGATGCCCTCTTTGCCCGCGAACCCCGGCTGATTACCTTTGGGGAAGACACCGGACAGTTGGGTGGCGTTAACCAAACCCTTGAAGGCCTTCAAAATAAATACGGAGAGTGGCGCATACGCGATACAGGAATCCGCGAAACCACCATTATTGGCAAAGGCATTGGGCTGGCCCTGCGCGGTCTGCGTCCCATCGCCGAGATTCAATACTTTGATTACCTGCTCTATGCCCTCCAAACCATCAGCGACGATTTGGCCACCACCCACTACCGCACCAAAGCAGGCCAAAAGGCACCGGTAATAGTGCGCACGCGGGGCCATCGTCTCGAAGGCATCTGGCACTCGGGCTCCCCACTGAGCATGGTCATCAACTCCATCAGGGGCGTTTACGTTTGTGTGCCGCGCGACATGACCCGGGCCGCTGGCATGTACAACACCCTGTTGCAGGGCGACGACCCCGCCCTGGTTATCGAGCCGCTTAATGGCTACCGCCTTAAAGAAAAACGGCCGGCAAACATTGGCGACTTTAGAATCCCGCTGGGCACCCCCGAAGTCCTCATCGAAGGCAGCGATGTAACCATTGCCACCTATGGCTCCTGCGTACGCATTGCTGCCGAAGCCATAGAGCAGCTCAACGAAGTGGGCATCTCAGTGGAACTTATTGATGTGCAAACACTTTTACCCTTCGACCTTCATGGTGTGATTCTGCAATCCTTAAAAAAAACCAACCGCATTGTCTTTTTCGATGAAGATGTACCGGGAGGCGCCACCGCCTATATGATGCAAAAGGTGATAGAGGAGCAGGACGGCTTCCATTTTCTCGACCACAAGCCGGTGACTCTTACAGCCAAAGACCACCGCCCTGCCTACGGCACCGACGGCGATTACTTCAGCAACCCCAGTGCCGAAGATGTGTATGAGACCATTTACGGCATCATGGTAGAGGATAAACCGGAACAATTTCCGGCTATTTATTAAACTTTCCCATGTGGTCGAAGTGGAACGGGTTCGGGGACTTAAAGGCAGGCTCTCAGATCGCGGGGTCCCAAAAAGGAGACCCCGCTGGGACCCTCTGTTCCGGGACCCCGCTGGGACCCAATGGGATAGTCATAATGATGTACATCATTTTGACTATGGGATTTCTCCCTGCGGTCGAAATGACCGACAGCCTTATATGGAGGGAAGCGAGGGGGTGGGGTGGTTGTTATATTTGATGGCAATTTAAAATTTGTATATTGACGGCCGTCATATATGTATTGAAAAACATCACCGTTGGGGATAGGAAAATGGTTGATATTCTTACAAAGAGTTGCAAAAAAAACCACCATTATAATTACTAAGGCTAATAGACAAAAAATATTTATATTTTTTTTATTAAACACAGTTTGTTATTTTGCTAATAAATTGGTGGCTGGTTGATATTGGTAAATTTTGGCCCAATTAAAATCGCTTTGTTTTAGTTCAG
>JACDJC010001563.1_pt1 | contig 19984 bp, 19 predicted proteins | sample 7454191 | NCBI WGS metagenome assembly JACDJC01 (sample SAMN14253291, study PRJNA609438) | sludge metagenome | isolation source: sludge after 25d culture with pyrite and EDTA | collected 2018-12-20 | reverse complement strand
TTCCCTAAAATGCAGGGAACTTGATCATGCTGTGGCATACTAATGTGCGTTTTTTCGCGGAGCCGGCACCCCGGCATCCATTGTTCGAACTCATTTTCAAAAGATGTAAGGAATTCTGAGCCATGTTTTTTATTTCCGACGCCCTGGCAGAAGCCGCACCGGCCGCCGCCCAGCAGCCCAGCATAATTACAACCTTCCTGCCCTTGATCCTGATCTTCGGTGTGATGTACTTCCTGCTCATCCGGCCTCAGGTCAAGCGCCAGAAAGAGCTGAAGAAGCTGGTCGAGTCCATCGAAAAAGGCGATGAAATCATCACCAACGGCGGTCTGCTGGGCCGGGTTGTCAAAGTGACCGATGCTTTTTTGATCGTTGAAGTGGCCGATGGCATGACGATTGTGGTTCAACGCGGCGCGGTCAGTTCCGTCATGCCGAAAGGAACGCTCAAGGACACCCGCGAAGCGTAACGAGTGGTGGCGCCCATACTGCGCCGCGCATGCCAAGATCCGTGAATAGTTTTACGGATCTCGTTATCGGGCATTTTCCCTGGACTTCCCCAGGGCTTATTTTCCGGGTTCATTCATGAAGGATGGGCCCTTGTTCGAGCCCCGTCGGGGCTGATTCAATACAGGCGTTCACGATGAATCGTTATCCGTGGTGGAAAAACCTGCTGATTATCCTGGTGCTTTTACTGGGCATTTTCTTCGCATTACCCAATCTATATGGTGAGAATCCGGCACTGCAAATCTCCAAGCGCAATGCCGTCATGGATCAGGCCGCCGTTGATAAGGCAGTGGCCGCGCTCAAGGCTGCCAATATTCCTGTCAAAAGCGCCCGCCTCGAAGACAAGGACGGTCTGATCCAGTTCAGTTCCACGGATGCACAACTCAAGGCGGTCAATGTCGTGCGCGAGGCATTGGGCGAGGATTATCCGGTGGCGCTCAATCTGGCGCCTGCAGCACCGCGCTGGATGCAGGACATGGGTGCCAAGCCGATGTATCTGGGGCTCGATTTGCGCGGCGGTGTGCACTTTTTGATGCAGATTGACATGCAGGCCGCCATCAAGACCGCCCTGGAGCGTCGTGTTGACGGTATGCGCGGTGATTTACGCAAAGCCAATATCCGCTATGTGGCCGCCGATGTGGAAAATGGCAATGAAATCGCCCTGCGATTCCCGGATGCCGCGGCCCGCGATGCCGCGCTCAAATCCATGGCTGGCAACTACCCTGAGTTAAAGTTCAACACCGAAGAACGTAACGGTGAACCTTATCTGACGGCGAAATTCACCGACGCTGGCGCAACCGCTGAGCGCAAAGCGGCCGTGGATCAGAACATCACCACCTTGCGCAACCGCGTCAACGAACTGGGTGTAGCCGAACCGCTCATCCAGCAACAGGGCGATGACCGGATCGTGGTCGAGTTGCCCGGCATTCAGGATACGGTTCGCGCCAAGGAAATCATTGGTGCCACCGCCACGCTGGAATTCCGGCTTGTTTCCGGCACACCCACCGACTGGGTCGATGCCGAGCAGAGTGGTCGCGTGCCACCGGATGCCCGGTTGTACCACGAAAAGGATGGCCGCCCGATTCTGCTCAAGCGTCAGGTCATCGTGACCGGCGACCGCATCACCGGCGCCTCGTCCGGCTTCGACCAGCGCTCAGGCTCACCGGCCGTATTCGTGAATCTGGATGGCCAAGGCGCGCGGCGCATGGCCGACATCACCGGTCAGAACATCGGCAAGCAGATGGGCGTGGTGTTCATCGAGCATCGCACCGAAACCAAGATGGTTGATGGCAAGCCGGTCAAAGACAAAAAAGTCATTCAGCAGGTCATCAACGTCGCTACCATTCAGGACCAGCTCGCCAATCGCTTCCAGATTACCGGCCTCGACTCGCCGGAAGAGGCACGTGATCTCGCACTGCTGCTGCGTGCCGGTGCGCTGCGTGCGCCGATGGACATCGTGGAGGAACGCACCGTCGGTCCGAGCCTAGGTGCGCAGAACATCCAGTCGGGCGTCAATGCGTCGATTTTAGGCTTCGCACTGGTCGCCGCATTCATGCTGATTTACTACCGCGTGTTTGGCGTGACTGCGGTGGTCGCACTTGCAGTCAACCTGATCCTGATCGTCGCTGTGCTCTCGCTGTTGCAGGCCACGCTGACCTTGCCCGGTATTGCGGGGATGGTGCTGACCCTGGGTATCGCGGTGGATGCCAACGTGCTCATCAACGAGCGTATCCGCGAAGAACTGCGCAACGGCCTGACGCCCCATGCCGCCATCAAGGCGGGATATGAGCGCGCCTTCGCCACCATTATCGATTCGCACGTCACCACCCTGCTTGCCGCCATCGTGCTGTTTGCCCTGGGTGCGGGCGCGGTGAAAGGGTTTGCCGTCACGCTGACCATCGGGATTCTGGCCTCGCTCTTTACCGCGATCATGGTGACGCGCGCGCTGGTGAATCTGATTTACGGTCGCCGCGTACGCCTGACCAAGATATCCATTTAATGGCCTCAAAATACGAGAACAGTGATGTTTAACCTATTCCCCTACAACGCCAAGTTCGATTTTTTCGGCAAGCGCAAATACGCCTACATCATCTCTGCCCTGTTGCTGATCGCTTCCATCGTGTCGCTATCGACGCGGGGCATCAATCTGGGGCTGGATTTCACCGGCGGGGTTGTGCTCGAAGTCGGCTATTCAAAAGCGGCTGACCTGGATGCCATCCGTGCCGATTTGAAGAAAAATGACTTCAAGGAAGCCGTGGTGCAATATTTCGGCTCCAGTGAAACGGTGATGATTCGCCTACCGCCCGCCAAGGGGCAGAACCAGAATCAACTCGCCGATCATGTGTTGTCTGTACTCAAGAAACAGGATGCGGGTGCGACCATGCGCCGGGTTGAATTTGTCGGCCCGGCTGTGGGCAAGGAGCTCTTCAACTCCGGCGGTCTGGCCATGATCGTGGTGCTAAGCGGCCTGCTGATTTTCGTGAGCCTGCGCTATCAGCTCAAAATGGCGACCGGTGCAGTGCTGACCTTGAGCCACGATTTGATCATGGTGTTTGGCTTTATCAGCGTCACCGGCATCGAGTTCAATCTCACCGTACTGGCCGCCTATCTGGCGCTCGCCGGTTACTCGATCAACGACATGATCGTGGTGTTCGACCGGATGCGGGAAAATTTCCGCAAAATTCGCAAAGGAACCGAAATCGAAATCATGAACGCCTCGGTCAACCAGACCATGTCCCGTACCGTGATTACGGCCACGACGACCTTTTTATCCGTACTATCGCTGTATATCTTCGGTGGCGAGGCCCTGCGCGGCTTTGCGGAAACGTTGCTGGTCGGCATCGTGCTTGGCACCTTCTCCTCGATCTATGTCGCCTCCAGCCTGTCGCTGGATTTGGGCTTAAAGCGCAAGGATCTCCTGAAATTGACCGACAAGGAAAAGCTGGTCGATACCGCACCCTGAGCTTTCACCGAACCAACAAAAAAGCCAGGCATTTGCCTGGCTTTTTTCATGCTGACCACGAGTCACGGTGGACAGCGTTGACCCCTATCAGAGCAGACTTTGAGAAATCGCCTTGAGCATGGCGTGGGTGATCTTCGGGTTTGCTGCAATCAGATTGCCATTGGTCATGAATTCTTCCTTGCCGGAAAAATCCACCACCACACCACCGGCCTCGCGCACCATCAACACGCCTGCGGCAATATCCCAGGGGCGCAGATCGAACTCCCAATAGCCATCCAGGCGCCCCGCGGCGACATAGGCCAAATCAAGCGCGGCCGAACCCGCGCGGCGAATCCCGGCCAATGGGCCATGCAGCGCGCGGAAGGTTTTAAGATAAGTTTCCAGATCCTGTTCGGGACGGAAGGGGAACCCCGTACCCAACAACGCCCCTTCGAGATTGCGCAGCCCTGCCACCCGAATACGTCGATTGTTCAAAAACGCGCCGCCACCGCGCTCGGCCGTGTACAGCTCCAGATTGCTGGGGTTATAAATCACCCCCAACTCGATACGCCCCTGGTATTCCAGGGCGATCGAAACGGAATAATGCGGCAGGCCGTGCAGGAAGTTGGTCGTGCCATCCAGCGGATCAATGATCCAGCGATAGGCACTGTCGGCCTGACCGGAATCGCCCGATTCCTCGCCGAGAAACTGGTGGTCGGGATAAGCGCGTTTGAGGATGTCGATAATCGCGTGTTCCGCCTGACGATCGACCTCACTCACAAAATCGTTGCGTTGCTTGCTCTCGATAGTGAGATCGGCAACATGATCGGTAGCGCGGGAAATCACGGTTCCGGCAGCACGAGCGGCACGCACCGCCATAGTCAGCATAGGATGGGGCATAATGTTCAGTCAGTTCGGTCAAAGTGAGCAGCCCAAGCGGCAGCAGAAAATTCAGAACTGCGCATTATACCCGTGAAAAGGGACACACTTCGGAAAAATTATCGACCCATGACGCCACCGTCCGCTATCCACCACGCCTCATCACCAGACGCGCGCGCCGACCGCATTCAAATCGTCTTGTGCGGCACTTCACATACGGGCAACCTCGGCGCCGTCGCCCGCGCCATGAAGAACATGGGCTTGCACCGGCTGGTTCTGGTTTCCCCCAAAGCGACCATCGATGATCAGGCGCTGGCCACGGCAAAACACGCCGCAGACATCCTGAACACGGCAAGACAAGTGGACAACCTGCCCGCCGCACTCGCCGATTCGGTGGAAGTCTGGGCCACAACAGCCCGCCCGCGCGATCTGCACCTGCCCGTCTTATCGGCCCGCGCCGCCGCCGAAGTCATCGCCGCCACCACATCGACCGGGATGATCAGTATCGTCTTCGGGGCGGAGCGCACGGGGCTGACCAATCAGGAGCTCTCATGGGCGCAACGGATCATAGAAATACCCGCCAACCCGGACTACCCTGTATTGAACCTCGGGCAAGCCGTTCAAATCGTCGCCTACGAGTGGCGCATGGCGCATGAAACAGCCAGAAGTTCGCCCCAGCCCGAAATCGAAAATACCGACCCGGCCACCTCGGCACAATGGGCCGCATTCGAGCAACGATTGACCGAACAGCTCGACCGTACATCGTTCTTTCATCGCACCGGCAGCGCCGAAAAGGATATTGCCGCCAACCGGGAGCGACTCATGGGCCGCCTGCGCGTGCTGTGCCGCCGGGCAAACCCGACCCGAAACGAACTTGCCGTGATGCAGGGCATGCTGCGCGCCCTGACGGAATCGACGACACCCCAATCAGGAGCGAACACATGACACTTTGGCAGCGTTTTCGCGAGGACATCGACAGCGTATTCGAACGCGACCCGGCCGCGCGCAGCCGCTGGGAAATCGCGCTCTGCTACCCCGGTATCCACGCGATCTGGTGGCACCGATTGGCGCATCGGCTCTGGAACTGGCGACTTCGCCTGTTGGCGCGGATTGTCGCCAATATCGCGCGCTGGCTGACCGGCATTGAAATCCACCCCGCGGCCAAGATAGGCCGGCGGTTTTTCATTGATCACGGCATGGGCGTCGTCATCGGCGAAACGGCTGAAATCGGCGACGACTGCACCCTCTACCACGGCGTCACCTTGGGCGGCACGCAATGGGAAGCCGGCAAACGCCACCCGACCCTCGGCAACGGCGTGGTCGTCGGGGCGGGCGCCAAAGTGCTCGGGCCCATCACGCTGGGTGATGGCGTCCGCGTCGGCAGCAACGCCGTCTTGCTGAAAGACGCACCGGCCGGCGCCACCCTGGTCGGCATTCCCGCCCGCATCGTGGGCCAACGACCGCAGATTACCGAACGACAAGCCCGCATCGCCGAACGCCTGGGTTTCGATGCCTATGGCGTGGCGCAGGATATGCCCGATCCCGTGGCTGAAGTGATCGATCGCCTGCTCAGTCATGTGCAAGCCGCGGACGAACGCGCCAATCTTCTTGCCGGTCGTATTCGCGAATTACAAATACATGTCGGCATACAAACAGATGGCACCGCAACCGCTGAAGAGCCTCCCTTACCTAGTCTGGCTGGATGCCATCTGACAGAAGGAACCGGAGCGATCGGTTGCCCGCCCGCCACGGATGAAGATCCGCTCCCACAAAAGCCGAAATAAGTGCCCTGAAAGCCAACCGCGCCCCATCGATAGAGATCATCGGCAACCGCAATGTGCGATATTTGGTGCTTGTGTTCGCGGACAACTTAACCAAGAATTAATCAGGGGAATTGCCGAACTTACCAATCCTTGCGATCTTGGGCAGACGGACCGCAAGACTCGAGCGCAGAACTCGAGCATAAACCTTGGCATAAAATCCAAGTATGAAGCCTGAGCGCAACACATAGGACAAAAACATGAGACTGACCACCAAAGGCCGCTACGCAGTAACCGCGATGCTCGATCTGGCACTGCACGATCACGGCGACCCCACAGCACTGGCCGATATCGCGGACCGCCAGGAGCTCTCTCTCTCGTACCTTGAGCAACTGTTCGCGCAATTACGCCGGGCCGGGCTGGTCAAAAGCGTACGCGGCCCGGGCGGCGGCTATCAGCTCACGCGTCCTTCAACCGAAATCAATGTGGCAGAAATTGTCATCGCAGTGGATGAAGATGTGGATGTCACCCGCTGCGGGGGCCGTGGCGATTGCCAGAATGGCCACAAATGCCTGGCGCACGATTTATGGATGGGTCTGTCGGAACAGATTCGCGACTTTTTGACCGGCATCCATCTCGCCGACCTTCTAAACAACCCAGATCTGATCGGCGTCGCCATGCAGCAGGATCGTGCACTGCATGAATCGCGCGAACGCGATGGGGCCGGGCACCTTCGCGGCGCTGGCCTGCGACACAAGGGTTAAACCCGCACCGTTGCCTTTTATTTTGACCGGGCACTGGCCCGGTCATGGATTGTTGCCGCGCTTGGCGGTAAACTCTTGCCTCCTTGATTTTCTGTCATTTTTTCCATTTAACTTGTAACTTTTCCCAGGAGAAACCTTGTGGCCGTAGAACGCACCCTGTCGATTATCAAACCCGATGCCGTCGCTAAAAATGTGATCGGCAAAATCATCAGCCGTTTCGAAGACGCTGGCCTGGCTGTTGTAGCCGCGCGCATGATGCAACTTTCCCGCGAGCAGGCAGAAGGCTTCTACGCGGTTCACCGTGAGCGTCCCTTCTTCGGCGAACTGGTCAGCTTCATGATTTCCGGCCCGGTATTCGTACAGGTTCTCGAAGGCGAGAACGCCATTGCCAAGAACCGCGACCTGATGGGCGCGACCGATCCGAAGAAAGCGGCCCCCGGTACGATTCGTGCCGATTTCGCCGATTCCATCGATGCCAATGCCGTTCATGGCTCAGACAGCGCCGAGAACGCCGCGATTGAAATCGATTACTTCTTCAAGCCTGAAGAAGTCACCGCTCGTCGTTAATCGCAAAGCGCAAGGTCTGCCCGTGCCTCATACACCCTCCGCGACCGATTTGAACGCTACCGCGACCAAGCCGGAACGAAGTAACAAAATCAATCTGCTTGGGCTCACGCCTCAGCAATTGAAGGACTGGTTCGTCGAACTGGGCGAAAAGCCCTTTCGCGCCACCCAGCTCCTCAAATGGGTACACCAGCGGCGGGTAGACAACTTTGACGATATGACGGATCTGGCCAAGAGCCTGCGCGACAAGCTCAAGGATCTGGCCTGCATCCGCGCACCGGCCATTCGCCTGGATCAACAATCGGGCGATGGCACGCGTAAATTTTTGCTTGAATTGGATGGCGGCGGCTCGGTCGAGATGGTGTACATCCCGGAAGACGACCGCGCCACCTTATGCATTTCCTCACAGGTCGGCTGTTCGCTGGCCTGCACGTTCTGCTCCACGGGCCGACAAGGGTTCAACCGAAACCTCACTACGGCTGAAATCGTCGGTCAGCTCTGGCTCGCGGAACGAATGATCGACCGGGCGGTCAATCACAATCGCGCCATCAGTAATGTCGTCTTCATGGGCATGGGCGAGCCCCTGCTCAACTTCGAATCGGTGGTTGATGCGGCCACGATCATGCTCGACGACAACGCCTATGGCCTGTCGCGGCGACGGGTGACGATCTCCACTTCGGGTATCATCCCGGCGATTGATCGGCTGGCCGAACGCCTGCCGGTGGCATTGGCGATTTCGCTGCATGCGCCGAACGACGCGCTGCGTGATGTACTGGTACCGATCAACCAGAAATACCCGCTCGGTGATCTGATGGCCGCCTGCGACCGTTACGCCAAGGTCGTGCCGCACGGCGCCATCATTTATGAATACGTGATGCTCGAAGGCGTGAACGATGAACCGGTGCATGCAGAAGAGATGATCCGTTTGCTGGCACCGCGCAAGGATGCCGTCAAGGTAAACCTGATTCCCTTCAACCCGTTTCCGAGTTCGGGGTACAAGCGTTCATCGCGTAATCGCATCGAACGGTTCCGCGCCTTGCTGAAGGCGGCAGGCATCAACACCGTGCCCCGCAAGACGCGCGGCGACGACATTGATGCGGCCTGCGGCCAACTGGTCGGAGAATTTGAAGATAAGGCGCGGCGCCAGGAACGGCTCGCGCACATGGGTCTGGAACAGATCAGGGTCACCTCGGAGAATCATTGATGAATCAGCGTATGCCCACCCTTAGCCCTCGCCTATCCTTTGGCCCATTGTCCAGCATGATGCGCGCCGCACTGGTGGCAGCGACCATTGCCCTGCTCGGCGGCTGCGCCAACATGGCCAATACGCCGCCGAGCAATGGCGGCCTGTCGTCCAACCCGACGGACAATCAGCGCGCCGCTCAGATCAACACCGAACTTGGCGTCGGCTACATGAACGAAGGACACATGGATGTGGCCGTCGAAAAAATCAAGAAAGCGATTTACTACGACGATGACTTCGCACCGGCGCATCATGCCTACGCGCTCATGCTCGATCGCCTGGGCGAGAAAGAAAAGGCCGCCAGAGAGTTCGAAAAGGCCTACTCGCTTGATCCGAACAATTCCGATCTCGACAACAACTACGCCACATTCCTGTGCGGACAGAAGGAATACAGCAAAGCTCAGTCGCTGTTTGCCCGCGCCTACGGCGACCCCCTCTACAAAACCCCCGAATTCGCGCTGACCAACTCAGGCGTCTGTTACGAAAGCGAGGGCAAACCGGACCAGGCCATCAGTCAGTTCGACGCGGCGCTGGTCAAACAGCCCGGATATGGCCCTGCACTGATCGGCAAGGCGCGGGTATATTACGAACAGAAAAAATACGCCGACGCCGCCAATGCAATGAAAGCGTTTGAGGCCAACAACCGCAATACGCCCGACACGCTGCAACTGGCCATCCGGATTGACCGCGCCACTGGCGATCAGTCCGCCCTCGCGAACCACGTCCTGATTCTCAAAGGCCGTTTCCCGGAATCGGCGGCTGCAAAATGGTACGACAGCGGAGCGAAATAATGAGTGAAGGTCCGATCAAAAACCACGAACCCAGCCTACCGACACTCGGGCTGAAACAGCAAGCCACCGAGGCAACCCCGTCGGCAGAGACCACGTCATTCGATGTGGCCGCAGGCAAAAGTCTCGGCGCGTTGATTCGGGAAGCCCGAACCGCCAAGGGCCTGAGTGCCGCCGATCTGGCCCAATCGCTGAATCTGGATCTCAAAATTGTCGAGCGACTGGAAGCCGACCAGTTCGAAGGCGCGCCGGAGCCCATCTATGTACGCGCCTATCTCAAACACTGGGCGGGGCTCGTCGGCGCGGATCCTCAGGTGTGGTTGCAAGCCTATCAACTGCAACATGGCGGCAGCGTTGCCCCGAACAAAATCGGCTCGATGGCACCAATTGATGTAGTAACAGCCCATAAAATGGGGCATGCGGTACATGCCACTCATCCAAACACGGTGGGTCGGGGTTTTTTGCGCATTCTGCTGTTTTTGATCGTCTTGGCCGTCGTACTGGCCGTGATCGCCGTCGCCTTGCCGGGTGTGTGGCAGAAAGGGCTCGGCCTGCTTTCAGGGAAGCCTGAACAGACACCCCTCACGCTGAATGGCGGAGCGTCCGGTAGCACCGTCAGTTTACCCGTCCAGCCCCTGCCTGCGCTCAATACGCCTGCGGCAACGACCAAAACAGCGCCAGAAATAACACCCGAAACCACGACCACCAACGTGGCCCCGCCCCCGCCCCCCATGACGACCCCGTCGGCAAGCCCGATAACGCCTGATGCAGCAAGCACAGCGCCAGGCGGTACGCCGACACCGATGACGTCGAGTGGAACAGAACCCACGACACCGGATGTCGCACCCGCAGACGGGGCACCGCCAGCACCTGCCGATGTGACGCCAACCGAACAAACTGCACCCGCAGCCACGCCCAGCGCGAATCTGGTCATCAAGGTCGATTCGGCCGATTGCTGGGTTGAAGTGCGCGACGCGGCAGGCAAAAGACTGGTGTACGACGTCCTCAAGAAAGGAGAGGAAAAAACCGTTCCTGGCGCCGGGCCATTCACCATCACACTTGGCAACCCCAGCGCGGTCACGGTGCTATGGAAGGGAGAACCGGTCAAGTTGGGCGCAGCCAACAGCACCACAGGGGTTGTCCGAACAACGGTGGGCGGCTCATGAGCCACATTGCATCGCCTACGATACGTAGGCTTTCTCGCAAGATATTCGTCGGCAATGTGCCGATTGGTGGTGATGCGCCCGTGGCCGTGCAAAGCATGACCAATACCGAAACCTGTGATGTGGCGGCTACTGTGGCGCAAATTCAGGCCTTGCAGAAAGCCGGGGCCGATCTGGTGCGCGTATCCGTTCCGACCATGGAGGCCGCCGAAGCCTTTGGCGCAATCCGCAAGCAGGTCAGCATTCCGCTCGTTACCGACATCCATTTCGATTACCGCATCGCCTTGCGCGTGGCCGAACTGGGCGCGGATTGCCTGCGAATCAACCCTGGCAACATCGGTCGGGAAGATCGCGTTCGCGCCGTGATCGATTGCGCGCGCGACAAAGGTATCCCGCTGCGTATCGGCGTCAATGCCGGTTCGCTGGAAAAGGACCTGCAACAGAAATACGGCGAGCCCACCCCGGAAGCGATGGTCGAATCGGCCATGCGCCACATTGATATTCTCGATCGACTCGATTACCCCGACTTCAAGGTTTCGCTCAAGGCATCGGATGTCTGGATGACCGTGCTCGCCTACCGTCAACTGGCCGGGCAGATCGAACAACCGCTGCATTTGGGTATTACCGAAGCCGGCGGGCTGCGTTCCGGTTCTGTCAAATCGGCGGTGGGCCTGGGTATGTTGCTGGCCGAGGGTATTGGCGACACGATCCGCATCTCTCTGGCCGCCGACCCGGTCGAAGAAATCAAGGTGGGCTGGGATATTCTCAAATCCCTGCGCCTGCGCAACCGCGGCATCAACCTCATTGCCTGTCCTTCCTGCTCACGGCAGGAATTCGACGTCATCCGTGCCGTCAATGCACTGGAAGGCCGACTTGAAGACATCGACACCGCGATGGATGTCGCCGTCATCGGCTGCGTGGTCAACGGGCCGGGCGAAGCGCGCGAAGCGGCCATTGGCCTGACCGGCGGCCAACCCAATCTGTTGTACATCAACGGCAAACCGGTTGGGAAACTGACCGAAGCGGAACTGGTGGATGGCGTGGAGCGCGCCATTCGCGAACGGATCGCCGCCAACAAGGCCGCGGAATCCAACCCTACCTGACTTTTCAAAGCACGATTATTAAAGCCCGATTACTCGATGAGCAAAACCATTAAAACCCTGCGCGGCATGCACGATGTGTTGCCCGGACAGACGCCCGGCTGGTCCCGGCTGGAATCAACGCTGAGCCAGACCGCCCGCCAATACGGTTATCAGGAAATCCGGATGCCGATCGTGGAACAGACGGCGTTGTTTTCCCGCGGGATTGGTGAAGTCACCGACATCGTCGAAAAGGAAATGTACACCTTTGACGATCGCAATGGCGACTCGCTCACCCTTCGACCGGAGGGCACCGCCAGTTGCGTGCGCGCCTGTCTGGAACACGGCCTGATTCACAACCAGCAACGCAAACTCTGGTACATCGGCCCGATGTTCCGCCACGAGCGCCCGCAAAAAGGCCGCTACCGCCAATTCCACCAGTTCGGCGTCGAAGCCTTTGGCGTGAACGGCGCGGAGCTGGATGTCGAGCTCATGTTGATGGCATCTCGCATCTGGCAACAGCTGGGCATCACCGACGTTCAATTGCAAATCAATACCTTGGGCAGCAGCGACGCACGCGCCACCCACCGGGCCGTGTTGATCGAGTATCTCAAAAGCCATGCCGACGACCTTGACGAGGAAGCCCGCGCACGTCTCGAAACCAATCCCCTGCGGATTCTGGACAGCAAAAACCCCGCCGTGCAGGCGGTGGTTGCCCATGCCCCGGCGCTTGCAGACTATCTCGACGAGGCCGACCGCGAGAACTTTGCCGAAGTGCAGCACTTGCTGACCGCAGCCGGCGTGTCGTTCGTCGTCAATCCACGACTGGTGCGCGGGCTGGATTACTACAACCGAACCGTTTTCGAATGGGTGACCGAATCACTCGGCGCCCAAGGCACGATCTGCGCGGGCGGCCGTTACGATGGTCTGGTCGCGCAACTGGGCGGCAAGGCGACCCCTGCGGCCGGGTTCGCGATGGGCCTGGAGCGCCTGGTCGAACTCATCGGACAGGTTGACGATGAATCCACCGCCGACATTTACGTACTTTGGCCGGAGCCTTCCGCCAAAGGTGCGGCTCTTGCGGCAGCCGAAGGCTTGCGGCGCGCCTTGCCCGATCTGCGCATTCAATGCGCGCTCGATGGCGGTGCGCTGAAAAACCAGCTCAAGCGGGCCGATCGCAGCGGCGCCCGATTCGCGGTTATCATCGAGGATACGGCGGATGTCGACTCATGGCGCGTAAAGTCGTTGCGTCAAAATGCGCCGCTTGAGCCCATCCCTGAAGCCCCGTTGGAACCGGCCGCTGCAACAGCCCTGCTTCGCGCCGAACTGGCTGCGGACAGGCGGACAACATAATCTGTATGATCTGAACATCCAACAACCTCGATCTTGGCGATTTTGGATAAGAATCGCACCCATGAACCATGAATAAGGTGATGAGCCGTGACCGCAACTGACGACGAACAACTCGACAAAATCCGCGAATTCTGGACGCAATATGGCAAGACCATTATCGCCGGCATCATTCTTGGTCTGGCTGCCTTGGCCGCATGGGCAGGCTGGCAAAGCTGGCAGGCGAAAAATCAGACAGCGGCCGCCATCGCCTTTCATCAGATCGAGCAGTTGAGCGCCGCCAATCAGCCGAAACAAGCCATGGAAGCCGCACGCAAGCTCGCCGAATCCGATCAGGGTTCGGTGTACGCCACACTGGCCCTGATGATCGGCGCGCATGAAGCCATGTCGCAAAACGACCCGGCCAAGGCTGCCATCTACCTGAATGACGCCATGCAGCACGCGAAACAGCCGTCTCTCGCCGCTCTGGCTCAGCTTCGTCTGGCTCGGGTTCAATGGGCGCAGAATAAACCGGAACAAGCGCTGACCACCTTAAAGGCCAAAACCCCGCCTAAAGCCTATGAATCCATGTTCACCGAATTGACGGGCGACATTCAGGCCAGCCAGAAAAACTGGGCCGCAGCCCGCGCCGCCTACGAACAGGTACTCACTGCACCTGACTCGGCAAATACCATGGTACAAATCAAACTGGACAACCTGCCGGCAGCCTCTGTCGCCACTTCCGCACCGACAGCATCCGGCAAGGAGAAATCGTGATCATGACTTCATCAAATGTCTTCCAGCACGCCGCGCGCCTGCTGCTAATCCCACTTGCCATTGGCGTGCTCGCCGGGTGCTCGTCTACACGGGAACTGGTCAAACCAACGCCCTTGACGCAAATCGACAACAAATTCCCGCCCAAAATCCTGTGGGAAGCGAGCGCGGGCAGTGATCAAAAAGATGATCTGCTGCGAATTGCCCCGGTTGAATCCGGCGATCGCGTGATCGTTGCCGATGCCAAGGGCGATGTTTTCGCCTACAACCTCAAATCCGGCAAACGTCTGTGGGAAGCCGAACTGGATATGCCCATCAGCGTTGGAGGCGGTGCCAACGATGTCATGGTGGTGTTCGGCTCGGATACCGGCAAGGTGGTCGCACTGGCCGTTGATAGCGGCAAGACGCTCTGGCAGGCAACGGTATCGACCGCCGTCGAAGCGGCACCCTCGGTGGGCGACAACAATGTGGTCGTTCGCTCGAAAGACGGCAGCATTACCCTGCTCAGCGCGAAAGACGGTAGCTCCGCCTGGTCAGTCAGTCATAACGAACCCGATATGACGCTTCAGGGACAAAGCCGTGCCCTGCTGTTCCCGGACGCGATTGCAGTCGGTTACGACGATGGCGAATTTGCCGTCCTGTCGCGTGCCGATGGTCGTCAATTGTGGAAAAACCAGGTTGCTCTGCCCATGGGCCGTACCGAAATCGACCGCATGGTGGATATCGATGCCACGCCATTGTTCGCGGATGCCGTTTTTTATGTCGCGACTTATCAGGGTCGGATTGCCGCCATCAATGCCAAGGGCGGACAAACCATCTGGAGTCGCAAGTTCTCCAGCTTCACCGATATGAGCATCGATCAGCACGCGTTGTACGCTACCGATGCCAACGGCATCGTCTGGGCGCTGGATCGCCGTACCGGCGAGCCGCTCTGGCGTCAGTCCGCTCTGGCCTATCGCGGTGTCACCGGGCCTGCGTTCAGTAACGGCAAGCTCGTAGTGGGCGATAAGGAAGGCTATCTGCATGTGCTCGACCCGCAAACCGGTGCCATCGTTGGCCGACTGCGCGTCAGCGGTGGGTTGATCGACCCGATGCGGACCGAGAACAATGTGGTGGCCGCTGTCACTCGTGACGGTGATCTCGTGGTATTTGATCTGCCCTAAGGCCCTTTCGCGAACGCGAATAGACACAAACAAAGGATCGCTCAGCGGTCCTTTTTGTTTGTACGGTATGCTTGCTTCATGAACGCACCACGAACGATATCCGAACCCGAACAAACGCCTGCCGCACCGCGACGCAACAGGTTATGGCTATGGCGTGGGCTAATGTTTACTGGGTTGCTGGTTGCCCTGTGGTTGTATGTGCTGCCTTACCAGACTGGTGTGCGGCTGGATAAATCCTTGAGTGGCTGGGTTTCCGATCACCCGGACTGGACGCTGGAGCGTGAAGAACGCAGCCTGTACCAACGCCATTATCGGCTTTTCTGGCAACCTGACTGGGCGACCGAGCCCGTGGTACTCGACGCACGGGTTTTTCCCCGACCTTTCGGTTGGTCTAGTCCGGCGGGCAGGCAATGGGGCTGGGCGACCTTCGCCGTGCAGATAGATCCAGATAGCCCGGTGCAGATCAGAAATTTGCCGGATCGAGCCCTCGAAATCACAGGGCAAGTGGAAAGCCTGGGCCTCGTCCGTTTCAATTGGGCCGCCGGCGATGCCGACAGCAACCAACTCGTTTACGACCGATCGGGCCGCGCTTGGCAAGGCACACTGAATCTGCCCGGCTGGCAGGTAATCACCCCCAGTCATCGTTTTTTGTTTGGTCGGACCTTGATTGACCTTCGTCTGCACCATCGCGCCAAGGCTAATGATGCCTTCTGGCATGGGCTGGACGGTGAACTCGGCATCGATATCCGGCGAATCGGTTGGGGCAAGATCTCGTCCGCGATGGCCGCCTCAACCGAGACATCCATCCCCTCGTCCACGTTAATCGGTTCGTCCACCAGTGGCTTGATCGATCATTTCCAGTGGCGAATCCGATTAATGCCGGATTTATCCGGCGGCCAGCGGGATGTAATCGGTTCCGGTGCGCTGGACGCACTTTCGCTCGATGGCCGACACATCGGGGGCGGGCAACTGGCCTTTGCCGTTTATGCGGCCGATCCCGATTTTGCAGAACACTTTGCCGTTCTGGGTCGGCACCTTCTGTTCAACTCGGAGGCAATAGCCAGCGGACAGCTTCTGGCACCCGTACTGAGTTCCCTGCGCTCAGCCGAAATTCGCCTCGACGCCTTGCGCTGGCAAACACCCACGGGCAACATGGAGATAACCGGCAAGGCATTCGGACCTCAGTTCGCCGGACTTGGTCCGCTGACAAATCGCCACGAGCAGATACAGCCCCATTGGCAAGCCCAGGCACAACTTCAGTTCGGTGGTGCCATCATGCAAGCACCGCTCATCAATCCCTTGGTCGACTGGCTGAATTCATGGCTTGCTGCCCCGATATCCAAGTATGCCCTGATCCGGGGAACGCCCGTTCACCTCATTCTGGCCTACTCGCCTGAGGGCTGGGTGCTTGATCGAACCGAAACCGAACGCCCATCCGCCGACCATGCGAAATAGACCTGAGAAATCGTCGTCATCAAGGGACACCCGCCCCGCGCTAGGACGACTCAGAAGGGGACATTTCAGCTTTGGAAAAAAGGGGACATTTTAGAATTGGACAAAGGGGACATTACGGCTTTGGGCTAACAATGGTCGAATGTCCCTTGCAGGCACGCTGGATTTAGGATAAATTGCACGACCTATTTTGGTTCGAAATTTCGATTAGGCTGAGGCTGTTATGAAAATTTTATCTTCTCTGAAGTCTGCCAAGACTCGGCATAAAGACTGTCAGATTGTACGTCGCCGCGGCAAGGTGTATGTCATCAATAAAACCAACCCACGCTTCAAAGCGCGCCAACGTTGAGTTTATTCTTTACTTTGATGCGGATGAAGCATTCGTGGCAAGATCAAACCCGCCAACCGGCGGGTTTTTTTCGCTTTCGATTTTTAACCGCGCGAGCAAGCAGTCGAGCAGTTGAAATTCAACCTATAAACCACACAATTATTTTCTAGTGAAATGGAAGCGTTGAGGTTATCGAATTGAAATTCCAAGATTACTACGCCACGCTTGGTGTGGAACGCACCGCATCTCAGGCTGAAATCAAGAAAGCCTATCGTAAGGCTGCGCAAAAATACCATCCGGACCGCAACAAGGAGGCGGGCGCCGAAGAAAAATTCAAGGAAATCAACGAAGCCTACGATGTACTCGGCGACGAAGAAAAACGCCAACGTTACGATACGCTGGGTTCAAACTATCGTGCGGGCGAGGAATTCCGCCCACCGCCGGGTTTTGACCCCAGTCAATTTGGCGGGCAGTACGGCGGCGCGGGTTTTTCCGATTTTTTCAGCAGCATCTTCGGTGGCGGTTACGATACGGGTACCACTTACGGCGGTCGTCGCACGCGCGCAGCCCGCGGACCTGATTTTGAAATGTCTCTGCCTCTGAGCGTTCAGGAAATGATCGAGGGTGGTAGCAAGTCGGTCACTATCGATCACCCTGAAACGGGGCGCAAAACGCTCAAGGTCACCATTCCCAAAGGCAGCACACCGGGAAAACGAATGCGTTTGAGTGGCCAGGGTGGCTCGGGCGCGAATGGCGGGCCGGCGGGTGATTTGTATCTTGTCTTCCAACTGGAACCCAACAGTCCGTTTACGCTGGACGGCAATGATGTGCTGTACAACCTGCCGGTCACCCCATGGGAAGCGGCGCTGGGTGAAAAGGTCACCGTGCCGACACCCACTGGCGGCAAGATCAGCATGACCATTCCGGCCGGCTCGCAATCCGGTTCCCGCTTGCGGGTTCGCGGGCGCGGTCTGGCTGGCGGGGATTACTATGTCACCGTGATGATTCACACGCCGCCAGCCAAAACCGACGAGGCGCGCGCATTCTATAAGGAAATGAAACTTTCGATGCCCTTTAATCCGCGCGAATAGCAGCCAGTCAGGAAGTGCAGACCGTTCTTAAACAAAAAGCCCCGAAAAACGGGGCTTTCTTGTGCACCGTCAAACCCCATGAGGTGAGGTTGGAACCCATGCCTGTTCGTAATCGGCAAGCACATCAAACCCGAAGGGCAATGCATCTGATTCGATCCATTCGTACAGATCATTTGCGACAGGGGTTTTGCAGGAGGATTCGGCGCCCGGCGATGTACTGCAACTGCTGCATCCGGTGCCACAACTGGCCGCCGGTGGGGCGGCAATCTTGCGGATGTGATGCCGTTGTTGCCAGAAATCCAATATGGCCAACACGGCTTCGGGCGGCGCGTCGAAGCGGTTGATGATGTCGCTCAAGGGTGCCGTGCCCCGTTGCTTCATATAGCGCTTAACGTTGCTCGGTGTAAGGACTCTGTCTACAGTGTCGGCGGCTTCATCGATTGTGTTCATGACGGGATCACCTCGTGATTACCTTCAGGCGCTGGCCGATCTTCGCGCCCGTTGCTGCCCATTGCGCTTGAGGGCGACGATCACGGCGATCAGCGCCGCGAGTATCGCGACCAACCAAACCAGCGATTGCATGGGGTGCGCGCTGAAATTGGCGAACTGATAGAACAGTACCGCTAAACCATAGGCCAGGCCAATACCCCAGACAATCGAGAAAGCAGTCCACGCCCGGCTGCGGGTCTCGCGGTAAATCGCGGCCATCGTGTTCACACACGGAATATAGAGCAGAATAAAAATCAGGTAGGCAATCGCCGCCGAGGTGGTGAACAGGTTGCCCATACGTGACAGCGTGGTGGCGTCCAGATCTTGTTGCGCAGCCGCTTGCTGCAAGTTGCTTTGCTGGGCCTGTTCGACCTGGCCAAATCCCAGCGGGTCGAAAAAGCCTTTGGCAAACGCCTTGGCGTTATCGGGGATCGTTTGCACCGCAGCGGCCAATCCACCCCAGAAATCGAAGGTTTGGGGCTTGGGTGCACTGGTGGCAGCCTTGGCGGCATCACCGGCATCCATCCGGGTATACACGCCGTTGAGCGTACCCATCACGATTTCCTTGACGACCACGCCCGATAGCAGTCCTACCGCGGCCGGCCAGTTTTCATCGGTAATGCCCATCGGATGAAACACGGGGGTAATCGTTTTGCCGATGCTGCCCAGAATCGAATCGCCCACCTCGCCCTCGCCAAGCGGTTTCCCGCTCGGGCTGAAGCTCGACAGCAGCGTCACGATGACAGATGCCACGATAATCACCTTGCCCACGCGCAATATAAACACCGACAGCCGCTCCCAAGTTGTGAGCAACAAACCGCGCAGGGTAGGCACATGATAGGTCGGCAGCTCCATGATAAACGGGGTCGCTTCGCCGCGCAGGGCGGTTTTTTTCAGTAGCAACGCGGTGAGAATCGCCAGCACGATTCCCAGCACATAGAGGCCGAACACGATCTGGCCGCCATTTTCGCGGAAAAACACGGCCACGAAGGCCATGTAGATCACCAGGCGCGCACTGCACGACATGAACGGCTGCATGAGCGCGGAGATCAGGCGTTCACGCGGGTCTTCCAGGGTGCGCGTCGCCATCACGGCGGGCACGTTGCAGCCGAAGCCGACGATCATCGGCACAAAGGCCTTGCCCGGCAGGCCGATCTTGCGCATGAAGCGGTCCATCACGAAGGCCGCGCGCGCCATATAACCGGAGTCTTCCAGCAAGGAGAGAAACAGGAACGTCATCCCGATCGGCGCGATGAAGGTGGATACCAGTTGAATCGCGCCCCCGACCGATGTCGCGAGGAACGTGATGAGCCAATCCGGCGCATGCACCAGATGCAGCACATGGGCGAAGCCGCTGACGAAAATCGTGTGCGTGGCCTGATCGAAGAAATCGAGAAAGATGCTGCCGCCATTGAAGCTCATGACAAACAGCAGATACATCATCAACAGAAAGATCGGGATGCCGAGAAAGCGGTTGAGCACGATGGCATCGATGCGATCGGTGAGCGAGCGGCGCAACTGCCCGCGCTGTGTCACGCTGGCGTGCGTCACCTGGTGAATGAAGGTGTACCGTGCATCGGCGATGAACACGTCGGCTTCTTCATCCAGATGGGCGCGAATCATTTCCTGAGCCGCCTCGACCTCGGCACGCAGGCTTTCGTCGATGGTCGCGAGGG
>JACDJC010001562.1_pt1 | contig 19994 bp, 19 predicted proteins | sample 7454191 | NCBI WGS metagenome assembly JACDJC01 (sample SAMN14253291, study PRJNA609438) | sludge metagenome | isolation source: sludge after 25d culture with pyrite and EDTA | collected 2018-12-20 | reverse complement strand
CGCCCAGGTCAATAGCGCCAGCGTGTTGGCGAACGGGCCGTATTCGACCGAGGCCAGGCAATAGACCGCGGCGAGATGAAGGGCCGCAATTGCCGCGACGCTCAATCCCCGCCGCCAGCGGAAACGCCGGCCCGGGCGCGCGCCGCGTGCCCCGTCGGGAAACTCGGATGATGACAGCGGCAACATCGCCTTCGACGCAAACCACACGCCGGCAACCCCGACGCCCCATCCGACAACGGCAGGGCGCACGCCGCGCGGGCCGGCACCGCGACACGTCACGGAACTGTAGTGGAACCGTCACAATCCGCAAGCCACGGAGACTGCGGCATTTTTCGACATGGTGAAGGCGGGCTATTCAGCGGGCGTTCAGTTGCCCTCGAGCGTTCACGTTTTGACGGAAACAGCCACGGCGCCGTGCCCGGCCTTGTGCCGGGCATCCACGTCTTTCTTAAAGTTGACATCCCAAGACGTGGATGGCCGGGACGAAGCCCGGCCATGACGAACGCGAGATTCAGCCTGAAATGGAAAGACTTTAGAGCAGAACGGCCGCCCGAAGGGGCGGCCGGTCCGGTGCGGGTTGTTGATTCCGTCTTGAGGCGCCCGCCTCAGTTCTTGCTCTTGTCGACCAGCGCGCCCTTCTTGATCCAGGGCATCATGTCGCGCAGCTTGGCGCCGACGTCCTCGATCGGGTGCTGGGCGAGCTTGGCGCGGGTCGCCTTGAACGAGGTCTGGTTGACCTTGTTCTCCAGCATCCAGTTGCGGGTGAAGATGCCGTTCTGGATGTCGGCCAGCACCTTCTTCATCTCGGCCTTGGTCTCGTCGGTGATGATGCGCGGGCCGGTGACGTACTCGCCGTACTCCGCCGTGTTGGAGATCGAGTAGTTCATGTTGGCGATGCCGCCTTCATAGATCAGGTCGACGATCAGCTTCACCTCGTGGAGGCACTCGAAATAGGCCATCTCCGGGGCGTAGCCGGCCTCGACGAGGGTCTCGAAGCCGCCCTTGATGAGTTCGACCAGGCCGCCGCACAGCACCACCTGCTCGCCGAACAGGTCGGTCTCGCATTCCTCGCGGAAGCTCGTCTCGATGATGCCGGCGCGGCCGCCGCCGATCGCCGACGCATAGGACAAGCCGAGGTCGTGGGCGTTGCCGGAGGAGTCCTTGTGGATCGCGATCAGGCAGGGCACGCCGCCGCCGCGCTGGTACTCCGAGCGCACGGTGTGGCCGGGGCCCTTGGGCGCGACCATCAGCACGTCGAGGTCGACGCGCGGCTCGATCAGGTTGAAATGCACGTTGAGGCCGTGGGCGAACAGGAGCGCCGCGCCCTGCTTCATGTTGGCGTGCAGGTGATCGCGGTAGATGTCGCCCTGCAACTCGTCCGGCGTCAGCATCATCATGACGTCGGCCCACTTGGCGGCCTCCGCCACCTCCATCACCTTGAAGCCGGCGGCCTCGGCCTTCTTGGCGCTGGCCGAGCCCTTGCGCAGCGCGATGGCGACGTCCTTGACGCCGGAGTCCTTGAGGTTCAGCGCGTGGGCATGGCCCTGGCTGCCGTAGCCGATGATGACGACCTTCTTGCCCTTGATCAGGTTCAGGTCGGCGTCGCGATCGTAGTAAACACGCATGGTCAGAAGCTCCTCCTCGGCGGCCGGTCGGCCAGGTCAGACGTTATCCGGACGGATCGGGCCCGCAGGACCCGGATGAATTGCCGCCGTTGTGTAGGGCGGCCGGGGACGCGAGACAAGCCCGCGATCCCCTATTTCTGCATGGCTCGTACGGTCAATGCTCCATCAGCACGGGGTAAAGGGAGGCAAGCAGCAGCGCCGCCATCACGCCGTTGAAGATCCGGACCGCGCGCGGCGACTTCACCAGCGCCTGCAGCGAGGTGCCGAGCAGCACCCAGGTGGTCGACGAAGCCAGCCCGATCACGAACAGCAGGACCGACAGCATCGCGATGTTGAGCGGATAGGCCGCGATCGCGGCATAGGCGGTGACCGCGCCGACAGCGATCACCCAGCCCTTGACGTTGACCCACTGGAACAGCGCGGCCTCGAGGAAGGTCATCGGCCGGCCCTCTCCGCCGCCCTCCTTCGCGGCGGGTTTCGCCAGCGCGATAACGACCGCAAGATAGGTCAGGTAGGCCGCGCCGGCGTATTTGAGCGCCGTATGCAGCACCGGATAGGCCGCGAACACCGCCCCCAACCCGAGACCCATCACCGCCACCAGAAACGAGAAACCGAGCGTGACGCCCGCCACATGCGGCAGCGTGCGGCGGAAGCCGTAGTTCAGCCCGGAGGCCATCAGCATGATGTTGTTCGGCCCCGGCGTGAACAGCGTCGCGGCGGCGAAGACGACGAAGGCGAGCGCAAGCTGCTGGGAGATCACGGCCGGGCCCTCATGCGATCTTCGGCAGCGCGCGGACGCGGCCGAGCAGCAGCATCACCGCGATGCCGGCGACCACCACCAGCATGCCGGCCAGCCGCAGCGGCCCGAAGGTCTCGCCGAACACCAGCGACGAGGCGATCGCCGCGGTGAACGGCACCAGCAGCGCGAACGGCACCACCTGCGCCGCGGTGTAGCTGCGCATCAGATGGCCCCACGCCCAGTAGGCCGCGTTGGTGGACACCACGCCGAGCGCCAGCACGCAGGCGACGCCGACCCAGGAGACATTCAGGAGCGAGTTGAGCGCCGGTCCGGCGCCCTCGGTGACCACAGCAAGCGCGAACAGCGGCAGCGGCGGAATGAGACTGAGCCACGCCGTCAGGTCGAACATCCTGACGTTGCCGGCGCGCCGCAGCAGCAGGTTGCCGATGGCGAAGGAAACCGGCGAGGCCATGGTGGCGACAAAGGTCGCCACGCTGAAGTCGTAGCCGATCGTGCCGCAGATCATCGCCAGGCCGGCGACCGCGATGGCGATGCCGAGCGCCTGCGTCCGCGTCGGCCATTCGCCGAACGCCAGCGCCGCGAAAGCGACCGTGAACAGCGCCTGGCTCTGCACGATCACGCCCATCAGGCCGGCCGGCACCCCATGCGCCAGTCCGTAGAACTGCGCGAGGAACTGGACCAGAAACAGCATCAGGCTGATGGCGATCAGGAGCCGCCACGACACCGGCGGCTTCGGCACGAACAGGCAGGGCACCGCAGCCACCGCGAAACGCAGCGCGCACAGCATCGTCGGCGAGAACTCGCGCAGGCCGATCTTGCTCGCCACGAAGGCCAGTCCCCAGATGACGGCGACGCCGATCGCCAGCAGGATGTCGCTCGGCTTCATGGGGATCGGGCCGCGGCGCGCTCACATGCCGTCCGGCCCGCGCGAAATCGCGGCGACGCCGGTGCGCGACACCTCGACGAGGCCGAGCGGCACCATCAGGTTGACGAACTGGTCGATCTTCTCCGTGCCGCCGGTGATCTCGAACACGAAGCTCTCGGTGGTGGCGTCGATGACGCGGGCGCGGAACGCTTCCGCCAGCCGCAGCGCCTCGATGCGCCGTTCGGCCTCGCCCTTGACCTTCACCATGGCGAGCTCGCGCTCGATGGAACGGCCGGTCAGCGTCATGTCCAGCACGCGATAGACCGGGATCATGCGGTCGAGCTGGTGCTTGATCTGCTGGATCACCATCGGCGTGCCGGTGGTGACGATGGTGATGCGCGACATGTGCCGGGCGTGCTCGGTCTCCGACACGGTGAGGCTGTCGATGTTGTAGCCGCGGCCGGAGAACAGGCCGATCACCCGGGCGAGCACGCCGGGCTCGTTCTGCACCAGGATCGAAAGCGTGTGCGTCTCGTTGGGATCGTGGCGATCTTCGAGGAAGTAGGCGGAAGCAGGCTGGTTCATGGACGTGTTTCCGAATGCAGTCGGGCTCCCTCTCCCCGCGGGGGAGAGGGTTGGGGTGAGGGGGTTCGAATGTTCGCAGGCGAGGTCCGACCCCCCACACCCGCACGCGGGGGCGCGCGACCTCTCCCCGGCGGGGAGAGGGGGAGATGTCGCGTGGCTGGATGCTCAATCATCTCACACCAGCGCCTTGCCGCCGGCGAAGGCGGCGGCGGTCGCCGCGTCGTTGGCTTCCGCCGGCAGCAGCATCTCGTTATGCGCCTTGCCCGAAGGGATCATCGGGAAGCAGTTCTCCAGCGCGGCGACGCGGCAGTCGAACAGCACCGGCCGGCGCACCCGGATCATCTCCTCGATGGCGCCGTCGAGATCGTCGGGCTTGGTGACCTGCAGGCCGACGCAGCCATAGGCGTCCGCGAGCTTGACGAAATCCGGCAGCGCCTCCGAGTAGGAGTGCGACAGGCGGTTGCCGTGCAGGAGCTGCTGCCACTGCCGCACCATGCCCATGTACTGGTTGTTGAGGATGAAGATCTTGATCGGCAGCTCGTACTGCACCGCCGTCGACATCTCCTGGATCGTCATCTGCACCGAGGCGTCGCCGGCGATGTCGATCACCAGGCTGTCGCGATGCGCCACCTGCACGCCGAGCGCGGACGGCAGGCCGTAGCCCATGGTGCCGAGGCCGCCGGACGTCATCCAGTGGTTCGGCTGTTCGAAGCCGTAGAACTGCGCCGCCCACATCTGGTGCTGGCCGACCTCGGTGGTGATGTAGGTGTCGTGCCCTTTCGTCAGGTCGAACAGGCGCTGGATCGCGTATTGCGGCATGATGAGATCGCCGTTCTTACGGTAGGCGAGCGAGTTGCGCGCGCGCCAGCGGCCGATCTCGAACCACCACGGATCGATCTTCGGCCGCGATGCCTCGGCCTTGAAGATCTGCAGGAGGTCGGCGAGAACATTGGCGACGTCGCCGATGATCGGCACGTCGACGCGGATGTTCTTGTTGATCGAGGACGGATCGATGTCGATGTGGATCTTCTTCGAGTTCGGCGAGAACGCGTCGGTGCGCCCGGTGATGCGGTCGTCGAAACGCGCGCCGATGCACAGCATGACGTCGCAATCGTGCATCGCCATGTTGGCCTCGAAGGTGCCGTGCATGCCGAGCATGCCGAGCCAGTTCTTGCCCGAGGCCGGATAGGCCCCCAACCCCATCAGCGTCGAGGTGATCGGAAAGCCCGTCGCCTCCACCAGTTCGCGCAGGAGCTTCGAGGCCTCCGGACCGGAATTGATGACGCCGCCGCCGGAATAGATCACCGGCCGCCGCGCCGCGGCCATCAGCGCCACCGCCTTGCGGATCTGCGCCTCGTCGCCCTTCACGCGCGGCGAATAGGAAATGTGCACGTCGGAGCGGCTCGGCGGATGATAGGTGCCGGTGGCGAACTGCACGTCCTTCGGCACGTCCACCACCACCGGGCCGGGCCGGCCGGTGGTCGCGACGTAGAACGCCTCGTGCAGCACCTTCGGCAGATCGTTGACGTCGCGCACCAGCCAGTTGTGCTTGGTGCAGGGCCGCGTGATGCCCACCGTATCGCATTCCTGGAAGGCGTCGTTGCCGATCAGATGCGTCGGCACCTGGCCGGTGATGCAGACCAGCGGGATGGAATCCATCAGCGCGTCGGTCAGCGGCGTCACCATGTTGGTGGCGCCCGGCCCCGAGGTCACCAGCACCACGCCCGGCCGGCCGGTGGAGCGCGCATAGCCCTCGGCGGCGTGGCCGGCGCCCTGCTCGTGCCGCACCAGGATGTGCTCGACGTCGCTCTGCTGGAAGATCTCGTCGTAGATCGGCAGCACCGCGCCGCCCGGATAGCCGAACAGGTGCTGGACGCCGTGATCCTTGAGCGCGCGCACGATCATCGCGGCGCCGGTCATCTGGTTGGGATCGTGGCTCTTGCTGTCGCTCATGGTTCGCTCCGGGACGCTTATCTGTTCAGGACTTCGGAAAATAAAAAAGGGCCTGAGAGGCCCCCTTCGCACACCGCCTTGTCGTGGGTAGCCGTCAGCTACCCCCAGCGGTGTGCCGGGATACGACGATAAGCAGTCCGGTAATTATATTACGCATGATCGCCGCCGAATTTCCAAAGGTTGCGCGGGTTATACGACCGGACGGCCGAATGTCAAGTCCGCACAGTTGCCAGACTAGCCGGTTCAGCGGCATCCGGCGAGAGCGAAAGTGCACGGGTGAGCCATGCCCACGCCTCATCCGGCGTGACCCACGCGAACTCCGGCAGCTGATGGCGAAACCAGGTGAACTGCCGCTTGGCGTAGTGGCGGGTATCGAGCTGACCGATCTCGATGGCCTCCTCCAGCGTGATCTCGCCGGCGAGATGGCGGATCAGCGCCGGCACGCCGTGCGCCTTCATCGCCGGAAGCAGCGGATCGAGCCGGCGCGCCGCCAGCGCCGCTACCTCCTCCAGCGCGCCGGCCTCCAACATCGCGGTGAAGCGGCGGTCGATGCGCGCGTAGAGAGCCTTGCGGTCCGGCGCGAGGAACAGCGCCACCACGTTCCCGGCGGGCAGGAGCGGCGGCAGACCCTCGCCATGCCAGTCCGGCAGCGGCCGGCCGGTGGCCTCGACCACCTCCAGCGCGCGGGCGATGCGGGCCTGGTCGCGCGGCTTGAGCTTCGCGGCGGAGACCGGATCGCGCCGCGCCAGTTCCGCATGCAGCGCGGCGACGCCGTCGCGGGCGAGCCGCACGCGCACCGCCTCGCGCACCTCCGGCGGAACCGGCGGCACCGCCGACAGCCCGCGGGTCAGCGCCTTGAAGTAGAGCCCGGTGCCGCCGGTGAAGATCGGCAGCCGTCCTGCGGCGCGCGCCTCCGCCAGCACGGGCGCCGCGGCGGCCACCCAGGCGCCGGCCGAGCAGTTGATCGCGGCATCCACGGTGCCGTAGAGCCGGTGCGGAACGCGCGCCTCGTCCTCGGGCGTCGGCCGCGCGGTCAGGATGCGCAGGTCGCGATAGACCTGCATGGAATCGGTGTTGATGACGACGCCGTTCGCCGCTTCGGCGAGCGCCAGCGCCAGCGCCGACTTGCCGCTGGCCGTCGGCCCTGCGATAAGCACCGCCTCGACCTCGCGGCGATCCTGCTGCACGTCACCTGTCCGATCGAACACGCATGTCCCTCGTCGCCACGCTGATCTGCAATCCCGCCGAACCGGAGCTCGACGGCACGGCGGTCGAGGCTGCGCGCGCCGTGCTGCCCTCGGCCGAAGCCGGCGACTGGCTGTTCGAGGGCGTCGCCGCCGACATCCCGTTTAGCAGCACCGACGACATTCGCGCAATTTCCGAGCGGCTGCGCGCGGCGCTGAGCGATCTGCGCGTCGACGTGGTGGTGCAGCCGCGCATCGCCCGCCGCAAGCGCCTGCTGCTCGCCGACATGGATTCCACCATGATCGGCCAGGAATGCGTCGACGAGCTGGCCGATTTCGCGGGCCTCAAGGCGCATGTCGCCGCGATCACCGAGCGCGCCATGCGCGGCGAGATCGCCTTCGAGCCGGCGCTGCGCGAGCGCGTGGCGCTGCTCAAGGGCCTGCCGGTCAGCGTGATCGACGAGGTGCTGAAGAACCGCATCACGCTCACGCCGGGCGCGGTGGAACTGGTGCGCACCATGCGCGCGCACGGCGCCTATACCTGTCTCGTCTCCGGCGGCTTCACGCTGTTCACCGAACGCATCGCCGAGATGATCGGCTTTCAGGAGAACCGCGCCAACACGCTGGTGATCGGCGACGACGGCAAGCTCACCGGCGAAGTCGCCGAGCCGGTATTGGGACGCGAGGCCAAGCTCGCGACCCTGACCGACCTGCGTGAGTCGTTCGACCTCGACAATCTCGACACCATGGTGATCGGCGACGGCGCCAACGATCTCGGCATGATCGAGCAGGCCGGCCTCGGCGTCGCCTATCATGCCAAGCCCGCAGTCGCGGTCGCGGCCCGCGTGCGGATCGACCATGGCGATCTCACCGCGCTGCTCTACGCGCAGGGCTACCGGCGCGATGAGTTCGTGGGCGCATAGCGCTTACGGCCCTCTTCTCGATACAGCGGGACAGGATGATGCGGGAGCTTGCCGGCAAGACAGCATTCGTCACGGGCGGTGCGAGCGGCATCGGATTGGCGCTCGGCCAGGCTTTCGCCGGGGCGGGCATGAACGTCATGCTCGCCGATATCGAGGCTGACGCTCTCGAAAAGGCCGTCGCGAGCCTGCACAATCCGAACGTGCACGGAGTTGCCTGCGACGTCACCGATCCCGCCAGCGTTGAGCAAGCGGCCAGGACGTCGTTCGACGCATTTGGAAACGTTCATGTGGTTTGCAACAACGCAGGCGTCGCCGCCGGCGGTGGCATCGATAATATTTCACTCGAGAGCTGGAAGTGGGTGCTCGACGTCAATCTCATGGGCGTGCTGCACGGCATCCGCACCTTTCTTCCCCACATCCGTTCCCACGGCGAAGGCGGACACTTCGTCAACACCGCATCCATGGCCGGAATGGTAAGCGGCCTCGGATTTAGCCCGTATCATGCGAGCAAGTTCGCGGTGGTGACGATGTCGGAAGGACTTGCGGCGCAGGTCAAGCCGCTCGGCATCGGCGTAAGTATCCTATGCCCGGGATTCGTCCGCACCCGGATCGGCGATAGCGCGCGCAATCGACCGGCTCAGTATGGTCCGGCGCCCGCGCTGGACCCCGCCAGCCCGGCGGCGGCGCTGGTCGCCCACGTCGCACAACTCATCGAAACCGGGCTCGACCCGGCGGACGTCGCTGCGCGCGTCCTCACGGCGATCCGCGATGACGAACTCTACGTCTTCACGCATCCGGACATGCGCGCCGAGCTTGAGCAGCGATTCGCCGCCATTCTTGCGGCGATGGACAAAGCGGCGGCGCGCTGACCGCGCTGCTCTACGCGCAGGGCTACCGGCGGGACGAGTTCGTGACGGAGTGACGTAGAGATGGTCGTCCCGGCCTGCGCCGGGACGACATTTTACTTGAAGCCGGATTTCGCTAAGCGACCATTCACTTCACCGCCAGCGCGACGAAGCGCAATTCGCCCTCGCCGTTCGACACCAGGAGCAGCACGGACTTCTTGCCGTCCTTCTTGAGCTGCTCGATGCGCTTCTTGACGTCGGCGGCGTTGGTCACCGACTCCTGCGCCACCTCGACGATGACGTCGCCGGCGCTGAGCCGCTTTTCGGCGGCGTCCGACCCGCTGTCGACGCCGGTGACGACGACGCCCTTGACGCTGTCCTTGATCTTGAAGCGCGTGCGTAGGTCCTTGCTGAGGCCCGCGAGATCGAGGCCGAGCGCCTTTTGCGTCGGCGTCTTCTCGGCCTCGGCCGGACCGGTGGTCCTGGCGGAGGCTTCCACCGGCTTCTCGCCGTCGTCGAGACGGCCGAGCGTGACCTTGCGGGTCTCCTCCTTGCCCTTGCGGATGATGACCACGTCCACCGCCTTGCCGACCGGCGAGTCGGCCACCGCGCGCGGCAGGTCCTTCATCTCCTTGATGTCCTTGCCGTCGAAGCGCACCACGACGTCGCCGGGCTCGATGCCGGCGGGCTTGGCCGGGCCCTTGTCGTCGACGCCGGCCACCAGCGCGCCGCGCGCCGGCTTGACGCTGAGGCTCTCGGCGATCTCGTCGGTGACCTGCTGGATGCGGACGCCGAGCCAGCCGCGGCGCACTTCCTTGAACTGGCGGAGCTGATCGACCACCGCGACGACGGTCTTCGACGGCACCGCGAAGCCGATGCCGATCGAGCCGCCCGAGGGCGAGATGATCGCGGTGTTGACGCCGACCACCTCGCCGTCGAGGTTGAACAGCGGGCCGCCGGAGTTGCCGCGGTTGATGGCGGCGTCGGTCTGGATGTAGTTGTCGTACGGGCCCGAATTGATGTCGCGGTTGCGCGCCGAGACGATGCCCGCGGTCACGGTGCCGCCGAGGCTGAACGGGTTGCCGATGGCGATCACCCACTCGCCGAGCCGCAGCGCGTCGGAATTGCCGAACTTTACCGCGGTGATCTTCTTCGCCGGCGGCGTAAACTTGAGCACCGCGAGGTCGGTCTTCTTGTCCTTGCCGATCACCTCGGCGCGGATCTTGGTGCCGTCGTTGAGGATGACGTTGATCTCGTCGGCGTCGGCGATGACGTGGTTGTTGGTCACCACGGTGCCGTCGGCGTCGATGATGAAGCCGGAGCCGAGCGAACTGACCTTGCGCGGGCCGCGGAGATCCGGGCCGCCGCCGCGGCGGTTCTTGAAGAACTCCTCGAAGAACTCGTTGAACGGCGAATCCGGCGGCAACTGCGGGGTGGCGCCGCCGCGGCGGTTGCCACGCTCCTCGTCGCCGTCGCGCGCGGCGACGTTCTGCGAGGTCGAAATGTTGACGACCGCGTCGATGACCTTCTCGGCGACGTCGGCGATGCCGTCGGGCCCGCGGGCGAAGGCCGGCGTGGCGACGACGGCGAGGCCGATCGCCGTGGCGAGCGGCAGCACGCGGCGGCTCAATGCTTGAAACGCATCGGACATGGTCGAAAGCTCTCCAAAAAAGGATCGGGTCTTGTTGAGGCCAGACTGCGCCCGAACCGGACGCCCGCGCAAGCGCCAAGACAATCGCAAAGGCAAGCGCCAGGACAATCGCCAAGGCAAACGCCGAGGCTGACGCCGAGGCGCGCATTCCGCACGGATGGGAGCCGGCGGCTGCCGGCGTAAGGGGGCCATGCCGTCGATCAACCCGCCGATTGCGGCAAAATCCCGGTCGGCGGCGCTAATGCCGCACCAGCCAGATCAGGAGCAGTCCGATCACCGCCGACGCCAGGCCGACGGCGCGCAGAATGTTGTCCGGCGAGGCCAGCACGCTCTTCATCGCCGAACGCATCCAGGCCGGCAGCGCCGCGAACAGCAGCCCCTCCAGCACCAGCACCATACCGACCCCGACGATCAGATCGCCATAACCAAACGACTTCATCCGTCGGGGTCTCCTGACCGGAGGCGAGGCGCCCGGCCTGTCAGCGCTGGGGCGCGGGGCTGGCAGGGGCCGGAGCCGGCTTGCCGGTGGGATTGGCGAAGTAGCGGAAGAACTCCGAATCCGGCCGCAGCAGGAAGCGGGTGTCGTTGCTCTTCAGGCTCGCCTCGTAGGCGGCCATGGCGCGGTAGAAGGCGAAGAAGTCCGCGTCCTTGCCGTAGGCTTCCGCGAACAGCCGGTTGCGCTCGCCGTCGCCCTCGCCGCGGATCTGCTCGGCCTGCGAGTTGGCCTCGGCGATGATGACGGTGGCCTCGCGGTCGGCGCGGGAGCGGATTTCCTGGGCCTTCTGGCCGCCCTGGGCGCGGAACTCGGCCGCCTCGCGCTGACGCTCGGTCTGCATGCGCTGATAGACCGCCTGGCTGTTCTGCTCCGGCAGGTCGGCGCGGCGGATCCGCACGTCGACCACGGTGATGCCGTAGGCGGCAGCCTCGCGGTCGAGCTGCTTCTGGATGCGGCTCATCAACACGTCGCGCTCGTCGCGCACCACGTTGATGAAGGTCACCTCGCCGAGCACGCGGCGCAGCGCCGCGTTGAGCAGCGTGGTCAACTGGATGTTGGCCGCCTGCACCGAACCGACGCTCTGATAGAAGCGCAGCGCGTCCTTGATGCGGTAGCGCGCGAAGGCGTCCACCACCAGCCGCTTCTGGTCGGAGGCGATCACCTCCTGCGCCGGGTTCTCGAGGTCGAGAATGCGCTTGTCGATGCTGATGACGGTGTCGATGAACGGCGCCTTGAAATTGAGGCCCGGTTCGGTGACCACGCGCACCGGCTCGCCGAGCCGGACCAGCAGCACCTGCTCGGTCTGGCTCACGGTGAAGATCGAGCTGTAGCCGATGACGACCGCCACCAGCACCACGAACAGAGAGACGATACCTGCGATGCCGGACTTCATCGGTTGCTCCCGCCCTGCTGCTGCGTGGCCGGCGCGCTGCGGCGCCCGAGTTCACTGAGTGGCAGATAGGGCACCACCCCCGGCGACGACGCGCCCGCGCCCGGATCGAGCACCAGCTTGTCGGAGTTGCCGAGCACCCGCTCCATGGTTTCGAGATAGAGGCGCTGCCGCGTCACGTCCGGCGCCTTGCGGTATTCCTCGTAGACCTTGAGGAAGCGCGCGCTCTGGCCCTTGGCCTCGGCCACCGCCTGCTCCTTGTAGCCTTCCGCGACCTGCAGGATCTGCGCGGCGCGGCCGCGCGCGTCGGGGACGACGCGGTTGGCGTAGGTCTGCGCCTCGTTCTGCAGCCGCTCGAGGTCGGCGCGCGCCGCCTGCACGTCGCGGAACGCGTCGATCACCTGCGCCGGCGGGTCGACCTTCTGCATCTGCACCTGCTGGATCAGGACGCCGGCGCCGTAGGAATCCAGCGTCTTCTGCATCAGCTCGAGCACCGCGGCTTCCGTGGTGGTGCGCGCGCCGGTGAGGATCGGCTGGATGTTGGAGCGTCCGATCACGTCGCGCATCGCGCTCTCGGCGACCGCCTTCACGGTGCCTTCCGGATTCTGGATGTTGAACAGGAAGTCGCCGACGCCGTCCGGCTTGATGCGCCACAGCACGGTGAAATCCACGTCGACGATGTTCTCGTCGCCGGTGAGCATCAGGCTTTCCTCAGGCACGTCGCGGATGGCGGTGCCGCCGCCGCGCCGCGTGTCGTCGACCACGCGCATGCCGATGGAGAGCGTCGAGACGCGCAGCGCCTTGGGCAGCAGCACGGTCTCGATCGGATAAGGCAGGTGGTAGTTCAGGCCCGGCTGCACCGTGCGTACGTGCTTGCCGAAGCGCAGCACCACGCCGAGCTCTTCCGACTGCACGCGGAAGAAGCCGGACAGGCCCCAGATCGCCAGCGCCGCCACCAGCACGAGCGCGATGCCCATGCCGCTGAAGTTGCCGCCCGGCAGCAGCGTCTGCAGCTTGTCCTGCCCGCGCCGCAGAAGATCCTCGAGATCCGGCGGCCTCGGGCCCGGCGCTTGCGGGCCCGAACCCCACGGTCCCTTCGGGCCGGAGCCCCACGGGCCACCGCCCTGATTCTTCCACGGCATCGTCGATCTCCTCCGCGCGGGCGCTGGCGCGCCGCAAACTCAAGCAGGCGTTATAGGGGACGCGCCCGGTCCTTACAACGCGGGACCGCACCCCGGCAGAGCTAGGCCGCGACGCCGATTTGTCAATGTCGCCAATGGGTCGCACGGTCCGCGGCGCGGCGCCGCAGAGCCTTCGGGGTTCAGCGCCGCCGGCGCCAGGTGACGTAGGAGAAATCCGCAGTGTCGCCGTCCCCCCGCGCATGACGCGCGCGCGCGACTTCTTCCCATTCCGCGGGATCCATCGGGGCCAGCACCCTGTCGCCCTCCGGCGCGGCATGAACCTCCGTCACCTCGAACCGGTCGGCGAGCGGCAGCCATTGCGCGAAGATGTCGGCGCCGCCGATCACCATGATCTCAGTGACGAAACGCCGCAGCGCATCGCCGCGCGCGGCCTCGCGGGCGGCTTCGAGCGAAGGCACGACCACGACGCCGGGCGCCTGGAACGCCGCGTCGCGGGTGACGACGATGTTGGTGCGTCCCGGCAGCGGCCGGCCGATGGAGGCGAAGGTCTTGCGGCCCATCACCACCGGCCGGTTCATCGTGATCCGCCTGAAGCGCTTGAGATCGGAGCGCAGATGCCACGGCATCGCGTTGTCGCGGCCGATGACGCCGTTCTCGGCGACGGCGACGACGAAGACGATCTGAACGGGATCGGCGGCGGGCCCGGGCGCGGTCACACCGCGACCTCGGCCTTGATGTGCGGATGCGGATCGTAGTTCTCGAGGGTGAAGTCCTCGTAGCGGAACGCGAAGATGTCGGTCACCGCGGGGTTGAGGCGCATGGTCGGCAGCGGCCGCGGCGGGCGGGTGAGCTGCAACCGCGCCTGCGCGAGATGGTTGGTGTAGAGGTGCGCGTCGCCGAAGGTGTGCACGAATTCGCCCGGCCGGAGGCCGGTGACCTGCGCCACCATCATGGTCAGGAGCGCATAGGAGGCGATGTTGAACGGCACGCCGAGAAACACGTCCGCCGAGCGCTGATAGAGCTGGCACGACAGCCTGCCCCTGGCGACGTAGAACTGGAACAGGCAGTGGCACGGCGGCAGCGCCATCCGCGCGATGTCGGCCGGATTCCACGCGCTCACGATCAGGCGGCGCGAATCCGGATTGGCGCGGATCATCCCGACGACGTCGGCGATCTGGTCGATGCTGCGGCCGTCCGGCGCGGGCCATGAGCGCCATTGCGCGCCGTAGACCGGGCCAAGGTCGCCGTTGGCGTCGGCCCATTCGTCCCAGATGGTGACCTTGTGCTGCTGCAGATAGCGCACATTGGTGTCGCCCTTCAGGAACCACAGCAGCTCGTGGACGATGGACTTGAGCGGCAGCTTCTTGGTGGTGAGCAGCGGGAAGCCGGCCGCCAAGTTGAACCGCATCTGATGGCCGAAGACCGACAGCGTGCCGGTGCCGGTGCGGTCGGTCTTCTCCACGCCGTCGGAAAGGATGCGTTCGAGCAGGTCGTGATACTGGATCATGGCCGGTTATCTAGCCGCGGGCGGACGCCGCCGTCTGCGGCGACTCGCACGCGCAGGCCGATTATACCCCGGAAAAATCGTGCATGACCGCTCAAACGACAAGGGCGGAACCTGCGTTCCGCCCTTGCTCACAAGCCCTGACGCGAGAGTCGGGCCTAGTTCATCGGCTTGAGAACCGGCGTCCACTTGGCGATTTCGCTGCGGACGAGATTCCGCAGCGACTCCGGCGACCGCTCCGGGGTCTTCGGAATGACGCTGCCGAGGTCGAGCAGCCGCTTGCGGACGCCCTCGTCGTCGAGCGCCTTCACCAGCGCGGCGTTGAGCTTGGCGACGATCGGCGCCGGCGTGCCCTTCGGCGCAAAGACCGCGTTCCAGGCCTGCGCCTGAAACTCCGGCAGCCCCGCTTCGGCGGTGGTCGGCACGTCCGGCAGCGACGGGTTCCGCTCCGGCGTCGCGATCGCATAGGCCTTGATGGTGCCGCCCTTGATCTGCGGAACCGCGTTGACGATCTGGTCGCACATATAGTCGACCTGCCCGCCCACCAGCGCGTTCATCGCCGGGCCGGTGCCGTTGAACGGCACGCCGGTCGGATTGATCTTCAGCACCGCGTTGAGAAGCTGGCAGGAGGTGTAGGACACCGAGCCGACGCCGGCATGGGCGGCGTTGATCTTGTCGGTGTTCGCCTTCACGTAGGTGACGAACTCCTTGAGGTCCTTCGGCGGGAAGTCCTTGCGCGCCAGGATCAGGATCGGCGTGCCCGCGATCAGGCCGATCGGTTCGAAGCTCGTATCCGGATGGTAGGCGAGCTTCGGATAGAGCGGCACCGACGCGGCATGGGTGCCCATGTGGCCGGTGATGAGGGTGTAGCCGTCCGGCTCGGCGCGCGCGGCGCGGGTCGAGGCGGTGGTGCCGCCGGCGCCGACCACGTTCTCGATGATGATGGTCTGGCCGAGCGTCTGCTGCATGTGGCCGCTGATGATGCGCGCGATGACGTCGGTCGGACCGCCGGCCGCGAACGGCACGATCATCGTGATGTTGCGCGTCGGATAGTCCTGCGCCTGGGCAGGCGCCAGTGCCGGGCCGGCCGCGGCCAGCACCGTGAGCCCGCAGGTCGCGAGCACTCGCTTGAACAAGTTCATGACGTTTCTCCCGTAGACGATGACGTGAATACAAAAAGGGAAATGCCGTGCGGCAGTGTCAACCTTACCTTGCACGGCAAGTCCATTCGACTTGGGGTGGATACGCGCGGCGCAACGCCGCACGTCCCATTCGGCATAATCATTCCGAAAGCCGGGCACTCCGCCGGGAGCGGCGCCTAGTTTTCGGACTCGACGAACACCTCGTCGCGCTTCTTGCGCAGCGCGGGCAGGAGGGACAGCACCAGCAGGCCGACGGCGATCGCCATCAGGGTCGCCGACAGCGGGCGGGTCACGAACACGCTCCAGTCGCCGCGCGAGATCAGGAGCGCACGTCGCAGGTTCTCCTCCATCAGCGGACCGAGCACCATGCCGAGCAGCAGCGGCGCGGGCTCGAAGTCGTGCTTCACCAGCCAGTAGCCGACCAGCCCGAACGCGCCCGCCATCACCACGTCGGCCGGCGCGTTGTTCACCGAGTAGATGCCGATCGAGCAGAAGATCACGATCGAGGGGAACAGCAGGTGGTACGGCACGCGCAAGAGGCGCACCCAGATGCCGACCATCGGCAGATTGATGATCAGCAGCATCAGGTTGCCGATCCACATCGAGGCGATCATGCCCCAGACCAGCTCGGGCTGCTTCTGCATCACCTGCGGACCCGGCACGATGCCGTGGATGGTCATGGCGCCGACCATCAGCGCCATCACCGCGTTGGGCGGGATGCCGAGCGTGAGCAGCGGGATGAAGGAGGTCTGCGCCGCGGCGTTGTTGGCGCTCTCCGGCGAGGCGACGCCCTCGATGACGCCGTGGCCGAACTTCTGCGGATACTTCGAGATCTTCTTCTCGAAGGTATAGGCCGCGAAGGAAGCGATCACCGCACCGCCGCCGGGCAGGATGCCGAGGATGGAACCCAGCACCGTGCCGCGCAGGATGGCCGGGGTCGAGTCCTTGATGTCCTTCTTCGTCGGCATCAGGCCGGTGATCTTCTGCTGCACGAGCTGGCGGTCCATGGACGCGCCGTGATCGAGGTTGCGGATGATCTCGGCGAAGCCGAACACGCCCATCGCCACCGTGGCGAAGCCGAGACCGTCGGCCAGCTCCGGGATGTTGAAGGACATGCGCGAGGCGCCGGTCTCGATATCCGAGCCGACCATGGACAGCAGCACGCCGAACACGATCATCGCGATCGCCTTGAGCACCGAGCCCTTGGCCAGCACCACGGCGAAGATCAGGCCGAGCACCATCAGCGAGAAATATTCGGCGGGCCCGAACGCCAGCGCGAGCTTGGTCAGCGGCGCGCCGAGCAGCGCGATCAGCACGGTGGCGACGCAGCCGGCGAAGAACGAGCCGATGGCGGCGATCGCCAGCGCCGGCCCGGCGCGGCCCTGCTTGGCCATCTGGAAGCCGTCGAGCGCGGTGACGACAGATCCCGCCTCACCGGGAATGTTGACGAGGATCGAGGTTGTCGAGCCGCCGTACTGCGCGCCGTAATAGATGCCGGCGAGCATGATGAGGGCGCCGACGGGAGGAAGGCCGAAGGTGATCGGCAGCAGCATCGCAACGGTGGCGATGGTGCCGATGCCGGGCAGCACGCCGACCAGCGTGCCGACCAGCGCGCCGACCAGGCAGAGGCCGAGATTGACGGGAGAGAACGCGACGCCGAAGCCGAGGGCGAGATTCGAGAAAACATCCATGTGCCGGCCTCAGCGCAGAATGCGTGGAAACAGATCGAGCGGCAGCCCGAGCGCGTAAGGAAACAGCAGCGCGCATCCGGTCGTCAGGCAGATGCCGACGATGATGGTCTGCGTCCACTTTGTCTCGTTGCTGCCCATCGCCGCGATGATGAAGCTCAGGAACGCGGAGATGATCAGCCCGAGCGGGCGGATGGTGACCGAGAACGACAGGATCGCCGCCGTCACAAAGAACGGGCCGCGGATGCCGTAGCGCTGCAGCGGCGCGCCTTCCATGAGCAGTCCCGTGAGCGCGATGCCCGCGCCGAGCAACAGCAGCAGCACCGCGAACATGCGCGGCGCGGTTCCCGGACCGAACGAGAATCCGTGCATGCCCTGCAGATCGCTCGATGCCCACAGCGCGAACAGCGCCAGCGCGATCAGCGCGAGGCCGCCGTAGAAATCCTGCGGTCCCCTGATGAAACCCGAGACGGGTTTGTCCGTTGCGCGGACGGGCGCTTCGCTCATCGTCGTCGTCCCCCCAAAATAAAACGGGCTTCTGCCCGTCCGGCTTCTTCTTCGTCCGGAGTAGACCCCGGGGCCACCCTGCTTATCGACTTTCGTCAGACGACGCCAGCAAAACCCAGAATCCCACCGGCGATCAAGGCCCATAGTGGATTGAGCCGGGTCACCAGCGCCAGCACCGCCGCCCCGAGGGTGATCGCACCCGCAACCCATGTACGGTCCGACGTCAGCGTCAGGATCAGGCCGCTGGCACACATCAATCCGATAGAAACCGGCACCAGCGCGGCCTGCACCGTCGCGGGCCATGACGCGCCGCCCGATCGCGCAAGGAACCTGCCGACGAAATAGGCACAGACCGCGGACGGCCCGCACATTGCCAGTGTTGCGATAAGCGCACCGCCGAGGCCCGCGACATGGAAGCCGATCAGGGTGACGATCAGCACGTTGGGCCCTGGCGACAGTTGCGATATGGCAAACATGTCCGCGAACTGCGCGTCAGACATCCAGTGCTGAACGTCGACGGCGACGCGGTGCATTTCCGGGATCGTGGAATTGGCGCCGCCGATGGCGAGCAGCGACATCAGACCGAAGGTCCACGCCAACGTAAGCAGTGTCGAAACGGGCGAGGTCATGGCGGCGCGCGGCGCGTTGCGAATGTCACGACGATGCTGAGCGGAATCATCGCGAGCAGGACCGGCACCAGCGGCAGCCGCAACAGGCCGATGGCGACGAACACTGCGGCGAGCAGCGCCAGCGCCACCGGATCACGCCGCTTCAGGAGCGGCACCATCATGCGGCCGATCACGGCGAGAAACAGACCGACCGCTGCGCAGGACACACCCGCCAGCGTCCGTTGCAACGCGGGGATCGCACCGTAGCGCGCATAGATCGCCGCGAGCGCGATGACGATGACGGTCGGCGGCCCGACCAGGCCGAGGAACGCCGCGATGCTGCCGGGCACACCGCGGAACCGTCCTCCGAACACCACGGCGAGATTGACGATGTTGGGACCCGGCAGGAAGTGGCAGAGCGCGAAGGCCTCGTTGAACTCGTCCGCCGTCATCCAGCGATGCTGCTCGACGATGGCGCGCCGCGCCCACACCAGCACGCCGCCGAAGCCGGCGAGCGACATCTTGGCGAAGGCCACGAACAGTTCGAGCAGGCCGGGACGGCCGCGCGCCGAAGGGTCGGAGGAGGAAGAGCGCGCAGGCGCCGAATCCGAAAGCATGGCCCGGTTTAGAATGACAGCCGCCCCTCGCCAACCGCGCCGGGCCGGTTCTCCCGGGATTGCGGAGACCGCGCCTGTTCCGTTGCGCCGCAAAAAGCGATCTCCCTGTTCGGGGGACAGGTCTTTTTTCCTTCGGGCAACGGGTCTTTTTTCGCGGGCCGTTGCCCCCTATATTAGGCGCGCCGGTTCGCCGGCTATGGAAATAAATGACCGTCGAAATAAACCATTCGGACCCGGGGGCAGCACCCGGCGCCTCCACCCAAGCCCGGCCTCTCCACCCGGCGGGCTTGGGCGGGGGCGAAACAGGATCGACGAGGGCGTAAAGGGCGTGTTTTTTCTCGGTATGGTTCCGCCGACATCGGGCCAATGCAATAGTTGCCAACGACAACTATGCTCCGGTTGCTCAGGCTGCGTGACGCAGTTTGAAAGACCGACTTAAAGCCCTAGGGGAATAAGCCCCTCTAGGCGGGGTTCGGAGGCACCTGGCAACAGAAGCCTCCACTTTCATTCATTTTATGTCTTGCTGGAGCGACGGCGCGAAAATTCCGCGGACCCATCTGCGGGTTGCTGACCGGCAGCCCACGGCGGGCTAGCATGGCGGCAAGCGCGAGTCGGCGCGTCCGCCGGACGGCCGCGCGTACGCTTCGGCAGATCAGGCGACAGGACCACCCGATGGCCACCGATCATATTCGTTACGATGTCCTCGCGCGCGACGCGCTGCGCGGCGTGCTGCGGCAGGTGCTGGCGGACGCGGCCGCCCATGGATTGCCGGGCGAGCATCATTTCTACATTACCTTCCTGTCCAACGCCGAGGGCGTGAAGCTTTCGCCGCGGCTGCTGTCGCAGTATCCGCAGGAGATGACCATCATCCTGCAACACCAGTTCTGGGATCTGGTGGTGACCGACGACCGTTTCGAGGTCGGCCTGTCCTTCAACGGCATTCCCGAGCGGCTCGTGGTGCCGTTCAGCGCCATCAAGAGCTTCTTCGATCCATCGGTGCAGTTCGGCCT
>JACDJC010001557.1_pt1 | contig 20024 bp, 27 predicted proteins | sample 7454191 | NCBI WGS metagenome assembly JACDJC01 (sample SAMN14253291, study PRJNA609438) | sludge metagenome | isolation source: sludge after 25d culture with pyrite and EDTA | collected 2018-12-20 | reverse complement strand
GACGGGGACGATTGCGTTGCCGTCGGGTACGGAGATGGTGATGCCGGGTGACAACACTGAGGTGACGGTGGAGTTGATTGCTCCGATCGCGATGGATGAGGGTTTGAAGTTCGCGATTCGTGAGGGTGGTCGTACGGTGGGTGCTGGTCGCGTCACCAAGATCCTCAAGTGATGCCCGCTCGCTGAGCGAGCACCACGAGCACTGGACGAAGGGCGCCCCGATGGGGCGCCCTTTGCGCGTGGCGTGGCACGCCGGTTACAGTGCCGAGCCGTGCCCGGGGAGCCCGGCACCGCTTCTTGACAGTCGATGATCACTGCGGACCGGCGTTCGATCGCCACCGCGAACGAGGAGAGCCAGCATGGCAGCCGACCAGAAGATCCGCATCCGCCTGAAGGCCTACGACCACGAGGTCATCGACCAGTCCACCAAGAAGATCGTCGAGACCGTGACCCGCACCCAGGCGTCGGTCCGGGGCCCGATCCCGCTCCCGACCGAGAAGCACCGCTTCACGGTCATCCGCTCGCCGCACAAGGACAAGGACTCCCGCGAGCACTTCGAGATGCGGATCCACAAGCGGCTCATCGACATCATCGAGCCCACGCCGAAGACCGTCGACTCGCTTCAGCGCCTCGACCTGCCTGCCGGTGTGGACATCGAGATCAAGATCCAGAACGCCTGATCGTTCCTAGGGCGGCGCCGGCCCGGTCAGCGTGAGGTGCTGGTGAACTTGCGGAACGACAGCGCGGCGAACACCACGGTGATGGCGACCGCCCACACGATCGACAGCCACAGGTCGTTGCCGGGGTCCATCCCGTTGTAGAGGGCGCGTACGGCGTTGGTCACGATCGTGAAGGGGTTGTGCTCCGCGATCGGCTGCAGCCATCCCGGCATGGACGACGGGTCGACGAACGCGGAGGACACGAACGTCATCGGGAACATCCAGATGAATCCGGCCGAGTTCGCAGCTTCGACCGACTTCACCGACAGGCCGATGAACGCCTGGATCCAGCTGAACGCGAAGGCGAAGGCCAGGAGCAGGACCGTGGCGATCACGGCGTCGCCGATCCCGCCCTCGAGTCGGAACCCGACCAGCAAGCCGACGGCCAGCATCACCAGGAACGTGAACGTGTTGCGGACCAGGTCCGACACGGTGCGGCCGATCAGCACGGCCGACGGGTACATCGGGAGCGACCGAAGTCGGTCGATGAAGCCCTTCTGCATGTCCTCGGCGATGCCGATGCCGGTGAACGCGGAGCCGAACACGATCGTCTGGGCGAAGATCCCCGGCACCACGTACTGCTGGTAGCTGGAGTAGCCCGGGATCTGGATGGCGCCGCCGAACACGTAGACGAACAGCACCACGAACATGATCGGCTGGATGGTGGAGAACACCAACAGGTCGGGGTTTCGGCGCGTCGCGGTCAGGTGACGTCCTGCTTCGGCCCAGATGTCGCGCCAGAGCCAGATCGGCCCGGTGGGCACCACGTGGCTGGCCGGCCGGTCAGTGGCAGCGGTCGCGGTCATCGTGTGGCCTCCTTCCTGTCGTCTCGGGTCCGATCCTTGGCGGCCCCGTCGCCGTCTTCGTCGTCACCTTCGCCGGATGGCTCGGCCCGGTGGCCGGTGAGCTGGAGGAACACGTCGTCGAGCGTGGGCCGGTGCACGACCACGTCGAGCACGTCGATCCCGGCATCGTCGAGCGTGCGGACCACCCTGGGCACGATGTGATCGGTGTCGCTGACCGGGATGGTGACGGTGCGCTGCTCGCGGTCCACCTGCTCGACGGCGCCGGTGGGAACCAGTCCGTCCAGCAGGCCTCGGACGTTGGATGGATCCGCCGAGTCGCCGACTGTGATCTCCACCCTGGCCCCGCCACTGCGGGCCTTGAGCTCCTCGTCGGTGCCGCGAGCGATCACCGTGCCCTTGTCGATCACCACGATGTCGTCGGCCAGGCGCTCGGCCTCGTCGAGGTACTGCGTGGTGAGCAGCAGCGTGGTGCCATCCGCGACCAGCCCGTCGATCACGTTCCACATCTCGAGCCGGCTGTGGGGGTCGAGCCCGGTGGTCGGTTCGTCGAGGAACAGCACCGAGGGCTGGGCGATCAGGCTCATGGCGATGTCGAGTCGACGCCGCATGCCGCCGGAGTACGTGGACACGGCCCGGTCAGCGGCGTCGTCCAGGCTGAAGCGCTCGAGCAGCTCCCGGCCACGGGCCGACGCCGCGTCCTTCTCCATGTGGAACAGCCGGCCGACGAGCAGCAGGTTCTCGAATCCGGTCAGGCGCTCGTCGACCGCCGCGTACTGGCCGGTCAGGCCGATGCGGGCCCGGGCCTGTCGCGGGTGCGCGACCACGTCGATCCCGTCGATCAGCGCCCGACCGCCGTCGGGTCGCAACAGCGTGGTCAGGATCCGGACCGCCGTGGTCTTGCCGGCGCCGTTGGGACCGAGCACGCCGAGCACCGTCGCTCGGGGGATCTCGAAGCTGACGCCGCAGAGCGCCTGTGTGTCGCCGAAGCTCTTGACGAGGCCGTCGGCGACGACGGCCGGTTGATGGTCGTTCACGGCCACGCAACCTACCCACAGATGCGAGACCTGACGCTGCCGTTTCCGGCGGGGCCACACCGAACTTGGGGGGATCGGTCGGCTGTGACGTCGGTTTCCCCCGAGTTCGGCCCGCGGCGCGGGCGGGTTCGCGAACTCGGGGGGATCGGTCGGCTGAGACGTCGGTTTCCCCCGAGTTCGGCCGGCGGCGCGGGCGGGTTCGCGAACTTGGGGGGATCGGTCGGCTCACACGTCGGATTCCCCCGAGTTCGGCCCGCGGCGCGGGCGGGTTCGCGAACTTGGGGGGATCGGTCGGCTCACACGTCGGTTTCCCCCGAAGTTCGGCCCGCGGCCCGGCTGCTCAGCGCGCCGGGGTTCCGAGCTGGCGCAGGCGCTGCTCGTGGATGCCGACGACGTCGGCGATGAACGCCTCGGGCTCGTCGCGCACCTCGCGGTGGATGAAGCGGGCGGTGTACCAGCCCACGAGTCCGGCCGAGCGGTCCCGTGCCCGGTCCTTCTGCATGTCCCGGTCGCGCTCGTGCCAGCTCCGACCGTCGATCTCGACGATGAGCATGGCGTCGGGCCACGCCCGATCGACGAACGCGTCGCCGAGGGTCCAGCCCGGATGCGGGTACTCGTGGATCGGCGTCGGCAGGTCGGTCCCGGCGAGCAACTGGTCGGCCAGCCGCTCGGAAAGGCTCCGCGGCACCTGCTCACCGCGTGCGTCGAGGAGGTCCTGGAGCTGACCGATGTTGCGTCGACCCCGTCGGTTCGATCGACGCAGCGCCCGGTCGATCGCGCCCAACGTCGTGGACCGCTCCGTGATCGTCAGCCGGTCGAGGAGCTGGTCCAGGCGGTCGCGGCGGAACGTGGAGGCCACGTCGACCACTCCGCGGGCGACGGTCGTCAGCGGCAGCCCCTCGACGTACTCCACCATGTCGGGGAGCAGGTCGCCGAAGCGGTGCACCCGGATCCCGGTGTGGCGTTGGTTGGCGTCGGGCGGGACCGACACCACCGGAGCGAACTCCACGTGCCCGATGCCCCGGACCCTGAACATCGCCTCGTGGCTCCCGACGGCGTGGTCGCCGACGGTCCCGCCGCCGACCTGGAGCACCGCGGCCCAGACCGCACGCAGCTCGGTCGGTGCCATGCCGGCGAAGCCGAACACGTTGGCGTGCAGCCGGATCACCGCGCCTGATCGTCGCGCCGAGTTGATCGTCCGCCGGTCGACGCCCACGTGCTCGGCCTGCGCGACGTGGAACGCGCCAGCCTGTCGGGCCGTGATCGGTGCCAGCCGAGCGAGCCTGTCGTTGTACATCGTTCGATGTGACCCCAACCGGACCCGCTCTGTCACCGGGGACCGCGACCCGTTGACATGCCGTGGCCGACCCGCCATCGCCCGAACTTGGGGGGATCGGTCGGCTGAGACGTCGGTTTCCCCCGAGTTCGGTCGGTGGGCTGGCGGGGCCGCGTTCTTGGGGGGATCGGTCGGCTGAGACGTCGGATTCCCCCGAGTTCGGTCGGTGGGCTGGCGGGGCCGCGTTCTTGGGGGGATCGGTCGGCTGAGACGTCGGATTCCCCCGAGTTCGGTCGGTGGGGCTGGGGCGGTGCTGGCGGGGACGCGGGTCGAGTTGGCGTCGCCGCGACCGGCTGCTACTGTCGTCCGGTCGTCACGGCCGGCCAACTGCGCCCAGGGACACCGACTCTCATCAGGAGAGCGGAGCCCAGGGAGACAGGGCCTCCGTGTGATCCCGTCTCCGGGTCGACGCTCCGGGCGCCGTCGTGCGCTCAGGGTGGCAGCCCAACGGATTCTGCATCAACCGACGTCCGCGCAGGCCACCGGCACCGAGCCGGGGGAACCGCACGGCACAACCGAGTCGTCGCTCCGCCCGGATCCGTCCGCGCGGAGCGTCTGCGTGAGCGGCGCAGTGTCGGTCCCAACGGGACCCCACCGACGCCGATGGACCTCGCCGAAGGAACCGAAACCACGATGGCGAAAACAGCTGCACTGGTAGGAGAGAAGCTGGGCATGACCCAGGTCTGGGACGAGTCGAACCAGATCGTCCCGGTCACCGTGCTGCGCGTCGCCCCGGCCCGGGTCGTCCAGATCAGGACGCCCGAGCGCGACGGCTACAGCGCTCTGCAGGTGACCTACGGCCACCGGGATGCCCGCAAGCTCAACAAGCCCCTGGCGGGTCACTACGCCAAGGGCGACGTCGACCCCGGGGTGCGCCTCGTCGAGCTGCGTCTCGACGACATCTCCGAGTTCTCGGTCGGCCAGACCCTCGACGCCGACACCTTCGCCGCCGGCGACCTGATCGACGTCACCGCGGTCAGCAAGGGCAAGGGCTTCTCGGGCGCCATGAAGCGTCACAACTTCAAGGGCCAGCCCGCGTCCCACGGTGCGCACCGGGTGCACCGCAAGCCCGGGGCGATCGGCCAGTGCGCCACCCCGGCCCGCGTGTTCAAGGGCGTGCGCATGGCCGGTCGCGACGGCGGCACCAAGGTCACGACCTTGAACCTGGAGGTCGTGAAGGCCGACACGGAGCAGGAGGTCATCCTGGTCCGCGGCGCCGTGCCTGGCCCCAAGGGCGGCGTGGTCCTGCTGCGCAACGCGGTGAAGCGCTCCGCTGCCAAGGAAGGTGCCGCCTGATGGCCTCGATCACGCTCCACGACGGCTCCGGCGCCTCCAAGGGCACAGTCGAGCTCGACGACGCGACGTTCGGCATCGAGCCCAACGTTGCGGTCATGCACCAGGTGGTCACCGCGCAGCTCGCCGCCAAGCGGGCCGGCACGCAGTCGACCAAGACCCGGGCCGAGGTCGCCGGTGGCGGTGCCAAGCCCTGGAAGCAGAAGGGCACCGGTCGTGCCCGCGCCGGCTCCAGCCGTTCGCCGATCTGGCGTGGCGGCGGTGTGGCGCTGGGCCCCAAGCCCCGCAAGTACGACCAGAAGACGCCCAAGAAGATGAAGCGCCTGGCCTTGCGCTCGGCGCTGTCGGACCGCGCCGCGGACGACAAGGTCGTCGTGGTGTCCGGCTGGGGCTTCGACACGCCGAGCACGAAGTCCGCCGCAGCCGCGCTGTCCGCGCTGGGTGCCGAGGGCCGGGTGCTGGTGGTGCTCGAGCCCACCGACGTCACCGCTTGGAAGAGCTTCCGGAACCTGCCGGCGGTCCACGTGGTCACCGCGGGCGAGCTCAACACCTACGACGTGCTCGTCAGCGACTACGTGGTGTTCACCGAGGCGACGTTGCCCACGCCCGCCGGCGGAGAGGCAGCGACCACGCCCGCCGGCGGAGAGGCAGCGACCACGCCCGCCGGCGGAGAGGCAGCGACCACGCCCGCCGGCGGAGAGGCAGCGACCGCACCCGCCGCTGCGACCGAGGAAGGGGCCTGATCGTGAAGGATCCTCGCGACGTCATCATCCGTCCCGTCGTGTCGGAGAAGTCCTACGGGCTGCTCGACCACGGCGTCTACACCTTCATCGTGGCGCCGAGCGCCTCCAAGCCCGAGATCCGCGACGCCGTCCAGGCCATCTGGCCGGGCGTGCGGGTCAGCAAGGTCAACACGCTCAACCGCAAGGGCAAGAAGCGGCGCAACCGTCGCTCGCCCACCTTCGGCAGCCGCCCCGACACCAAGCGTGCGGTGGTGACCCTGGCCGAGGACAGCGACCAGATCGACCTGTTCGAGGTGAAGTGATGCCGGTTCGCAAGCGCAAGCCCACCAGCCCGGGTCGCCGGTTCCAGACCGTCGCCGACTTCAGCGACATCACCCGCACCCAGCCCGAGAAGTCGCTGCTCGCCAAGAAGTCCAAGACCGGCGGGCGCAACAACTACGGCCGCAAGACGTCGCGCCATCGTGGTGGCGGGCACAAGCAGCAGTACCGGGTCATCGACTTCAAGCGCAAGAAGGACGGCGTGCCCGCCAAGGTCGCCGCCATCGAGTACGACCCCAACCGCACGTGCCGCATCGCCCTGCTGCACTACCTCGACGGCGAGAAGCGCTACATCCTCGCCCCCAAGGGCGTCCAGGTCGGCGACATGGTGCAGTCCGGTCAGGGCGCCGAGATCCGCTCGGGCAACGCGCTGCCGCTGCGCTACATCCCCGTCGGCACGGTCATCCACAACGTGGAGTTCAAGCCGGGCGCCGGTGGCAAGATGGCCCGATCGGCCGGATCGAGCGTCCAGCTCGTGGCCAAGGAGGGCGACTACGCCACGCTCCGCCTGCCCTCCACCGAGATGCGCCGAGTGCCGATCGACTGCCGCGGCACCGTCGGCGAGGTCGGCAACTCCGAGCACGACCTCGTCAAGATCGGCAAGGCCGGCCGGAACCGCTGGAAGGGCGTCCGCCCGCAGACCCGCGGCGTGGCCATGAACCCCGTCGACCACCCCCATGGCGGTGGCGAGGGCAAGACCTCGGGTGGCCGTCACCCGGTGTCGCCCTGGGGCAAGCCCGAAGGTCGCACCCGCAACAAGAACAAGCCGTCCCAGAAGCTGCTCGTGCGCCGTCGTCGGACGCGCGGCTCACGCCGGTGACAGAGGAGATCTGAGATGCCTCGCAGCCTGAAGAAGGGTCCCTTCGTGGACGACCACCTCCTCAAGAAGGTGGACGACCTCAACGAGAAGGGGCAGAAGAACGTGATCAAGACCTGGTCGCGTCGCTCCACGATCATCCCCGAGATGGTCGGCCACACGATCGCCGTGCACGACGGCCGCAAGCACGTCCCGGTGTACGTCACCGAGTCGATGGTCGGCCACAAGCTCGGTGAGTTCGCACCCACCCGGACGTTCAAGTTCCACGCCGGGCAGGAGAAGGGCGCGAGGGGTCGACGATGACCGGCGCCAAGACCAACGAGCGGCCCGGCGTCCGCGCCCAGCACCGCCATGCCGGCATGTCGGCCACCAAGGCCCGGCTCGTGCTCGACCTGATCCGTGGCAAGTCCGTGGCCGAGGCCCGCACGATCCTGCAGTTCTCCGAGCGTGGCGCCGCCGAGCCCATCGCCAAGGTGCTCGACTCCGCCGTGGCCAACGCGGCCAACAACAACGACATCCCGCCCGAGGAGCTGTTCGTGGCCACCGCCTACGCGGACGAGGGCCCGACGCTCAAGCGCTGGCGCCCCCGGGCCCGCGGCCGCGCCACCCGCATCCGCAAGCGCACCTGCCACATCACGATCATCGTCGGTCGCTACTCCGTCGAGGAGTACGACCGCATCAGGGCCCGCCAGGCCAGCTCCGGGCGGACCGCTCCCGACGCGGCGACCAGTCGCGCTCGCCGGGTGGCCGGCAGCCGCAAGGGCGCCAAGGCCGCCGAAGCCGAGGCTGAGACTGCCGAGGCTGAGACTGCCGAGGCTGAGACTGCCGAGGCTGAGACGACCGAGGTCGAGGAGACCACGGCAGGGGACCAGGCGGTCGCCGACGAGACCGCGACCGACGAGGTCGTCACCGACTCTTCCGCCGAGTCGGCCGAGGAGGGCAACGACGTCGTCGAGCCTGCCGATGCCGAGGATGCCGCGGATGAGGCCGCGACCGAGGCCGTCGTCGCCGAGGACAGCGCCGAGCTCGCCGACGAGGCTGCGGCCGATGAGGCTGCGGCCGATGCCGACAAGAAGGACGAGGACTGATGGGCCAGAAGGTCAACCCGTACGGCTTCCGCCTCGGCACCACCACGGACTGGAAGTCCCGGTGGTTCGCCACCCGTGAGGAGTACGTCGACTACCTCATCGAGGACTGGAAGATCCGCGACTACCTGATGAACAAGCTGCCCAACGCGGCCATCAGCCGGGTCGAGATCGAGCGCACGCGTGACCGGCTGCGCATCGACGTCCACACCGCGCGCCCGGGCATCGTCATCGGTCGCCGCGGCGCCCAGGCCGACGAGCTCCGGGCCGATCTCACCAAGCTGACCGGCAACCCGAAGGTCCAGCTGAACATCCAGGAGATCAAGCAGCCCGAGGTCGACGCCGCCCTCATCGCCCAGGGCGTGGCCGACCAGCTCGCGAACCGCATCGCGTTCCGTCGGGCCATGAAGCGCGCCGTGCAGAACGCTCAGAAGGCCGGCGCCCTCGGGATCCGGGTCCAGTGCTCCGGTCGCCTGGGCGGCTCGGAGATGAGCCGCACCGAGTGGTACCGCGAGGGTCGGGTTCCGCTGCACACGCTGCGCGCCGACATCGACTACGGCTTCCGCGAGGCTCGCACGACCGCCGGGCGCATCGGCGTGAAGGTGTGGATCTACAAGGGCGACATCCTGCCCTACAAGAGCGCCAACGAGGACAAGATCTCCAAGGAGGCCGCGATGGCCGTCGGCGAGACCGCCGGCCAGGAGCGTCCCCGCGTCGTGTCGACCAAGCCGGCGGCTCCGGCCGCGCCCGCTGCGCCCGCCGTCGACGCCGAAGCTCCCGCCGAGCCGTCCGACGAGGACCTCAAGCCCCTCGTCCAGGAGGCGGACCCGGCATTCGAGAAGCTCCTCGCCGAGGAGGAGGAGATCGAGCGCTCCACCCGCGAGCACCACGAGACGCCGCACTTCCGTCCCGGCGACGCGGACTGAGCGGGGAGGAACCGAACGATGTTGATGCCCCGCAAGGTCAAGCACCGCAAGCAGCACCGCGGCCGCACCAAGGGTGTGGCCAAGGGCGGCACGAACGTCACCCACGGCCAGTACGGCATCCAGGCCCTGGAGCCCGGTTGGATCACGGCCCGTCAGATCGAGGCTGCACGTATTGCCATGACCCGTCACATCAAGCGTGGCGGCAAGGTCTGGATCAACGTGTTCCCGGACAAGCCCGTGACCCAGAAGCCGGCCGAGACCCGCATGGGCTCCGGCAAGGGCAACCCCGAGCGCTGGGTCGCCGTCGTGCGGCCGGGCCGGGTGCTCTTCGAGCTCAGCTACCCCGACGACGAGGTCGCCCGGGGCGCCCTGAACCGGGCCATCCAGAAGCTCCCGGTGAAGGCCAAGATCGTGACCCGAGAGGAGGGCTTCTGATGGCGAAGGACTCCGGCGTCTCCCACCTGGGCGACGACCAGCTCATCGAGCGGCTCGCCGAAGAGAAGGACCGGCTCTTCAAGCTGCGGTTCCAGCTGGCCACCGGCCAGCTCGAGAACTCGGCCCGGCTCGGTCGGACCAAGAAGGACATCGCCCGCATCAACACCGAGCTGCGGGCCCGTGAGATCGCTGCCGCCGAGGCCGCGATCGGGAGCGAGGCGTCATGAGCGACACCGCCGGGACGACCACATCTGGCGACGGCGCCGGGACCGGTGCCGAGCGCAACGCGCGCAAGGTGCGCGAGGGCATCGTCACCTCCAACAAGATGGACCGCACCGCGATCGTCACCGTGACCGAGCGAGTCCGCCACCCTCGGTACAACAAGACGATGCAGCAGGACAAGAAGCTGTACGTCCACGACGAGGCGAACGACCTCAACGTGGGCGACCGCGTCCGTGTCATGGAGACTCGTCCGCTGTCCAAGCTGAAGCGCTGGCGGATCCTCGACATCGTGGAGCGCGCCCGATGATCCAGCAGGAGAGCCGCCTCCGCGTGGCCGACAACTCCGGTGCCCGTGAGGTGCTCGTCATCAAGGTGCTCGGCGGTTCGCGCCGGCGGTACGCCTCGATCGGCGACATCTTCGTGGCCACCGTCAAGGACGCGCTGCCCGGTGCTGCGGTCAAGAAGGGCGACGTCGTCAAGTGCGTCGTCGTCCGGACCAAGAAGGAGCGTCGTCGTCCCGACGGCAGCTACATCCGCTTCGACGAGAACGCAGCGGTCCTCATCAACGACCAGCGCCAGCCGCGTGGCACCCGCATCTTCGGCCCGGTGGGTCGTGAGCTGCGGGACAAGAAGTTCATGCGCATCGTGTCGCTCGCCCCGGAGGTGATCTGATGTCCTCCCCCAAGCTCAAGATCCGCAAGGGCGACCGCGTCCGCGTCCTGTCCGGAAAGGACAAGGGCAAGGAGGGCCACGTGATGTCGGTCGACCCGGCCGCCAACAAGGTGATCGTGGAAGGCGTCAACGTGGCCAAGCGCCACCAGAAGCCCACCCGTGCGATGCAGCAGGGCGGGATCATCGACAAGGCGATGCCGATCCACGTGTCGAACCTGACGCTGATCGACAGCTCGGGCAACTCGACCCGGGTCGGCTACCGCATCGGCGCCGATGGGACCAAGACCCGCGTCGCCCGCACCAACGGAGGTGAGCTGTGAGCACCGCCACGGCGATCGTCCCCCGCCTGAAGGCCCAGTACAACGACGAGATCCGCTCGGCGCTGCTGGAGGGCCTCGGCCTGGGCAACATCATGGAGGTCCCCCGCCTCGAGAAGATCGTGGTCAACGTCGGCGCCGGCCAGGCGACCGAGAACCGCGGCCTCCTGGAGAAGGTGGTCACCGACCTCACCGCGATCTGCGGGCAGAAGCCCGTGATCACCAAGGCCAAGAAGTCGATCGCGGGCTTCAAGCTCCGCGAAGGCAACGCCATCGGCGTCAAGGTGACGCTGCGTGGCGACAACATGTGGGAGTTCTTCGACCGGCTGATCACGCTGGCGATCCCCCGCATCCGCGACTTCCGGGGCCTGCCGTCGAAGAGCTTCGACGGTCGGGGCAACTACACGTTCGGCGTGACCGAACAGCTGATCTTCCCGGAGATCGACTACGACAAGATCGATGCCTCCCGAGGCATGGACATCACGATCGTGACCACCGCTCGAACCGATGCCGAAGGACGCGCCCTGCTGGACGCATTCGGCTTCCCGTTCCGTCGTGAAGGGCAGCAGTAATGGCGACCGAGGCTCTGAAGCAGAAGCAGCAGCGCAAGCCCAAGTTCAAGGTGCGGGCCTACACCCGCTGCCGCCGGTGCGGGCGTCCGCGCTCGGTGTACCGCAAGTTCGGCCTCTGCCGTGTGTGCCTGCGCGAGCTCGCCCACGCGGGAGAGATCCCGGGCGTGACCAAGGCCAGCTGGTGAGGGGAGGACAGACGACATGACAATGACCGACCCCATCGCCGACATGCTGACCCGGATCCGCAACGCGAACATCGCGATGCACGACGAGGTCAAGATGCCGTCTTCCAAGCTCAAGGAGGCGCTCGCCGTCCTCCTGGAGAAGGAGGGCTACATCATCGGGTTCGAGGTGACCGACAACCCGTCGGGCCCCGGCAGGTACCTGAACATCGACATGAAGTACTCCGAGGAGCGCCGCCGGGTCATCTCCGGCATCCGTCGTGTCTCCAAGCCGGGTCTTCGCGTCTACCGCAAGCACGACGAGCTCGAGCGCGTCCTCGGAGGCCTCGGCATCGCCGTCCTGTCCACGAGCAAGGGACTCATGACCGACCGCGAGGCTCGCCGCCAGCGCATCGGTGGCGAAGTCCTCTGCCACGTCTGGTGACGAAGGGAAGGTGAACTGATGTCTCGCATCGGCAAGGCGCCGATCACCGTGCCGAGCGGCGTGACCGTGTCGATCGACGGCCAGTCGATCTCGGTCAAGGGCCCCAAGGGCGAGCTGTCCCGCACGTTCTCCGAGTTGATCTCGATCAGCTCCGACGGCGAGCAGCTCAGCGTGGAGCGCGTCAGTGACGACCGCCAGGCCCGGGCCCTCCACGGCCTGGTCCGATCGCTCGTCCAGAACATGGTCACCGGTGTCACCGACGGGTTCCAGAAGGACCTCGACATCGTCGGCGTCGGCTACCGCGCCCAGGCCAAGGGCAAGGGCCTCGAGCTGTCGCTCGGGTTCTCGCATCCGGTGCTGGTCGACGCCCCCGACGGCATCTCGTTCGTCGTCCCCCAGCCGACCCGCATCGAGGTCCACGGGATCGACAAGCAGCTGGTCGGCCAGGTGGCGGCCAACATCCGTGAGTGGCGCAAGCCGGAGCCGTACAAGGGCAAGGGCGTGCGCTACGCCGACGAGCACGTCCGCCGCAAGGCCGGCAAGGCAGGCAAGTGAGATGAGCGACAAGAGCAAGCAGAAGCGCGACAGTCGCATCCGGCGCCACAGCCGGGTGCGCCGCCACGTCGCCGGCACCGCCGAGCGTCCCCGCCTGGCGGTGTTCCGGTCGAACCGCCACGTCGTCGCACAGGTGATCGACGATCGCGCCGGCGTGACGCTGGCTGCGGCGTCGACGCTCGAGACCGACCTGCGCAGCGGTGCCACCGGCAACGCCGAGGCCGCGGCCAAGGTGGGCACGCTGGTCGCCGAGCGGGCCAAGGCCGCCGGCATCGAAAAGGTCGTCTTCGACCGCGGTGGGTTCCGCTACCACGGGCGCGTGGCCGCCCTCGCGGACGCCGCACGAGACGCTGGACTGGAGTTCTGATGCCCTCGAACGACAACGACGTGAACCTGCGCGAGTCGCGGGTCATCCACATCAACCGCGTCGCCAAGGTGGTCAAGGGCGGACGTCGGTTCTCCTTCACCGCCCTCGTGGTGATCGGCGACGGTGCCGGCCGTGTCGGCCTGGGCTACGGCAAGGCCAAGGAGGTGCCCCTCGCCATTCAGAAGGGCACCGAGGAGGCCCGCAAGAACCTCTTCACCGTGCCCCTCGCCGGCGGGACGATCATCCACCCCGTCATCGGCGTGGAGGGTGCCGGTCGTGTGATGCTGAAGCCGGCCGCCCCCGGTACCGGTGTGATCGCCGGTGGCGCTGCCCGTGCCATCCTCGAGGAGGCCGGCATCCACGACGTGTTGTGCAAGTCGCTCGGCTCGTCGAACTACATCAACGTCGCCAAGGCGACCGTCGACGGCCTCCGCCAGCAGCGCCGCCCCGACGAGATCGCTGCGCTGCGTGGCCTTCCCGTCGACGAGATCATCCCGGCCGGGCTGCTCAAGGCCTACCAGGAGTCCGAGCGCGGTCCCGCGCCCGAGCCCACCGAGGTCGCGTGATGGGTCAGATCAAGGTCACCCAGGTTCGGTCCTCCATCGGTACCAAGCCCAAGCAGCGCGGCACGCTCCGTGCGCTCGGCCTGGGCCGCATCGGCAAGAGCCACGTGCTGGAGGACACCCCCGACGTGCGGGGACAGATCCAGAAGGTCCCGCACCTCATCGACGTCGAAGCGGTCGACGGCTCGGCCGCCAGCGGAGGAGCGCAGTCATGAAGGTCCACGACCTGAAGCCGGCCGACGGCTCGCGCAAGAAGCGCAAGCGCGTCGGTCGAGGCATCGGCGGCAAGGGCGGCAAGACCGCCGGACGCGGCACCAAGGGCCAGAAGGCGCGCGGCTCGATCCCGGTGACCTTCGAGGGCGGCCAGCTGCCGCTGTCGGCTCGCGTTCCCAAGCTGCGCGGCTTCAACAACCCGTTCCGCGTCGAGTACCAGGCCATCAACCTGGACACGATCGCCGAGTCCGGACTGGACGAGGTCACCCCGGACACCCTGCGCTCCAAGGGCCTCGTGTCCAAGGGCGCACTGGTCAAGGTGCTCGGGCGCGGTGAGCTCGATCGGAAGGTCACCGTCAAGGTCCATGCCGTGTCGGCCTCCGCCGAGGCGGCCATCACCGCCGCCGGCGGCACGGTGGAGAAGCTGCCGCTGCCGTTCGCGGTGCGTCCCGCCTTCTCCGGTTCCGCTCACACCAACCGCTGATCCGCCGATCGGTTCCGGTCGGCCACGATCCGGTCCGGAGCTGATCCGGTCCCACGTCGACGGGCGGTGTACCCTCGGCCGCTGGCCCAGGGGACCCGTTCGGTCCAACGGACCGTCGCCCGTCGGCTGAACCACCGTCCGCCCAGGAGCTGCAGTGTCCCGAATCGGCAACATCGTCAAGGTGCCGGACCTCCGCAACAAGGTCCTGTTCACGTTGATGATGCTCGTCATCTACCGCTTCGGCTGCTACGTGCCGGTGCCGGGTATCGACCAGAACGCGGTGACGTCGATCGAGGAGCAGGCCCGGGAAGGCGGCGTGCTCGCGTTCCTCCAGCTGTTCTCGGGTCGGGCGCTGACCCGCTTCAGCCTGTTCGCGCTGGGGATCATGCCGTACATCACGGCCTCGATCATCATGCAGATCCTGGCCGTGGTGATCCCCAAGCTGCAGGAGTGGCAGCAGCAGGGCGCCGTCGGTCAGCGCAAGACCACGCAGTGGACCCGCTACGTCACGATCGGCATCTCGGTGCTGCAGTCGACCGGCCTGGTGTTCCTGTTCCACAACGGTGGCGGCGGCCTCACCGGTGGCCAGGGCAACCTGGACCTGGTGCCGGGGTTCAGCCCCGCCATCGTGATGCTCATCGTGCTCACGTTCACCGCCGGTTCCGCCCTGCTGATGTGGATGGGCGAGCTCATCACGACCCGAGGGATCGGCAACGGCATGTCGCTGATCATCTTCTGCTCGGTGGTGTCGGGCCTGCCGTCGGCCTTCTCCGCGGTGTACGCGGCAGAGAACGGCGCGGTGAAGCTGGCGATCTTCCTGGCCTTCTTCCTGGTGCTGCTCGTGCTGGTCGTCTTCATCGAGCTCGGACAGCGCCGCATCCCCGTGCAGTTCGCCAAGCGGGTCGTCGGCCGGCGTCAGTACGCTGGTCAGAGCACCTACATCCCGCTCAAGGTCAACCAGGCCGGCGTGATCCCGATCATCTTCGCCTCCGCCGTCATCAACCTGCCGGTGCTGCTCAGCCAGGTGTTGCCCGCCGACGGCTGGGGCGCCTCGGTGTCGAAGTTCATCAACGACTACCTGGCCGACACCACCAACCTGCTCTACCTGAGCGTGCTCGCTCTGCTGATCGTCGGCTTCGCGTACTTCTACACGGCCATCGCGTTCGATCCGGTCCAGCAGGCCGACAACCTCCGCAAGCAGGGCGGCTTCATCCCCGGCATCCGGCCGGGCCCCCAGACCGAGCACTACCTGTCGAAGGTGCTGAACCGCATCACGTTGCCCGGCGCGATCTTCGTGGCCTTCCTGGCCATCTCGCCGACGATCCTCGTCGGCTACCTGCTCGGTGCCGGCGTCTCCAACAACGGTGCGGTCTATGCCATCGGTGGCACCTCGCTGCTGATCGCCGTGGGCGTTGCGCTCGAGACGATGAAGCAGGTCGACAGCCAGCTGATGATGCGCAACTACGAGGGCTTCCTCTCGGGCAAGAGCTGACGGGACCGCAGGTGGCAACGCTCCGACTCATCGTGTTCGGCCGCCAGGGTGCCGGCAAGGGGACCCAGGCCGTGCGCCTGGCGGACCACTACGGGATCCCGCACATCTCGACCGGCGACATGCTGCGCGCCGCCGCCGCGTCGGGCTCGGAGTTCGGCCTGGTGGTGAAGGAGATCATGGACTCGGGGGCGCTCGTGTCCGACGACGTGATGGAGGGCGTGGTCGCGGAGCGGCTCGCCCAGCCCGATGCCCAGCCGGGCTTCCTGCTCGACGGCTACCCGCGCACCCCCGGCCAGGCCGAGTACCTCCAGGGCCTGCTCGCCCCCGACGGGGTGCGCCTGGCCATCAACCTCGAGGTCCCCGAGGACGTCGTCGTGGAGCGCATCACCGGTCGACGGGTGTGCTCGAACTGCGGCACCACCTACGCCGTCGGACGTGACGAGTCAGCGACCACAGGGGTGTGCGCCCGCTGCGGCGGCGAGGTGCTGCAGCGGCCGGACGACACCGAAGCGGCGGTGCGCAAGCGCTTGGCGCTCTACGCCGAGTCGACCGAGCCGCTGCTGGCCTGGTTCCGGGAGCGGGGACTGCTGGTCGACGTCGACGGCGTCGGCGACCCCGACGTCATCGCCGCCACGCTCGTGTCGACGATCGACGCCAGCGTCTCCGCCGCTGGCTGACGGCACCGTTCCTGGAACAGCGCTCCATTCCGCGCGGATCCAGGAGCAGAGCGAGCGGCGGGCCGCGACCTGCTGGCTACGGCGGCGTGACGGTGCAGTCGCCGCCCACACAGAGGTCCCATTCGAGCACCTCGACACCCCGACCGGTGATGTCGGTCGGGCCCAACGCCACGCCGGTGTCAGAGTTGCGATCCGAGATCAGCGCGGTGATGTAGCCGCGGAGCCGGCCGTCGACACGTGCTTCCAGCCGGACGGCGCGGGTGGCGGGAACCGACGCGCTGCAGCACACGGTGCCCATCTGCGCTCCCGGTGTCATGTCGCTGCCGAGGCCGTGGACGACGAGCTCGTCGGCGATGAGCGATCTGGTCTGGTCGACCTGGCCTCTCCATCGGAGGTCGAGGTCGGTGCCGGGGACGATCACCTTGCCGGATGTGGCGAAGCTCGCACCGTTGCCGGCGTCGGAGGTGATCACCGCGTTCGGTGGCGTGCCCTTGTAGTTCGAGGTGGTGGCGGTCAGCGCCAGCCGCTTGAGCAGCGGGTGCAGCCACGTGCGACACGGGCTGCCCGTCGTGGTGCACGCGAACGTGACGTCGAGGTCGATCGTCGCGCCGGTCAGCGCCGCACGGGTCGGTACCAGCGACTTGCAGCCGGGCGTCCGGAACAGGTCGTAGCGCGTGTCCTGGGCGGTGTTCACCGTCACGTTGAACGGCGCGGAGCAGGTGCCCGTCGGCGTGCTCAGGGTGAACGTCGCAGTGCCCGTGTCGGGGACGAGGGCCTCGAACGGCGGCTCCCAGGTCACCAGCACGTCGAGCGATTCGACAGGGTCGTCCGGGTCGAGCGTCACCCCACCGGCCTCGGAGAACCCACCGAAGTGCAGGCGGTAGCTCCGCGGCTTGGTCACCATCGACCAACCGCACTTGTTGTAGGGGTCGCCGGCGCAGAGCAGGTCGGGTTCGGTGGCGGCGGAAGGGTCGTAGTTGATCTCGGCGCGCCCTGTCCCGGCACCGGGCGCGGCGCCGTTGTTCCAGTCGCTGACGCCTCCGGTCGTTCCCGACGCAGAGCTCGACGCCCCGAGGAGCGACGCGTTGGCCTGCAGTGCGACGTTCGTCAGGCTGACCGTGTCGGTGTAGGTCGTGCACAGGTGCACCAGCACACGCGGGCACGCGAACTTGAACTGGACGGAGGTGTCGATCTGGGCGCCGTCGATCTGGGATTCGTTCGTGAGCTTTCCGGCGCAGTCCGATGCGGAGCCCAGCAGGTCATATGACGCAGGGTGCTCGCGGCTGTTGGGGAGACCGGGGAACGTCGCGGTGCACAAGGGCGTCGAGGACCCGGCGAGTCGGACGGCGAACGTGACGATCCGCCAACTCCGGTTGACCGTGACCGGGTCGGTCCACGTCCAGACCAGCGAGTTCCAGTCGGACTCGATGCCGCCCATGGCGAACCGGAGGGACTGCAGCGGGCTCGCGCCGCCGCTGCGCCACGTGGTCGTGAACTTCTGGACGGGAGTGAAGCAGGTTGGGGTTCGGTCATCGGCGCACTGGAACAGCTTGCTGACCGCCATCGCGTAGCCCGGTGCCGGACCCGGGGCGACCAGGTGGCTGTCCGGTGTGAAGTCCGACGACTGGACCGAGTCGAGCTCCAGCACCGGAGGAGCCGAGCTGGTCTGGACGACCGCCGGGTACGGCTGGGGGCTGGGCCCGGTCGAGAAGGCCGGGCAGATCGACACCCGTCCCTGGCGATGGGCGATCGCCGTGCGGCCCGACAGGGAGATCGACGCTCCCGACGCGGTCGGGTCGCACGCCATCGGGAAGTCGTCGGGATCGGCCCCGTCCGGTGCGGACCACCCGTGCGGCTCGCCGAACGCCACCTTCGCGGTGGCGTCGTCGATCACCAGGAGGTGCCGGTCGCCGGTCGCCGCGGATGCGTCGTCGGCGTCGAACGCGTAGGTGCCGGGTTGGAACCAGAAGGTCTTGTTCCGACAGCTGCCGTCCAGCAGCGCGTTGAGCCTGGTCGTCGCCGCGGCGTCGTAGGTCCCCGGGTCGAACGTGATGACGTGGGTGTCCGGGCCCGGACACGCAGGAACGGCCGGCTTGGTCTGAGGCACCGGGAACGGCGCCGTGACACCGCTGGGCGACGGATCGAGCAGCTTCGCAGCGGCGTCGTCGCAGGTGGGATCGGTGTCCGCGTCGAGGAGTCGGGCACCTGGCGCGCCCCACACGTGGGTCCGGCCGAGGACTCCGCACGGGCCGCCGCCCTGGGCGGAGAACGGTCCGGGCAGGCCTTGGGTGTACTGGCCCCCGACCTGCACCGCGGCCGGAGCGTCGGTCGGGTTCCGGGCGACAGCCGCGGTGTTGGCGACCTGCACGTCACCGGTGAGTCGCAGCGGTTGGGGTCCGCTGTGGACCAGCGTCGGCCGGAGCGTCCCGAGTTGGGATCCGAAACCGATCCACGGCACCACGCCGATCGTCGACTGCCAGGGCAAGCAGCCCGGACCGGGGTCGCCAGGAGTGCAGTTCGTCGACCAGCCGACGCGACCGGCGTACGGGGTCCGGCCGACCACGCTCACGATGCCGCCGCCCTCGGTCGCGGCGACCGCTCCGGTCTCGAGCGCCGCGTCCGGGCTGCAGGTCACGTCGACGGACACGTCGTCGGCGGTGTCGGTGCTCCCCTGGTCGAACGCGATGGTGCCCGCGGCGGGCAGCGCTCCGGGGGCGCAAGGATCCGCCGTACCGGTCGTCGGTGGGTTGGCTCGCAGCTGGGTGAGCGCCGCAGACAGCGCCCCGTCCACGGCGCGTCGCTCCGCTCCCGCACGGTCGAGCGAAGCGACGGTCCGGGCGGTGGTCGTCGACATGCTCAGCAGCGCGGCGATCACCACACCGGTGAACGTGATCAGCGCCAGCACGATGATCAGCGCGTAGCCGGACTGGCCGTGCAGGGGGCGGGATCGGTGTGTCGAAGTCATCAGCTGCGGAGTCGCTTGGGGGAGAGGAGGCTGGTGGCACCATCGATCGTGACCGCGATCTGCGCGTCGAACCTCACCGTCAGCCCGCAGACCGGAGGCGGTTGCGAACCCAGGTTCAGGCTCGTCGTCGTGACGACCCGCGCGGGAAGGACGGTCACCCGATCGCCCGGACAGAAGGCGTCGCTCTGGGTGATCACCACCGAGTACGAGTCGGCGCCAGCGATCGGGTCCCAGGAGATCACCCAGCCGGTGCCGGGGAACCTCGGTGCCGCTGGCGCGGGTGGGGCGACCTTGAACTGCCGAACCGCCATCGCGGACTGGTTCGATCCGTTCGTCACCGTCAGGATCACCGTGTAGGTGCCGGCGACGCTGACCGGCAGCGCCGGTGGGTTCTGCACCGTCGAGGTGGTGACGGTCGCACCGGCTTTCATAACCGTCCACGACCACGTCAGGATCGTGCCGAACCCGCTCTGGGGATCGATGGCCGGCGAGTAGCGGACCGTGACGGTCGGGGAGGCTGTCGAGAGGTTGCCCAGCGTCGGTGCCGCACCGCCGGGATCGGTCGGCACCTGGTCAGAGCTGACCGCGATCGTCACGGGGGCCTTGAGCACCAGCGTGATCATGATCGAGGTCGACGAGGTGGCGCCGTCGTCGTCAGCCACGACGAGCTCCACGGTGCGGGACCCCAGCGAAGCGGTCGGGGGGAACACGTGGGTGATGCTCTCACTGGTCGTCGTCTCGGACTCGCCCTCCCCGAAGTTCCACGTGTAGGACACCACGGCTCCGTCGGGGTCGCTCGAGCCGGCG
>JACDJC010001555.1_pt1 | contig 20052 bp, 19 predicted proteins | sample 7454191 | NCBI WGS metagenome assembly JACDJC01 (sample SAMN14253291, study PRJNA609438) | sludge metagenome | isolation source: sludge after 25d culture with pyrite and EDTA | collected 2018-12-20 | reverse complement strand
TCGGGGTTGACGATCAGCTTCAGGTCTTCCGCCAGGTGGGCTATCTCGCCGTCCGTGAACGGCACGTCGCCCCAGTTCTTCTCCCACGCAGCGTGATGGATGCGCTGAAGTATCTTCACCTCTTCGTGGAAACGCTTGAGGTCGGCCGCTCGCACCACCGGCTTCGAGCGTTCGCGGGCGCGATCGACGATGCGCCTCACGCGCTCGGGCACCTGGCCCGGGTTCTTGAAGTGGAACATGTAGAGGTCCTTGACCTTCTCGTAGCCCACCTCACCGGCCCACTCGACGTAAGTAGCGGGGCTCTGCGGCATCATCACGTACGGCTTCTGGTCGAAGGCGTCGATCTGGAAGCCGGCGCCGTCGTTCATCGAGGGGTTGGCGGGGCCGCGGACCGACTTGCGGCCGAGGCCGCGCGCCTCCGCCTCCACCGCGGCGAACAGCGCCGCCGCGGCCTCCTTGCCGGCGGCCTCGAAGAAACCGAAGAACACGAGGTTGTCGCCCTCGTGAGTGGAGTTGTGGAGGTCGTCGTCGATGCAGGCCACCCGCCCCACCACCTGCCCGTTCTGGCGCGCCAGGTAGAAGGAGCCGCGGGCGTGATCCCAGAAGGGGTTCTTCTTCGGGTTCAGCAGTTCGAACTCCGAGATGCGCAGGGGCGCCACCCAGTTGGGATCGCCGGCGTGCAGCCGGTACGGGTAGAGGACGAACTCTTTGAGTGTCTTTCGACCGGATACTCGCTCGACGCTCACCATGGTGGCGCTAGATTACGCCAAACTTGCGCCCGACTTCTGTGAAGGCATGCAAGAGAGCGTCGAGCTGCTCGTCGGTATGGTTGGCGTTGACGCTGGTGCGGATTATCGACTGTCCGGCCGGCACGCCGGGGGGCAGCGCCGGGGTGGTGAAGATGCCCAGCTCCCACAGCGACTTCCAGAAGGCCATCGCAAGCTCGTCCGGGCCTATCAGCACGGGAACGATCGGTGTTCTCGAACCCATCGTGTCGAAGCCCAGCGCCGTCATGCCTGCCGAAAGGCGCGCCACGTTGTGCCACAGCCGTTCACGGTGCTGCGGTTCCGCCTCGATGATGTTGAGTGCTTCCAGGGCGGCGGCCATCTGCATGGCGGGAAGCGCCGCCGTGAAGATGAACGGCCGCGCGTGATGCTTGACGTAGTTGACGACCTCGCGGTCACCGGCCATGAAGCCGCCCACGCTGGCGAACGACTTCGAGAAGGTGCCGACGATGACGTCGACCTCGTCCTCGAGCCCGAAGTGCTCACCGGTGCCGCGCCCGTGTTCCCCCAGCACCCCGGTCGCGTGCGCATCGTCGACGATCAGCCGGGCCCCGTATCGCTTCTTGAGGCGCACGATGCCGGGCAGGTCGGCAATATGGCCGCTCATGGAGAAGACGCCGTCGGTGACGATTATCCGCCCGCCCGGCTTACCGACGTCGGCCTCGAGCATCTGCTCCAAGTCGGCCAGGTCGTTGTGCTCGTACTTCCTCAACGTGGCGAAGGAAAGGCGCGCCGCGTCGTACAGCGAGGCGTGGTTCTCGCGGTCGTAGTACAAGATGTCGTGCCGGCCCGCAAGGGCGGAGACGACCGAGAGGCAACCGAGGAAACCGGCACTGAAAGTCAGCACGGCGTCGCGGTGGAAGAACTCGGCCAGGCGGTGCTCGAGTTCCTCGTGAAGAGTGAGCGTGCCGGTAAGGAAGCGGGAGCCCGTGCAACTGGTGCCGAAGTCGTCGAGGGCTCGGCGGGCGGCCTCCTTGAGGCGCGGGTCCTGCGTGAGCCCCAGGTAGTCGTTCGAGCCCGTGATGATCATCTCGCGGCCTGCGACACGGACACTGCCCCCGTGTTGCGACGCAATGGGTTTGAAGTAAGGGTGCATCCCGCTCGCGACGGCTTCGTCGGCCCTGCGGAACTGGAAGGCTTTGGCGAACGCGTCTCGCGCCGCGATCACCGGCGCTCCACCCTCCGCATTAGGCAATACGTCTGACAACGGTTCCTCCGAACGAGCTTGCTGGGATTCGCAGAGCTTAGCACCCCGGCAGGGCGCCGTGCGGCCTGCAGCCGCCCACGTAACCCTATAGCTCAGACGGTGCGCTTGGCAAGTGTGTGTGCGTGGCGAGCGGCGCGCTGCCGGTTGCGGTTGTGAGCCAATCGACACCCCCTGGCGCGGGCCGGCGTTGGTAGAATCGCTTGGAGTTATCTTGACGGTTTCACGGTCACATACGAGTCCCGCGGCGCCAGTGCGGTGCCCGAAGGGGTGAACAACTTGTACCAAACGCTCTCTCCGATCCGGACCCGGTCGGCGACGGTCGACGACGCACCGCTCGTCCAGGAACTGTACGAGGCGACCCCCGGCTACTTCGAGATCATCTCGATCCCCGTCCCGACCGTCGCCGAAGTGCGCACCGACCTGGCGACGGCCATCTCCGACCCCAGGCGCCACGTGGAGTTGGTCCTGCTGGACCCCAGCGAGTCCGAGCCCGGCCTGCACCTGGATCCGGTGTCGGGCGCCGCGGTGGTCGGCTATCTCGACTACAAGCTCGACTACCCCGCCGCCGGCGACGCGACTGTCAACCTGCTTCTCGTGCGGGCCGGCATGCAGAGCCACGGCGTGGGCAGCGCCTGCGTCAAGGACCTCGAGCGGCGCCTGAACGGCCGCTGTAAACGGATGCTGGCGAGCATCTACGGCGAGAACCCCCGCGCGCGCAGCTTCTGGGAAAGCCACGGTTACCGCTTCGCCATCGACGCCCGCCCGCTGCTCGAGTGGTACGGAAAGAGCCTCGCTTGAAAGAGCGCGCGCTCGAGGTCGTCAGCGTCTCGCTGGGTTCCGTGAAGCGCGACACCGACCAGGTCGTCGAGGTTCTGGGCCGCGAGGTTCACATCAGACGCCTCGGCACCGGCGGAGACATCAAGAAGGCGGAGGCGTTGATCGGCGAGTTCGACGGCCACGTCGACGCCATCGGGCTGGGCGGCATCGACCTCTACTTCGCCGTACGAGAGCGGCGCTACTACGTGCGCGACGCGTTGCGACTCGCCCGCGCGGCCAAGTCCACCCCGGTCGTGTGCGGCGCTGGTCTCAAGAACACCCTGGAGCGCCTAAGCGTGAAGGCCCTAGCGCCTTCGGTCGGTTGGCAGGGGCGGAAGGTGCTCATGGTCTCCGCGGTCGACCGTTTCGGGATGGCCGAGGAGCTGGCGAGGCAGGGCGCCGACGTGTTCTACGGCGACGTGGTGTTCGCGTTGGGCTTGCCGGTGCCGGTGAGGAGCCTGGGCGGACTCGTGCGCCTCGCGACGGTGCTGGCGCCCATCGTGGTTCGTGTGCCCTTCAAGTGGCTCTACCCGACCGGGGACGCGCAAGATAGCGCGCCGAACGAGCGTAAGTTCGCCCGCTACTACGATTGGGCCGAGGTTCTGGCCGGTGATTGGCACTTCATCAAGCGCTACGCTCCGGCGTCGCTCGCCGGCAAGACCGTGCTGACCAACACCACTACCGCCGACGACGTGGAGTTCCTCAGGCAACGGGGTGCAAGCGCCCTGATCACGACGACACCGCGCTTCCAGGGCCGCAGCCTGGGCACCAACCTGCTCGAGGCGACGTTCGTGGCCATGGAGGGCGCCAGCGGCGAGTTGAGCCCCGAACGCTACCAGGAGCTGATAAGAGACGCGCGGCTGGAACCATTGCGCATGGAGCTGTAGTGCCGCCCGGTCCCAAGCCGGCGTGCCTCGCCCCGCGACGGCGGGCCACAGGTTCGGGGCCGCCGGGGCCGAGGCTGCGACGGCCGGATGGTAGAGTGGCCCGGCTAATCCGCTACGGCGTGGTCGGGTGTTCGTCGACGACACTGCTAGAGCCGCGGTCCGATGCGTTGGAGGGTATTGATGATCAGCGTGACTGACCTGAGGAACGGGACGAAGGTCGAGATGGACGGCGGCCTTTGGGAGTGCGTCGACTACCAGCACCAGAAGATCGGGCGTGGTGGAGCGAAGATGGTGGCGAAGTTCCGCAACCTCGAGACCGGATCCATCGTCGAGCGTTCGTTCAACGCCACTGAAAAGCTGCAAGATATCTTCATCGAGTACCGCCAGATGAACTTCCTCTATTCCGACGGCGACGACTTCACGTTCATGGACCTGGAGACGTTCGAGCAGCCCGTGCTCACTCGCGATCAGATCGGCGACGGGGCGCGGTTCCTGAAGGAGAACACCGAGGTCACGGTCGACTACTACGCCAACAAGCCCCTCAAGGTCACGCTGCCGAACGTGGTGGAGCTCGAGATCGTGCAGACGGACCCTGGCGTGCGCGGCGATACCGTTTCGGGTGGCACCAAGCCCGCCAAGCTCGAGTCGGGCGGCACCGTCAACGTGCCCCTCTTCATCGATCAGGGTGAGGTCATCCGCGTCGACACGCGCAGCGGCGATTACCTGGGCAGGGCCTGATGGACGTCAAGGAGATACGCAAGCTGCTGGAGGGCCTGGCCGCCACCGACGTCCGGGAGTTCACTTACGACACGGGCGATTACAAGTTGAGCGTCAAGCGCGGCGAGGACCGGGGTCCGGCCACGGTCACGTTCACGCCTCCCCAAGCGGCCCAGCAGGGCGCTTCTTCCGGCAACCAGCAGGCCGCGCAGTCCGGCCAACAGGCACCGCCCCAGGCCCCGCCGGCGGCCGCCGCCCCCCAGTCCGCCGCGCCGGAGGCCGCCGGCCCGCAGCTTCTGGAGGTTCTCGCTCCCATCGTCGGCACGTTCTACGGATCACCCTCGCCCGAGGCGCCACCGTTCGTGAAGGTCGGCGACCGCGTGAGCGCGGGCACCGTCTTGTGCATCATCGAGGCCATGAAGCTCATGAACGAGATCGAGGCCGAGACGGCGGGGATCGTGCGTGAGGTGTCCGTGGGCAACGGCGACCCGGTCGAGTACGGCCAAGTCCTGTTCCGCATAGAACCGGCCTGAGTTCACGGGTGAGCCCCATGTTCCGGAAGATCCTGATAGCCAACCGGGGCGAGATCGCGCTGCGAGTGCTTCGCGCCGCGCGCGAACTCGGTGTGCAGACGGTCGTGGCCTATTCCAAGGCGGACGAGAACTCGCTGCCCGTGCTGTTGGCCGACGAGTCGATCTGCATCGGTCCTGCTCCCGCCGCCGAGAGCTACCTCAACGTCCGGAACCTCCTCGCAGCGGCGCTGGTGAGCGGTGCGGAGGCCATTCACCCCGGCTACGGCTTCCTCGCCGAGAACGCCGAGTTCGCCGCCATGTGCGAGGAGCACGGCCTGACCTTCATCGGGCCGCGCCCCGAGACCATCGCGCGGATAGGTGACAAGGCCGCCGCTCGCGCGCTGGCCGCGGCAGTAGGCGTGCCCATCACACCCGGCAGCGAGCCGCTACGCGACCTGGCGGAGGCCACCAGCTTCGCCGACGAGATCGGGTTCCCGCTCATACTCAAGGCGTCCGCCGGCGGTGGCGGCCGCGGCATGCGCGTGGTGCATAGTCACTCCGACCTGGAGCGGCAGTTCGTCAACGCCCAGGAAGAGGCGCGCGCCGCATTCGGCAACCCCGAGCTGTACATGGAGAAGTACTTGGAGGAGCCGAAGCACATCGAGATCCAGGTCTTCGGTGACGGCAAGGGTGACGTCGTGCACCTGTTCGAGCGCGACTGCTCCATCCAGCGCCGCTACCAGAAGATGCTCGAGGAGGCCCCCAGCGGACTCGACCCCGAGCTGCGCGCCAGCATCGCCGCCGCCGCCGTCAACCTCGCCAAGCACATCGAGTACCGCGGCGCCGGCACCTGCGAGTTCCTCGTCGACCGGCAGGGCGGCTACTACTTCTCCGAGATGAACACGCGCATCCAGGTGGAGCATCCGGTGACCGAGATGATCACGCGCACCGACCTGGTGCAAGAGCAGATCCGCGTGGCCGCCGGCTTGGGCATGCAGCTGAAGCAGTCGGAGTTGGATGTGAGCGGTCACGCCATCGAGGTGCGGGTGAACGCCGAGGACCCCGACCACGACTTCAGGCCCAGCGCGGGCGTCATCACGGACGTGCACTGGCCTGGCGGTCCCGGCATTCGCGTCGACTCGCACGTCTACGCCGGCTACAGGATACCGCCCACGTACGACAGCCTGATAGCCAAGATAATCGCCTGGGCCCCGACCCGGCCGGAGGCCATCGCGCGCATGGACCGCGCCCTCAAGGAGACCGTCATCGAGGGCGTCAAGACGACCGTGCCCTTCCACCTCAAGGTCTTGGACAACGCCTTCTTCAGGCGCGGAGCCGTGTACACCAACTTCATCGTGCGTAGGATGACCCCATGAACGAATCCTCCGATCTCGCCATCTCGGCCGACGTCCTGATGAACATCACCCAGTTGGCCGTCGAGCAGGTCGACGGCGTGCGGCCGACGCTGCCGCCCGCCCGGGTGGGTGAGATCCTCGGGGGGAGGCGCGCGCGTGGCATAGTCATCGAGCGAGAAGGCGACGACGTATGGGTGGACCTCTCGCTCGCCGTCGACTACGGCGTGGAGATACCCAAGGTGGCGGCGGCGGCGCAGTCGGCGGTGCGTGAGGCGATCGCCTCCATGACGGGGCTGGTGGTGCGCAGCGTGAACGTTGCCGTGGAGAGCGTCGAGTTGCCGGAAGAGGACGCCACGCGTGGGTAGACGCCAGGCGCGGGAGCTGGCGTTTCGAACCCTGTTCCAGTCCGAGCGCGGCGCCGAGCCGCTGCTGGACGTCTGGCGCAGCGTCAGGGCGGAGCAGGCCGAGGTTGTCGAGGACGCGGACGACGCCGTCTACGGCGACGCCCTCGACGTTACCGACCTCGAGTTCGCGGGGGGCTTGCTGAAGTCCTTCGACGCCCACCGCGAGGAGCTGAACGCCGAACTGGCCGCCGCCATCACGGGCTGGTCGTTCGGTCAGATGTCGCAGACCGACCTCAACGTGTTGCGCATAGCGCTCACCGAGATGCGCCACGGCACGGAACCGCCCGAGGTAGCGATCGAGATGGCCGTCAGGTTGGCGAAGAAGTTCGGCGGCGACGAGTCTGGGCGGTTCGTGAACGGGGTGTTGGCGAAGCTCCTACGTGAACAGCGAGGCGCGATGGGCGTGGATCCCCGCGAACCCGAACCGGTGCGCGAGCCCGAGGACGGCGATGCCCCGAGCTCCTGAGGCCGTGAGGCTCGACGGCAAGGTCGTGTCGGCGGCCCTCGTGGAGCGCATGCGGGACGAGGTGGCGGCGCTCACCTTCGTGCCGCAGCTCGTCTTCGTGCGGGTAGGCGACGACCCGGCCAGCGCTTACTACGTCCGCTCGAAGGAGCGGCTGGCGGGCCGCGTGGGCATGCGCTCGAGAACCGTGGTGCTGCCCGAGGGGACCACCACCGCAGACGTGCTCGAACTGGTGCACGGACTCAACGAGGATGCAGACGTGGACGGCATCCTGGTGCAACTCCCCGTTCCCGGCGTGGAGGCCCCGAAGGTCTTGGCGGCCATCGACCCGGGCAAGGACGTCGACGGGCTTCACCCGATGAACGTCGGGAAGCTCTGGTCGCAGGGCACCGGCCTCGCCCCCGCCACGCCCCTGGGAGTGCTGGCGTTGATCGACCATTACGGCGTGCCGGTGGCCGGTAGGGAGGCGGTGGTGGTGGGCCGCTCGAACCTCGTCGGCAAGCCGTTGGCGGCCCTCTTACTCGCGCGCAACGCAACGGTGACGCTGGCGCACTCGCGCACCCAGGACCTGGGCGCAGTCACGCGCCGCGCCGACGTTCTGGTCGCGGCGGTCGGCAGTCCGCGCCTCATCACTCCCGAGATGGTCAAGCCGGGGGCCGCCGTCTTCGACGTCGGCCTGACACGAGAGGAGGAGGGCATCGCCGGCGACGTGCACCCGGACGTGGCCCGCGTGGCGGGTTACCTCACCCCGATGCCGGGCGGCACCGGGCTCATGACCGTGGTCATGGTGATAGCCAACACGATCAAGGCCGCCCGGGAGAGGCGCGCGGGGTGACCGGCGTGCTCGGCAACCTCCCGCTCTGGTCGGCCATCGTGGCGACCATCGTGGCGCAGGTGCTCAAGGTCGGCCTGGTACTCATCACCGAGCGGCGCTGGGCCCCCGAGCGGCTGCTCGATACGGGCGGCATGCCGTCCTCTCACACCGCGTCGGTGGCCGCGCTCGCCACCAGTGTGGGGGTGCTGTACGGCTGGGGCAGCCCGACCTTCGCCCTTGCCTTGGTGTTCGGCTCCATCGTGATGTACGACGCCACGGGCATCAGGCGCGCCGCGGGGCAACAGGCGGAGGCCATCAACGAGCTCGTGAGGGAGTTGGGGCACCTGTTCGACGCCCGCTTCCAGCCGAAGGCGCTCAAGACGCTCCTCGGTCATACCTACCCCCAGGTGCTGGCGGGCGCCATCATCGGGGTGGTAACCGCGCTGCTCATGGTCCTCTGAACGCTCTAGCGGAGGCGCCGTCCTGGCGACGACCGCGCTCCTCACCTGGCCGGCATCAGCCGCGGCCAGTGCTGCCCTGGCGGCGTCCAGGGTGGCGCCGGTGGTCATCACGTCGTCGATCAGCAACACCCTTTTCCCGGCCAGGTGGCGCGAGCGGAACGCGCCCACCAGCGCGGCGCCGCGGGCCGCGCGGCCCTGTCCAGCCAGCTTCTTCGTCGCCCGCACGCGCTCGAGGGCCGGGGCGTGCGGCGTTCCAAGGGCCAGGGCCGCCGCCACGGCCAGTAGCTCTGCCTGGTCGTAACCCCGACCGCGGCGCCGCGAGTCGGTCGTCGGCACGTGAACCACGAGTTGTGGACTCCAGCCCGCCGCTGCAACGCGCTCGGCCAGCAACGGGCCCAGGAAGCCCGCTAAGTTCCGTGCCCCGCCGTACTTGAGGGCGTGAACCAGGCGGCGCCACACGCCCGCGTAGGGCCCGAGCCACAGCGTCTCGGTCGCGCCCGGCGCAAGGCTCCCTACGGCCGCGGCGATGGCCTCCATGCAGGCCGGGCAGACCCCGACGAGGCCGCCTGGGCGTTCCTGGCAGGCGCTACAGGGCGCCAGGTTGGCCAGGAGCGTCGGGAGCAGGCGGAGGGCGTGGGCATACCATGCGTGAGGGGCCCGGCTTCCGAGCCCGGCCGAGTCCTGGGCGGCCGGCGGCGGCCGAGGCCCCACGCGCTGGACCGGCGCGACGCGTGACGAGCGGGCGCGTGGGCGGGTCATGAGGCAGCCTAGCGGCAGCGGTAGTGGAGCTGGCCAGGCGCTGGGCCGTAGTCGCACGAGCCTGGGGCTTCGCCTAGGGGCTTACGCCGAGCGGTCGGCCAGGTCGCCCAGGAGCCCGGCTACGCGGGAAGCCGCGGCCTGGTCGGGAAGCCGTGCGAGCCACGCGCGCACCCCTTCCAGGCCCCGAGCGGCGCGCTCCTCGGCCACGCGCTGCGCGTGGTCCAGCGACCCACGCTCCCTCATCAGCTGGAGCACCTCGTCCATCTCGGCCGCCGTCTTGGCGCCCCTGGGGCGGGCGAGCAGCCGGATGACGCGCCGGCGTTCGGTGGGCCGCAGGTTCGCGAGCAGGTGAGCGAGGATCAGCGTGCGCTTGCCCTCGTAGAGGTCGCCGGCCACCTCCTTGCCATAGCCCTCGCCGGGGCCCAGGTTGAGGATGTCGTCACGGATCTGGAACGCCACCCCCAGGTCCACCGCCGCGCTCTCCAGTGCCGCCGGTGGCGTCGCTCCGGCGCAGTAAGCCCCGAGCCGCAGGGGGGCCACCACCGTGTAGTAGGCGGTCTTGAGCGTGACCATCTGGAGATACTCGCTCTCCGTGACGTCGAACCTGCCGGCGCTCACCCAGGCGAGGTCGAGGTGTTGGCCGGCAGCGGTGGCGAGGAGCATGTCTGTGAACTCGTCGAGCGCCGCCCGCTTGTCGACGGGCGGCGCGTCGGGAAGGGCCGACAGCCGGCGCCACATGAGCATGTGCATGGCGTCGCCGACGTTGAGGGCCACCGGCACGCCCACCTGCTTATGCAGCGCGGGTAGGCCCCGCCGCTCCTCGGAGTCGTCCTCGATGTCGTCGTGCACCAAGACCCAGTTCTGGAAGAGCTCGATGGCCTCGGCGAGGATCATGGCCGCACCGCCATTCGCGGCCCCGTTGGCGCGCGCCGACCACACCAGCAACTGGCCCCTCAACGTCTTGCCCGGTCTGGTGGGGTAATCGCGCATCAGCTGCGCGAAGCGCGCCAACTCGGCTGCGACGCTCTCGTCGACCGCCCGGCCCGGCACGTGGAGGTCGGCCAAGGCCCGGAGAACGCCCTGGCGGATGTCCGTCGCGAGGGTCACGCCGCCGAGTATACGGTGACCCGGGCGGCCGGCGGAGCGGCACGAGAAAGGGGCCCCGGTACTGGCGGGGCCCTAGGAGATGCTACGACCCTAGTGGAACAAGAAGGTCGTCACGATCCAGACGGCGATCAGCATGAGCACCACGAACAGGACCAGGTAAGGCAAGGACGTGGCGTAGGCGGCCAGGATAAGCTTGAAGATCTCCTTCTTGGACAGCTTGCGCTGCGCCGCTAGGTCACCGTTCTTCTGCGCTTCCTCCCCGCTTCCTCCCCCGCGGCTCACCTCGGCGCTCAGCGGTTGATGCAGGCCTTGAAGTGGCCGGGGTTGACTTCCACGAGCGGCGGCACGACCTCCGCGCACTCCTTGGTAGCGATCGGGCAGCGGGTGCGGAACACGCAGCCCGAGGGCGGGTTGATGGGGGAGGGGATGTCGCCCTGGAGGATGATGCGGTCGCGCTTGACCGTAGGGTCCGGGATGGGTACGGCAGACAGCAACGCTTCCGTGTACGGATGGATGGGGTTGGCGTACAGCTCCTTGGCCGGGGCGATCTCCATGATGCGGCCCAAGTACATGACCACGACGTGGTCGCTGATGTACTCGACGACCCCGAGGTCGTGCGCGATGAAGAGGAGCGTGAGGCCGAGCTCGTCCTTCAGGTCCTGGAGCAGGTTCACCACCTGCGCCTGGATCGAGACGTCGAGCGCCGAGACCGGCTCGTCGGCAACGATGAACTGCGGGTCGACGGCGAGCGCCCGCGCGATCCCGATGCGCTGGCGCTGCCCGCCCGAGAACTCGTGCGGGTAGCGGCGCATGTGCGACGGCGACAGGCCGACACGCTCCAGGAGCTGCGCCACGCGCTGCTCGCGGTCCTTGCCGCGGGCCAGGTTGTGGATGGTCATCGCCTCGCCGACGATGTCGCCCACCGACATGCGGGGGTTCAGGCTCGCGAAGGGGTCCTGGAAGATGATCTGCATGCGCTTGCGGTACTCGCGCATCTGCGACTTGCTGAGCTTCGTGATGTCTACCCCGTCGAACAGCACCTCGCCCGCGGTGGGCTCGATGAGGCGCAGGATGGAACGCCCGACGGTGGTCTTGCCGGAGCCGGACTCGCCCACCAGGCCGACGACCTCGCCCCGTTGGATCTTGAAGCTCACGTCCTCGATGGCCTTCACGTTGGCAACGACCCGCGAGAAGATGCCGCCCCTGATGGGGAAGTACTTGCGCAGGTTCCTGACATCGAGAAGCGTCTCGGTCTTGGCCGCCGCGGCCGTGTCCTTCTTGTCGTTAGCGTCAGTCATGGTAGTTCCGCCTTGAGGTCGAGTTCCTGCCACCTTACGCAGCGCACCATGTGGCCGCCACCGGTGTCATCGAGTGGCGGGACGGCGACCTTGCACTTGTCGCGCACGAAGCGGCAACGGGGGTGGAAGGCGCAACCCACGGGGAGGTTGAGGGGGTTCGGGACGTTGCCGGGGATCGCGACCAGGCGCTCCTGTTGCAGCACGTGATGGTCCACGCGCGGGATCGAGTTCAGTAGGCCAAGCGTGTAGGGCATCTTCGGGTCGGCGAAGATGTCGTTGACGTGGGCCTCTTCCACGGCGCGACCCGCATACATGACCACGGCGCGGTCGGCGATCTCGGCCACTACGCCCAGGTCGTGAGTGATGAAGAGGATCGACATGCCGATCTCGTCCTGCAGCTTGCGCATGAGGTCGAGGATCTGCGCCTGGATGGTCACGTCGAGGGCGGTGGTCGGCTCGTCGGCGATGAGGAGCTTGGGGCCGCAAGACAGCGCCATGGCGATCATCACGCGCTGGCGCATGCCGCCCGACATCTGGTGCGGGAAGTTCTTGACCCGTTTCCCGGGCTCGGGGATCCCGACCAGCTCGAGCATGTCCGCCGCCAGCTTCATGGCCTCGCGGTAGGACTTGCCCTGGTGGAGCACGATGGCCTCGGCGATCTGGTCGCCCACCGTGTAAACGGGGTTGAGGCTCGTCATCGGCTCCTGGAAGATCATCGAGATGTCGTTGCCGCGGATGCGGCGCATGGCGCGCTCCGACTTGGTGACGATGTCCTCACCCTCGAAGAGGATCTTGCCGCCCGCTATCCTCCCGGGAGGGCTGGCGATCAGGCGCATGATGGAGAGGGACATCACCGACTTGCCGGAGCCGGACTCGCCGACGACGGCCAGGGTCTCGCCCTTGTCGAGGTGGAAACTCACCCCGTCGACGGCCTTGACCGTGCCCTCGTCGGTGTCGAAGTAGGTCTTGAGGTCGACTACCTCAAGGAGCCGATCATTATTGGGCATCTAAGCCCTCCTCACGCGACATTGCGAAGCCGGACCGTGCGGCCTACGGCACGCTATGGATAATCGAGCCAAGCGCACTGTGCATAACTAGCGCAGCGCGCCTCGCAAGATATTCACGGGTCTGTGGAAATACGCTCGCCTAGCCTGGAGCCCCGCTTACCTGCGTTTCTTGGGGTCGAAGGCGTCTCGCAAACCGTCGCCGAGCAGGTTCCAGCATAACACTGCCAGGAGGATGGGGATGCCGGGTATCAGGAGCCACGGCACGAACTGGATGCTGATGCCCCTGGCCGTGGCGTCTCGGAGCAAGAGTCCCCAACTTGCAGTGTCAACCTCGCTCGGCCCGAGGCCCAGGAACGACAGGCCGGTCTCGGCCAAGATGAAGCCGGGGATGGAGAGGGTCAGGTCGACGACCACGTAACTGGCCGTGCTTGGCAGCAGGTGGCGCCACAGGACCCTGGTCTCGCTGGCGCCGAGCGCCTTGGCGGCGGCGGCGTAGTCGAGCTCGCGCGCCGACAGGATGAGGCTGCGGATGATCCGCGCCAGCCCGCCCCAGCCGACGAAGCCGAGCACGACGACGGTCAGGAGGAAGGTCTGCGCCGAGGTCATCTGGAGCCCGAAGGCCTTGGCCAGAGGGTTGTTCGGGTCGCGCAGCAGCGATGCCAACACTATGAGCAAGAAGAGCCCGGGGATGGCCGCGAAGACCTCCACCAGGCGCATGATGATGTCGTCGACCACGCCCCCGTAGAAGCCCGCGATGCCCCCGAGCAGCAGGCCCAGGAAGAAGGCGACCCACACGGCAAGGAGGCCGATGGTGAGGCTCACCTGACCCCCGTAGAGGACGCGCGAGAACAGGTCCTTGCCCAAGTTGTTCGTGCCCCACAGGAAGATCCTGGCGGGGTCGTCGACGCCGAAGAGCCGGAGGTCCGACTGGAAGAGGCCGAGGATCTTGTAAGGCTGCGACGGGCGGTGCACGAAGAACTTGATGGGGTAGCGCACGTCGGTCACGTCTTCGTAGACCCGCTGCCTCGTGACGGGGTCGCGCGACTCCTTGACGTCGTACACGAACGGGCGGGTGAGCTTGCCCGTCTCGGGGTCGGTCCAGTGGATCTTCGCGGGCGCTCTGAAGGCGGCCGCCGGGCTGCGCCGGTACTCGTTGATGCCGTAGGGCGCAAGGAAACCCGCGAAGATGGCGGTGAGGTACATGAAGACTAGGACCCAGCCGCCGACGAGCGCCGCCTTGTGGCGCCTGAACTGCTCCCAGACGATCTGCCCCTGGCTCTTGCTCTCACGCGTCAGGGGTGCTCCGGCCTGCCGCTCGAAGCTCGCCTCGCTGAGTTGAGCCCCGACCTCGTCGCCGTGAAGTCCGCTCTGCTCGAACGTGGGCGCCTCGTCCTCGGGTGTGATGCGGTCGTCGTCTCTGTCCGTCACGGCAGGCCTCAGCTGTACCGGATCCGCGGGTCGACGGCGGCCAGTAGTATGTCGGAGAGGACGTTACCCAGCATCAAGAGGATGGTCGTCACGACCAGCAGGCCGAGCACGACGTAGATGTCCTGGGAGCTCAGGGCGGTCAGGAACGTCGGCGTGATGCCGGGCCACGACATGACCACCTCGACGAGCCCGGCGCCGCCGACGAGGTTGGGCAGCAACCCGCCGATGCCCGCGACGAAGGGGATGATGGCGGGCCTGAGCGCGTGCTTGTAGGTGACCTTGGTCTTGCTGACGCCCTTCGCGCGGGCGGTACGGATGAAGTCGGACCCGAGGTACTCCACCATCTGTGCGCGCAGGACGCGGGTGAAGCCTGCCATGCCCGACGTGGCCACCACGAACGACGGGATGAGCATGTGCCACATGATGTCCCAGAACTGGCCCCAAGGGGACATCGTGAGGGAGGCACTGCTGGTCATGCCGGCCACGGGGAAGATGAGCTGGTTGTAACCGAACCAGTCCTTGGTCAGGGTCCTCAACAAGAAGAGCCCCAGGATGAGCACCTGGGCGAAGAAGAAGTTGGGGATGGCCAGGCCCACGTACGACAGGGTGCTCACCACCTGATCGCCCACCGAGTACTGCCTGACCGCCGAGTAGACGCCGGCGGGTATCGCGACGGCCCAGAGCATGACGATGGAGAGCATGGCCAGGTACATGCTGTTGCGCATGGGCTTGGCGATGCGGTCCCAGACGGGCTGGTTGGATACGAACGACTGGCCGAGGTTGCCCACGGCCAGGTTCTTCATCCAGGTCACGTACTGCACGTAGACGGGCTTGTCGAGCCCGAACTCGGCGCGCATGCGCTGGATGGTCTCGGGACGCACGTTCGGCTCGAGTTCCTTGGCCTTGAAGAAGTCGCCAGGCACCAGCTGGCTGATCAGGAACATGAGCATCGTCGCCCCGATGAAGGTCGGGATGAGTTGGAAGAGACGTCTGACGAGGTAGACGAACAACGTTAGGCCCCCTGCCCTGAGCGGGCGGTACCACCAGCGGCGTTCACGAGGGCCTCTTGGTGCGCATAAGTGGGTTCGTAGTCGAGCATGTCACTGAAGATATGTCTTAGGAAGAGTGGGCGGCGTGTAGCCGCCCACTCTTACCGACGTCGGTTGTGCCTCGGCCTGACTCAGTCGGCCTTGAAGATCATGGGCAGTTCCCAAGCGCCGACGAGTGCGTTGATCTCGTCATCGTGGTGGAAGCCCTTGATGTCGGAGGCCCAGCTGTAGTGAGCCATCGGGCTGACGGCGTACAGGATGGGCATGAGGTCGGCCTCGGTGGCCTGGATCTCGAGGCCCACCTTGCGGGCGGCTTCGGTATCCAGTTCCTCGCGGCCGACGTTGAAGAGCTGGCCCATGAGGGTCTCCTGCGCGGTGAGGCAGCCGCCGCTGGTGTTGTACATGTGCAGGTTCGTGCCGCAAGGGATGACGTTCACGCCGAAGGGCCAGTCGCGCGAGCCGCCGGTGAGGCCGATCAGGATGGCGTCGAACGGGCGGTCATCGCCCTCCGAGAGGAGCTGGTCCACGAGGAGGTTGAAGTCGATGGGCTGGACCTGCACGTCCACGCCGATCTCGCGGGCGCTGTCGGCGAAGATGCCGGCGATCTGCTCGCGGGCCGTGTTACCGGCGTTGGTGGCGAGGATGAAGGAGGCCGTCTTGCCCTCGGCGTTCACCAAGATGCCGTCGGAGTTCTTCTTGTCATAGCCGATCGAGGCCATCAGCTCCGAGGCGGCCTCCGGATCGTAGGGGTACTTCTCGACGTCGTCATTGATCCAGAACGTGTTGATCGGGTAGACGTTGGTGTACATCGGGACGCCCGAGCCGTTGTAAACGAGGTCGATGATCGCGTCGCGGTCCATGACGTGTGCCATTGCGCGGCGGAAGTTCACGTTGCGGAAGAGGGCCTGCTTGTCGGGGTCGGACGCCTTGTTCCAGTTCCAGACGATGAACTGGCTGGAAGCGACCGGGCTCACGGCTTCTAGGACGATGACGTCGATGTCGCCGTTGTTGACGGCCTGGTTGATGACCCCGATGTCGTCGAGGTTGCGCGGGTTGAAGGTGTCGGTCTCGCCGGCGATGTAGAGGTTGAGTGACGTGTCGAGGTCGGCTACCACGGTCATGTTGTAGCCGTCGAGGAAGGGCAGCCTGTTGCCGGCCTCGTCGACGTTCCAGTCACCGAAGTGGGGGTTGCGCTCGAGGATGATGCGCTCGCCGGGCTGGAAGGTGGTGGGGATGAAGGCGGTGGACCAGACGGTCTTGGTGACGTCGACGTTGGTGCCCCAGAGGGCCTTGACGGCCTCGGCGCCGCCGGTGCGGTAGGCCTCGCCGAAGATGGCGTCGGGCACGGGGACCATGGCGGCCACCGGGAAGGCAAGGCGGTCGGGCCGCGGGAAGTGGAAGCGCAAGCCGTTGTCGCCGACCTTCTCGAGGGTGATCGGGTCGTCGTCCATGAACCAACCGTCGTAGCCGTTGGAGCCGACGTCGGGGTCGGTCTCGAGCACGTAACGGATGTAGTAGTCCTGCGTGGTGATGGGGCTGCCGTCGGACCACGTCATGCCGTCGCGCAAGACGATGTCGATCTGCGTGCCTTCGTCGTTCACGGTGTACGACTCGGCGGCGTACGGGAGCCAGTCGTCGGAGTCGGGTCCGCGCATGAGCAGTTGAGCGCCCGTGTTGAACAGGAAGTCGGAGAGTGCCTGCGACTCGGCCGACGTGACGGGGTTGAACGTGCGCGGGTCGCCTACGAAGGCGATCTTCAAGGTGCCGCCATAGACGGCTTCGCCCGGGGCGGCGTTGCTCCAGGCCGCGGGCCACACGAACGGCTCGGCGAACGCGAACGTCGCTATTGCGAGCAGGCTTAGTCCGATGAACAGCTTCTTCATTTCTCCTCCACTCGAGGCGAGCATCAGCGTGGGCGTAAGCCGCTACCGACCCCTACCTTCACGCCTTGGATGACGATGGCCTACGGTAACCCCGAATCGGCAAACCCGCAAGCCGCCACAGACACCAGCAGTGGCCCGGTTCAGCGATCGAGCCCGGCGGCCGGAACGCCGGGTGGGCTATGGACATGTACCCACTTGCCGCGAATCTAGCACCGGGGTTCGCTGCCAGTCAACGCGGCCAGGACGGTGTACTCACGGGGTGGGCGTGCCACTGGACAACGTGAATACCGGGTCGGCCACGTGCTTCCCGCCGTGGCGAGAGCGCGGGAGGCCGAGTGAAGCGGGCTTGAGCGCTCGTTAACGAACGCACCGCACTCCTCCGGCCGCGAGGCCGGTAGCCCGGGGCTCGCTCGTCGATAAGGTCAGCGAGGTATCAACCCGAGCAGCAGCGCCAGCACGGCCCAGGCCACCGCCAGGTAGATGGTGGTGCGGTGCAGGCCGCCTGCCGTGCCGCCCAGGCTGGCGCCGAAGTCGCCGCCGCCACCGCCACCCAAGGCGTCGCCGAGGCCCGACTGCTTGGGCTCTTGCATCAGGATCACCGCCGTGATGATCAGCGACACTGCCACGAAGATGATGAACGCTATCCAGAACATTCTTGCCTCCACGTACCGTCCGCGGCCCGCCTGTCGGCCCGCCTGCGTAACTCGTTTGGTGCCGAGAGCGGGAATCGAACCCGCACGGGTCGCCCCGGTTGATTTTGAGTCAACTGCGTCTACCGTTCCGCCATCTCGGCCCGCCGGCGGCCGCATCCAAGGCGGCATACGGACGGTTGAGAATACTACCAGCGACGGCGTGCCTTCGGCAAGAAGAGCCGCCGTTCCAGGCGCTGGCGCCTCCGGTACCCATGGTAGCCTACGCCAGGTATGCACGTGGCCGTCGTGACGTTCCCCGGTTCCAACTGCGTCGAGGACGCCACGTACGCCATCGGCGCCGTGTTGGGCGCCAGCGCCTTCACGGTGTGGCACACGGCCGACACCCTGGAATCCGGCGGCAAGCCCGCGGATGCGGTCGTCATCCCCGGCGGCTTCAGCTACGGCGACTACCTCCGCTGCGGCGCGCTCGCGGCGCACAGCCCGGTCATGAAGGCGGTCACCCGCTTCGCCGAGTCGGGCGGCCCCGTGCTGGGCATCTGCAACGGTTTCCAGGTCCTTACCGAGGCTGGACTGCTGCCCGGCCAGCTCGCCCGTAACGCCGGGTTGCGCTTCACGTGCAAGGACGTCCACCTCGGCGTTGCAAGGACCGACCTCCCTTTCACTCACCGCGCCGCCCCGGGCCAGGTGTTGCGCCTTCCGGTCGCGCACGCCGACGGCCGCTACTACGTCGGCGACCAGGAACTGGCCGAGATCGAGGCTCGGGGGCAGGTCGTGTTCCGCTACGTCGACGAGGCCGGCAACGCCACGCCCGAAGCCAACGTCAACGGCAGCCGCAACTCCATCGCGGGCCTGACCAACGCCCGTGGCAACGTGCTCGGCATGATGCCCCACCCCGAGAGGGCGGTCGAGGCCCTGCTCGGCGGGGAGGACGGCCGCGTGATCCTAGAGTCCTTGCTGAGCGCCTAGTGGCCACCGAGCCGGCGAAGCGTTCTGGTGGACCGCGAGAGGAAGCCATGCCCCACGACTTGAGGTCCCAGGCCGCCTCCTTCGGGCTCAGCCCGGACGAGTTCGACGGCGTGGTCGGCGCGCTGGGACGCCAACCCAACGCCCTCGAGGCCGCAATGTTCGGCGCCCTGTGGAGCGAGCACTGCGGTTACAAGAACTCCCGGGCGCTCCTCCGCCGACTGCCGACCACGGGACCGCAGGTCCTGCAGGGCCCTGGGGAGAACGCCGGGGTCGTCGACATCGGCGAGGGCTGGGGCGTGGCCTTCAAGATGGAGAGCCACAACCACCCCAGCGCCGTCGAGCCCGTCCAGGGAGCGGCGACGGGCGTCGGCGGCATCCTGCGCGACATCTTCGCCATGGGCGCGCGGCCCTTCGCCACGCTCAACGCGCTCAGGTTCGGGGAGTTCGATACGGCGCGTAACCGCTACCTGCTCAGCGGCGTCGTTCAAGGCATCGCTCTCTACGGCAACGCCATCGGCGTGCCCACCGTGGGCGGGGAGATAGAGACCAACGCCTGCTACACGGAGAACCCGCTGGTGAACGTCATGGCCCTGGGCCTGCTGCGGCACGAGGAACTGCAAACGGGCACCGTGGGCGAGGTCGGGAACCGCCTGCTCTACGTCGGCTCCAAGACGGGCCGCGACGGGCTTGGGGGCGCCGTGTTCGCCTCGGCCGACCTGTCGAGCGCGTCGGGCGCGGACCGACCGGCCGTGCAAGTGGGCGACCCGTTCATGGAGAAGCTGCTGCTGGAGGCCTGCCTCGAGGCGTACGCGGCCGGGCTCGTGGCCGGGGTACAGGACATGGGCGCGGCCGGGCTCACGAGCTCGGTGGGCGAGATGGCGCACCGTGCCGGCCTGGGCGTCGACCTTCACGTCGACAAGGTGCCCACCCGCGAGGCGGGCATGGCGCCGCTCGAGATCATGCTTTCCGAGTCCCAGGAACGCATGGTGCTCACGGCGGCGCCGGGCAAGGAGGAGGCCCTCGTGCGTCTCCTGGCCAAGTGGGAACTGGAGGCGGTGGAGGTCGGGCGCGTGGTCGACCATGGCCGCTTCCGCGTCTTCGAGAACGGTGCGGTGGTCGCCGACATGCCGGTGCCCGCCCTCAACGAGCCGCCGGAGTACGTCCGGGAGGGCGTGGAGGACCCACGCATTCGCTCCGCTCGCGAGCGCGACCTCGGCGGGCTGCCCGTGCCCGCGGACCCTACCGGCGTGCTCCTCAAACTGCTCGCCTCGCCGACCATCGCCTCGAAGCGGCCCGTGTACGAGCAGTTCGACCAGCAGGTGATGACCAACACGGTCGTCCTCCCGGGCGCCGCCGACGCCGCCGTGATGCGCGTCAAGGGCAGTCGCCTGGGGGTAGCTGCGACGGTGGACTGCAACTCGCGCTACGTGTACTTGGACCCGGAACTGGGCGCCATGCACGCCGTGGCCGAGGCGGCGCGC
>JACDJC010001552.1_pt1 | contig 20081 bp, 17 predicted proteins | sample 7454191 | NCBI WGS metagenome assembly JACDJC01 (sample SAMN14253291, study PRJNA609438) | sludge metagenome | isolation source: sludge after 25d culture with pyrite and EDTA | collected 2018-12-20 | reverse complement strand
GTCCCGCCTTTTCCCGTAACGTTCACTACCATGGCTCTTTACCACAGCAGCTTACGGTGGTTTGAAGCCTCCACCTGCATGGCGGCTTCGAGGGGCCCTCCCTCATCTTCGATTAAGCATGGCTTGAAGTTTCCTTCTTCGCCTTCTTGGCACACTCTGATCATTATCTCTGCAAGAAGGATTCCTAATAGACTAGATCCAGTCAAAATAAGCTTCGTATTTATGCATCAAAGTTGTATTATTTTATCAGGAGCAGTCGCTCCAATTCTATGGGGAGGTGTTTTTTGATGAATAGGCGTTTTCTTTTCGTGCTAATCCTGTCTTTTCTTCTGACTATGTCCGCACTGATCGCCAACACAATCGTTCTGGAGTTCTGGACTCATGAAGATCCGAACAGAACTCCACTTGAAGAACGTTTCATCCGGGAATTTCAGGAGATGTACCCCAATGTAGTTATTAAAAGGGTTACCCAATCTTCGACGAAAATCCAGGAACTCATTCTGACCGCGTTCGCAGCCAACCAGGGCCCAGACATCTTCAATATGTCAGTAGAAGATGAGTTCGCCTATATTGTTAATGGTAGAGTAGCTCCAGTAAATTACGAAGCAGCTGGTTACACAGATAAAGAAGGTCTTTTAGCATCGTATCTACCTGGAACTCTCGCTCCAGTAACATATGAGGGCGAGATATACGGGCTGCCTCTCGAAATAACCAACTGGTGTATATTCCTGAACAAGAAAGTCTTCAGAGATGCTGGTCTCGACCCCGAGGTCGACTATCCTAAGACTTGGGAAGAGATGATGGATGTCTCCGAGAAACTAACGATAAGAGAGGGTGAGATTATCACCCGCCGAGGTTTCGACTTCAGATATCCGTATTATCTCGTTGCATTCATGCCTCTGGTTGAACAGATGGGAGGAAAACTTGTAAGCGACGATGGGAAGACTGCAATCATTAACGATGAAGCTTGGCTCAAGTTCCTCGATTATATGGCCGCCTGGGGCCCAAATGGGCGAAATCTCGGGTCGCCCACGTATAAAAACGCCAGAAGTCTTTTCAATATGGACAACAACGACATTGGAATGTGTACATCAGGGCTTTATCAGATAGCTAGAATAAAGGCAGACAATCCTGAGTTCTATGAAAGCGGCGAATTCATGGTTGTCCCCTTCCCACAATTTGAAAACGCTGTGAATCACGTTCCGGCTCACTACTATGGACATTACTACATGGTTAACTCCCAGAAACCTAAGGAGAACCAGGAAATGGCGTGGAAGTTCATATCATACATGCTAAGCCACGCAGAGGAATACCTCGAAAAGGTAGCGATAATAATTCCAACAAACGAACTTCTCGAATCAGAGACTTTCAAGAACTATCCGTACTCAGATGTCTTCATCTCAGACCTTGAAAAGTCAACTGTCGTTTACTTCTCCGAAAGCTCCGCGAAGATCCAGTCGTTGATTAAGGAAGCTGTTGAATCCGTTATGCTAAGCGGGACAAGTTCCCAAAACGCACTCAACACTCTTCGCAGAAAGGTTCAAGAAGTCTTGGACGATCAATACTAGACAATTCGCCCGCCGAAAGGCGGGCATATTAATATCGAAAGGGGTGAGCCTTACCTTTGAGACATATCTTCAATCGGGGTATAGAGCACAAAAAGGCAAGGTGGGGCTGGTTCTTTGTTTTACCATCGCTGGCTTTCTTTGCTGTTTTTTCGTTCTACCCAATCATAAATGCTTTTTATACGAGCCTCTTCAGAAAGAGACTACTTGATCTTCGTCCACCAACATTTATCGGTTTTTCAAATTACGAGTACCTGCTGAAATCCCCAGACTTCTGGAACTCGGTGAAAGCAACATTCATTTTCACTTTAGGCACATTCATTCCCATTGTTGTATTCAGTCTTCTTCTTGCAGTTTTGATAATGTCAAGGCGAAGATTTCAGAAATTCTTCCAAATGGCGTTCTACTCTCCGGCCGTTCTCTCTTCTGTGGTCTCAGCAGCGATCTGGTTGCTGATTTTCGATCCAAGGGGTCTGGCCAACACAACAATGAACACGTTGTTAGGAACCGTGGGGAAAGACTACAAGTGGCTAGCAACTGCAGGTATGGTAAGATTATCCACAATACTTGTCTATTTCTGGAAATATATCGGTTACTTCACAATCATTTATATAACGGGGCTCGCAAGTATTCCGCAGAGTATGCACGAAGCAGCTCAAATAGACGGTGCCAATGGCTGGAAAGACTTCTGGCACATTACTCTCCCCTTGCTGAAACCTACAACTGTTTTAGTGTCGATAATGTCGATGCTGCAATGTCTCAAGACGTTCAGCACGCAGTACCTTTTCACCCAATCAGGAGCCCCTACTGAACCGATCAACGTCATTACATTGAACATTTACAACACAGCAATAAGAGATCACAACATAGGTAGGGCAAGCGCTATGAGCGTTTTGCTATTCGCTATTATGCTATTCTTCACCTGGATTCAGTTTAGGGTAAGCCGATCGGGCGGAGAAGTCGATTATTAGGGGGTGCTGATGAAGACCATTAAGAAGCAATCATTTATCGTCGATGTCTTGATTTGGGCCTTCCTGATTCTAACCGCCATTGTAATCCTTGCACCGATTATATTCATGTTTACCGCATCTCTCATGCCATCGAGAGATATCCTTAAGATGCCTTATCCGTGGATACCCAAAGATCTCTACTGGCAGAATTACTGGCAGGCCTTGAGGGGAAACGATGGGAGTTTCATTTTTCCTAGAAATATTCTTAACTCTTTCATCGTAGCCGGGGTAGTATCGATTTCTACCGTTTTTCTTTCCGCCCTCACAGGATATGGATTGGCGAAGTTCCCTTTCAGGGGTCGAAATCTTGTCTTTCTGCTGATAATGGCCACAATGATGATCCCCTTTGAAGCCATCATGATTCCTCTCTATCTGGTAGCCACATCACTGAAGATTCAAAACTCCTATATAGGACTGATCCTTCCATTTCTAATGAACGCGTTCGGCATCTTTTTGATGAGACAATACCTTATCACGTTTCCAGACGAGATAATTGATGCCGCAAGAATCGACGGTTCCGGTGAATTCAGCATCTTCTTGAGAATAATACTCCCCAACAGCGCGCCGGCTATCGCGACTCTGGCAATTCTAACATTCAGAACCCAGTGGGATAATCTTCTATGGCCGCTATTGATTTCGCAAAGCGAGGAAATGAAGACCATTCCCCTTTACATCGTCAAGTTCGCAACGGAAAAGCACACAAATGAAGGTGCGATGATGGCCGCTGCAGTCATAGCAAGCATTCCAATCCTTGTTCTCTTCCTGGCGCTGTCCAAATATTTCGTCAGTGGTGCTTCACTTCATTCTTCGCGAAAGGGATAACCGAAGAGGTATCTTGGTTCGATTATTCCAAAGAACGAGCCTTTCAGGGAGAACACTTCCTGAAAGGTTTCTTTATCAATGACGGAAACGGAATCATCAAACCGGCACAAAAGAAGCTTTCTGCCCTGCCACCAGTCAAATATCGGCACTAACTCTCTCAAGGGTCTTTCAACTTCCAGACTCTCCTTTAGGGTGTGGTCGCTCTCGTCATATATTAGAATCCTGCTTCCCAAAGAGTCAACGACGAAGACTTCTCCATCAAGAACTGCAACATCCATAGCGTAACCAACAGGAATCCCTTGTCTTTCTTCCAGACCGAACGTGCCTATCTCGAATATCAGAACGCCTTTATTAGCAGCAGCAACGTAGAATGCTCCTTTGGATACGGCAACCGCATTAATGGTCAATCCACTTTCCAAATCGTTAATATAACGCGGATGAATCTGATCAATCAGCTCAAATCCGCTATCACCTCTTCTCACAACAAACAGTCCATCGAGTTCACTGCCGACCAGAACATAATCATTGCAGTACGACACTGAGTTTGTCCACCCCTTCAACGGGATGGTTTGGACATGCCTATAGAAGAGCGGTCCATAGAATTTGAAGACTTTCAAGCCAAGCGTTCCATCTGCAACGAACACCTCCAGTCTCTCAATATCTACATCTATTGCTTCGCAGTGAAAAGTATCAACTACACTCAACTTCTCTTGCTGATTGGCTGGCAGCACCGCAAATCCTCTATCTCTTAGTACATTGAAGATCAGACCGCCGGCGAAGACTCCTCCACTAGACAAAGAAGGAACTGGAAGAATCCGAACCTTCCATTCGTAGTCGTTTAGTGATACTTCTACAAGCCCGCCGAATCCCATTCCGAAGTAGAAAGTTGTTGAGCAAAGACATGAACTAATAATGATAATTGCCAGTAGAGGAATACTTCTTTTCATAGCACCACCTCCAGTTAAATTCTAGTACGTTTCTGGAGAAAAACACTTTCAATTGCGAACACTAGCATTCACGAGATCACTTCGCCCTCTTGATAATGACGCTTAACCTCAGAGACGATAGGATATATAATTGAAGAGAGGTGATTATATGGGTAAGAAGGAATTTCTGCGAAAGATCATCTCCGAAGGACGAAGCGCCGATCAAATTGCAGATCTTTTCGGAATAACGGTGGACAAACTTGAGAGATACCTGGAAGATCCCTCACAGTCAAGGCTTGCAGTTGCAGAGGCGATAACAGAACTCAGGAGGTTGGAAGCTCTTCCTCTAGAAACAAAAGAAGACATTTTGCTTTTCTCCTTCAAAGTGATTCTGGAGTCTATTAACTTCCTTTTCGCTGATATTGAGAGAGCCGCCTGTGAGAAAACAGAAGAGCGACTGTCTGTCATGATCAGAAAACTCATCGATGGAGCTTACCTTCTTCTTGCGATCTCAAGACTGGAAAAAGCCGGGGAAACTCTTCCCTCCCTCAGGCTGGATCAAAGATTTCTGAGAGCTTGCCAAAATAGAGCGCTTATTGCCGAAAGATTATTGGATCTCGCCGAGCTGATAGACCTGGAGATCGAGCGCTGATTCGGTGTTTTCCGGAAGCTGCAAATCGCCTTCATTAAGTGTAGTATAATCAATTTGGAAGCTACTTTAAGTGAGGGATATATCTTGTCTGATTCTCGACATCGGGAATTCATTACTTTTTTGTCTTCTGAAGACGTTATTGAGAAAGCAAACGAGAGTCTTGAGGGTAAGAGCTGGATACCACTTATTGAGACCTCAAACGCTGCTCTGATATCTCTCAAGACACCAATGGTTGCAACACTTTTCAAGAGACTGTTTGATACTAAGTACGCTTTCATATACAGAAGCATCGAAGGTCAGCTTATCTCAGCATCATCTGAGAGTACAGTTGCCCTCGTTGAGACGCTTGTCCTGGCGGCAACAGAACGTCCGGTTTTCGAGGAGAGCTTCATGAGCTTCCTGGATTTCTTCAAAGAAGCACCTCAGATTTTGGAGAGAATAGTCGTTCATTACGCCAATAGAATTGTGAATCAATCAGACTCATTCGTTACAGGGTTAAGGGATCTCAAAATTCTATACGAGAAGGTACGTAGAAGGGCAGAGCAATTCGGAGTGAACCTTCCCCTAAGCGAGTTTGTTTCAAGTGTATTCGGCCTTGATACAACTCTACTACCGTTGATCGAGTCGGATCTCGTAGATTTTCTCGCGAAATTCCCCCCGACTGAAGAAGGGGTTTTCAGATTCCTCGACAATCAGATCAAACTCGCCGTTGGTGAATACGACGAAAGTAGTGTAGAGATACAATTATCAAGGCTTGAGACAATAATTAGAGAAATTAAACGATACTGTTCAACCTTCATGAAATGGTTGACAGTGCCAGACAATCTCTTCATAGCCTTCTTGGAAAGGGGAATTCGAAAACACGGTACGCTTGCTACATGGTTAGAAGGAATAAAAGAGGCAAGAACCGAATATGGTCTATGCCAAAGCCATTGGGAAGAAGCAAGAAAGTGGTACTTCGAAAAGATAAGTGCGAGGATCTTGCCGTCATTCCAGAAGTCGATGGCTGGTTGGGCTTGCTGGACAATCGTCGAGGAGCGACAGATAAAAGAGCCGCTGGCTCACGCTGGAGAAACAATGAGGTATTCTGCAAGAAGAAGCGAGTTCCGCATAATAAAGGCAGAAGAAAGCGGTGGCGTCTACGTCCTTTGCTCTATTGACGAGCTCACTGTCTCATCGTTGGGACTCATGAAGGCCGGGAGAAACTTTCCATTCAACTCGATAAGAACACAGCTGGAAGAGCTAAAACTCTCGAGAGAAGCTTTTCTCGACAGCAAGGATGCTTTGTTCGTTGGATATACCTGGAAATACCTTCTCCCTGGAGGCGGACCGGATAAGGAAGCGAAGAACAATGAAAGGATCGAGTGCTTCAATTACTATGTTGTCACCGTTTCTGCTACAGGTTTTGGAGTACCCCTAATTAAACTTTTCTTTGCGAAAGAAGAGAGCGCAAGAACATTCATAGAGTTCTTGAGAGAGGCAAGGGTTATGTCTACGTGGAAGGAATACCCACAAAACGGTCTTCCAGCGTCACTAAAAGCGAAGCAGAAGAATCGTTCGGAGTATCAGAGCGAGAGTAACGCCGAAGACAAGGATCAGAAGACGGTAGAGGATCTAATCATAGAAAGGCTTATCGAAGAAGACGCCGAAGAAGAATCTGAGGGACCTGAAGTACCGGAAACAAAGAATAAGCCGATATCCGCAGACTTGCTGGAGAAGATCAATTCTCTCCACTATGAACTTGAATGGTCGGTTAAGCGGATGAACGAAATCGAATGGAACTATTGCTTTCCAGAGCTGGATACGGCTGAATTGGGTCGTGTGAACCTTCCAGAAATGCCCGAAGAAAGAGATGGATTTAAAGAACTGGAAGAAAAGATTGAATCCCTTGCTGGAAAGGCAAGGAAGACCGTCTTCAGGATTCTCTCATCTGAGCCCGAGAGAGAGTACACTCTTCAGGAGCTGGGATTGACGTTCTGGAGCGTTTTCGTTGTCGCGCCCAAGATAACAAGTGGGGGAAAGCCTCTTATAGAAGTGATTAGCGGCGATGTACCGAAGCTTGTTTGGGGAACGAATTTCGATGAAGAAACGAGGGATTTGCTTAGAGCGAGATTCGCTTCAGAAGAATGATGGAAAGTTGAAAGGAGATATCAGTGGATTACCATCCCATGTTTGAGGCGATAAGAGCCGGAACGGCGGTTCCCGTCGATTATGTTAAGGAAATTGTAACGGGTCGAGAAAGATACACTCAGGAAATTGAAAGCGACATAGATTATGTCCTCACCGGAAAGAGCAAAGTCAGAGTCTTTCTAGGCGAATACGGTCTGGGCAAGACTACCCTCGCAAGATATGCCGAATATGTCTCCAGAGAAAGAGGAATGATGATATCTTGCCTTTCCGAAAAGGACTATGACACCCTTCACAAACAGGATGAGTTCTTCAGGTCTATCATGAAGAATATGTCAATGGTCGGTATCAACGGCAATCCACTTAAGATATTCCTTAGGGCCTGGGCAGAGAAAACACTCGCTGAACTCGAAGAACTGAAAATAGCAAGTGATGATGTTAGTAATGTGAGGGAGTATCTATCTACCCGTGACAATTACGATCCCAATGGAATGTTCTCTCATTTCTGCGCGGCTTATGTTGCGAGCGCTGGGAAAGGAGCTCCCGGCGAAGAGTTTTACGCCTACCTGGTAGGAGACAACGTCGACAGAAGAACCATGAAGAAGCACGGAATATACCACTTTTTGCAAGACGACGGCTGGAACTTCTTGAGGTCTTTCACATCGCTAATGGACACTTTGCAGGTTCCAGGACTAGTTGTGATCATGGACGAGCTTGAAGCAACTATGAACAGAAGGAGAGACGTAAGGGATAGGACTTTCAACCAGTTAAGGGAAATAATCGACAAGATGTCTTCTGGTTTTCTTCAAAAGAGTTATTTTCTTTGGTTAGGAACGGACGCATGGTTTGAGAACAAACATAGAGGCATAGCCTCTTATCATGCACTCTATGACAGAATGAAAAACATATCAGGTGACAGCAGCGGAAAGACAGTTATCCTTAACCTTGATCCCTTAAGTAAAGAGGACTTAAGAAAACTGATCAGAAGAATAAAATCGCTCTACTCAAGTTGCTACTCATATGCTGCAGACTCCTCTTTCGAAGAGAAGACTCTTGAGACTCTAATGAAACAATACACTGGAATTGACGGAAAGCTCAGACCGTCTGTTAGGGAAGTCACCAAGCTTACTGTCGAACTTCTAGACTCTTCAAGACTAGGGAATGAGACAGACACGATCGGGAATACCGACTCTGTAAAGGCTGCTGATAACTTGTGGTAGTCGATCCAAGACTTAATCAGAGACTAATCGACTTGTTCTCATACAGATATCGCTGGCAAAGCTTGAGGGAGATCCAGAACAGAACAATTCCTCCTATTCTTGATGGGAAGAATCTGTTACTGATAGCCGGAACTGCATCAGGAAAAACAGAAGCCGTAATGATACCGGTGGTCAACAGACTTCTCGAAATCTCTGCGGGACTGAAATGCATCTACTTAGCTCCTCTAAAATCATTAATCAACGATGTTTCATCTCGTCTTGAGCTGATGTTGAGACCTTTCGGGCTAACTGTCGGGAAATGGCATGGAGACCTCACACAGTCGGAGAAGCTCACCGTGGCAAAGGAAGCTTCAGTTCTTGTAACAACTCCTGAGTCAGTTGAGGGAATCTTCTTGAGTGACAACAGAGAACTGCTTTCTTGTCTCGAGTTTATAATCATTGACGAGGTCCATGCCTTCATTGACTCTCCAAGGGGAGCTCAACTCGCCTCTCTGATGGAGAGAATCAAGATACTCTCCGGCATTGATCAACAGAGAATCGCGATGTCGGCAACGGTTGGGAACCCAGAACTGCTGCTAGAATGGCTAAACGGAAGTTCAGACAGAGAATCGGAATTGGTGGTAGATGAGAAGAGAAACAAAAGAACAATCGAGGTTCTTACCGAGAAAGAAATCTCTCCCGCTAAATATCTTGAAAAGCTTCTTACGGAAACTAACGATAAAGTACTCGTCTTTTCTTACTCAAGGTCTAAGGCAGAGGAGTTTGCAGCACAAGCGAGATCGATAGATATAGACACCCCGGTCCACCACAGCTCTGTGTCCAAGTCTTTGCGAGTAGAAATCGAAGAGGAATTTAAGAAGGACAGAAAGCTGAGGGCCATAGTCGCAACCTCAACTCTGGAAATGGGTATCGATATTGGTGATATTGATAGAGTGATCTTCCTGGAGATCCCACCATCAACTGCTTCGTTCCTTCAGAGAGCCGGACGGGCAGGAAGGAAAGGAAACAAGTCATCGGTTTCGGTCTTCATAGAAGATCCGCAAAGTCTTTATAATCTTCTTGGAATATCGCAGATGCTGGCCGTAGGTTCGGTCGAACCTCTTAAGCCCAGCGATTATCACTTACCGTTGTTGGGTCACCAGTTGATCGGTCTTACAGTAAACAGAGGTTCGCTTTACCATGATGATCTCTCAATACTTAAGAGAGCCTTCCCTTTCAGAAAAGTCGAGACTGAAGACTTCAATATTCTTTTGAAGCACCTGATCGACGAGGCTTTTCTTGCAAAGACTGGCAGATCGGTAACACAAGGTGCCTCAACAGCAGAAATTGTCGGCAGCGGGAAGGAAAAGATGGATTTCGTAGTTCTCTTCCCGGGAGGGTTAGAGTACTCTGTGATATTCAACGGACATGAGATCGGGAAAATTCACCCGGCCGTCCTGAGCAGTTCTTCTGATGATGAAATGAGTTTTCTGCTCGGCGGTCGTTCATATTTGGTCAAGGAAGTCAACTCAAACAGGAAGACCGTTCATGTAGTTAAGGGTAGCAGTGGCAAACCGCCCTCGTGGTTTGGGGGAAGCTCCTTGATGACGAAGGAGTTCGCAAGAGCTATAAGGTCTTCTCTCCTTGAAATGAGAATTCCAGATGGAATGCTTCTTTCTCCGGGCGCTTCGCAAATACTGCTTGACTTCGTTGACAATCACAGAGCTTCGCCAAATCTGATTTCCCTTCGAGAATCCAATAAAAGAGTGATCATTGAGACGTTTGCGGGCGATTTGTCCAACATCTTTCTATCCCTGTGTATAAAGGCAGTTTCTGGCCTCAAATCGGTAAGTGCGAACTGGCACAGTGTTGTAATAAAAAGAGGTGTCGACATTGATGAGCTGCATGAGATGCTTCTCGCTATCTCAAGATTGGAAGTTCGTGAAGTCTCGGGGATTCTCTCTACCTTTCTCCTGGCCAATCCTTCGGAGCTGAAGAGACAATACGAGCTCTTCGGCGAAAAACTTGAAAGATACGTTCCAAAGGAGCTTCTAGTGAAATACGTAATTCACAGGCTATTTGACTCTTTGCTTCTGAGTGAGCTAGCAGGAGCCGTCATAGAGTGATCCAGTAACCCTGGTCCGTTCTTTTCTGTATTCGTTTGATATAGGGGCCACAGCCCCCAAGAAGTAGTTATCAGTCTTCCTCAAAACCCTCTTCCATCTCTACCACAGAATCATTCAATCTCTCAAGATCACCCTTTAGATCGAGAATCGAGGCTTGAAGCTCGGGAAGGCGAGCGACGATTTCGTCAAGACCGTCGATCCAATCCTCAATGCTTGATCTCAACTCTGTCACTTCGTCCTGCTCCATGTCAGGCAACGCTTCATGGAGTTCTTGAACATCTGCATTCTCAAGCTCATCGAAAAGCTCCTCAACTAGATCAAGGATTTTCTCTATGTTTTGCACCTTTGCCACTCCTTTCGGCTTCAGCTTCTATACTGACAGATGTTATCACAAGTCCAACGTTTTTTGTACAGTGAGAAGCTCCAATTTCCAATTTCGATATTCTTCTTGAACAAAGTCGAAATGGAAGCGCCGATTTGATTATTCGGGTAGTCATTTGAGATGAAGAAGAGTGTAGGACACTCAAGCGTCTCAAGACTCATAGGCAATGAAAAGAAGCGGCCGCAAGGGCCGCTTCCGATACCCAATCAATTATCTCTCGGGGAATCCGTAACCGATAGCTTCGTTCCACCAGTCGGGATACGGTGAAGATCTGAAGTTGACATATCCGAGAGCGTAGTTACCCAGAAGTCTGTCACCAAGAAGCTTCCATTCTTCAAACCATGCAACCGCATTCATGTAAGCGTAGTTTGAAACGAAATCGATCGCTGCTTCAGGATCTGAATCGTACATCTCAGTTGCTAGCTCCAGCACTTTCGGAGTGACCTTGTAAACGACTTCCAGTTTAGGATCTCTGTAGTTCCTGATATCCTGGATCGCAAGGTTATAGTGAAGCTCTGCCATTTGCTGTACGTAGGAGCTAACCCACCAACCGGAATCTCTTCTGAACTCTTCATATCTGCTTCCAGTTTCGTAGAACTTCGGAAGTTCCCTCATGATTGGCCACAGAGGAACGATGTAAGCTGTGTCCGGTGCACCGTAGCCATACCAAGCAATTCCCTTGAACGGGTCTGCATAGGCGGAGTTTGTCTGCCCGATATGGACGTAGCAAGTCCTGTGCATGTTGATGCTTCGTTCCCAGGTTCCAGTTCTACTTGTGTTTGCGTATCTGAGAGGATCGCCCCAAGGTCCGGCAGCAAGTCCTACCGTAAGATCGTAATCCGTTCCCTGATAGTAATCGCCCTTAATCACAAATATGTCGTGAACCGTAAGCAGTCTGTCAGGCTTCACTGAAAGAGGGAACCTTACGTCGTGAGGGCTAAGACCCAGAGACGGGGCTACCAGATCGAATGCTCTCCACTCTCTTCTAGTTGCATAAAGGTTGTCGTTCGGAGCGTAGATCTCTGCTATGTTGAAGGGCTTACCTGAACTGGGATCGTACCAGCCCTGGTCAACTGCAAAAGAAACGATATTCGGGGAGGCCATCACGTTCTCTGTATCTTCGAAATCGACTTCCATGATCCTTGCTCTGTTTGCAGCAACTGTGAAGTGATCACTAGGGATTCTTACGCCAACCCAGAGGTCTCTTCCATAGAATTCGACGATCCAGCATTCTTCGCCGTCAGCAACGGTCATTGTCTCTCCACCGCCGCCAACAGTACTCCATCCGTACTGCTCAACGAGATCTCCCATTATTCTAACTGCTTCTCTTGCTGTGGAAGCTCTCTCAAGAGCGATATCCTGAGCAGTCCAGCAATCAATAATTCCCATGCTGTCTGTCCAGAGAACCTTTCTTACTTCCTTGCCGTAATCGGTGCTTGTGTCGATACTAAATGTGGACTCACTAACGGCAACTCCTTTCTCATTCATGAAGGAGTATCTGGAATGGAAATACTGGTATGTGTGGGGGACCTGTGGGATCTGACCGATAAGTGTTCCCCTTGTTCCAATATTCACTTCGGGATAGTTACCGTAATCGATGTAGTTGTGGGAATCGAGAACGATGTCTCTCATGGAACCTTCCGGCCAATCCATCGCCGGAATGATCCAAAGACGGAAATCCGCACTTGTGGAGTCATCATTGTGCGTAATTATGGTGGTTCCATCAACCATTGCATCTTTGCCAACACCAAGTATGGTACATGCCATTGCCGCACTTCCAAAGCCGATCAGTGCAACAATCAGGATCATAAATGCCTTCTTCATAAAACAACATCACCCCATCTAATAAGTATAAGTGTTTCGGTACTCCGAACTATTGCTAGCTGAATTTCCTCAGCGCAATTCCCACCTCCTCGCCAAGAAAGCGCATAGCCGGTTGAAACTTCCGGCTATGCGACATAATTAGGATTATCTTAGTGCTTCAAGGGCGTCTTTCCATTCCTGAGGATAATTCGTACCACCGAAATTAATTCTGTCAGCAGTGTATTTTCCTAGGAGCGTATCACCAAGCTTCAACCAATCGGTCTGCCAGGCAACGGCGGTGTTGTATGCATAATCGCTAATTATCGCAATTGCTGCCTCACGATCGGTTTCATACACCGAGGCCGCAAACTCCTGAATCTTAGGCACAGTTTCGTAGATTGCGTGCATTTTCGGATCTCTAAACTCTCTGAGATCTACGATAGCATCCTTGAATCGTAGTCTTGTCATCTCTTGCACGTAAGTACTTGTCCACCAACCAGAGTCTCTTCTGAATATCTCGTATCTGCTTCCGTTTTGATAGAATTCCGGAAGCCTTTCCATAGACGGCCAGAGAGGTGTGTGATACTGAGTTCCCCCTGCACCGTAACCGAACCATACCAACGATCGAATTTCGGGGGGGAGCCAGCTCTTGATCTGACTGATCTGAATATAGCAGCTCAGCGGTATACCTATCGCTCTTTGCCTTCCGCCAGTAACATAGCTTGCAAATGGATCGCCGAAGGGGCCTGCTCCGACTCCTTTCGTAAGGTCGAATTCCGTTCCTTCGTACCAGTCGCCAGATATTGTGAAGATGTCAAAAACGGTAAGCTTTCTGTCAGGCTTGACCCACAGTGGATAGTGTACCTGACCATATTCCAGCTCCAGTGAAGGAGCAAACCAGCTCAGTGCTCTCCACTCTCTAATATTCATACTCGTTCGCGGCGCATAGATGTCAGCAGGCCTGAAGGGCTCTCCTGAATCAGGATCATACCAACCTTGCTCAACTGCATAAGAGATGATATTCGGAGAATGCATAACGTTCTCGGTATCTTCGAAATCGACGTCACGGATTCTCATCGTATTTGCGCCAACATATACACAGTCATCGGGAAGCCTTAAGGCTATCCACAAATCTCGACCATAGAACTCGCAGATCCAGACTTCCTCTCCGTCTGTTACATTGATGATCTCGCCCGAACCATACCAGCCGTACTCCTCGACAAGATCTCCCATTATTCGTACGGCCTCTCTTGCAGTCGTTGCTCTTTCGAGCGCGATATCCTGTGCCGTCCAGCAGTCGATCATACCTAGGGCATCTCTCAACTCTCTCCTACCACCTGCGGTGGATTCTCCCATTGCCACTCCCATTTCGTTAATGAATGAATATCTGGAATGGAAGTACGCGTAGGTGTGCTCCACTTGGGGGATCTGGCCAACAAGAACCCCCCTGTCGCCGACTTCAACGTCAGGATAATTGCCGTAATCGATATAGTTGTGTGAGTTGATTACGATATCTCTCATAGAACCTTCCGGCCAGTCCATCGCCGGAATTATCCACAGACGGAAGTCTGCTGAAGAAGAGTCATCGTTGTGTGTGATAACAGTAGAACCGTCAGCCATCGCATCTTTGCCCACCCCTATAATCGTGCAGGCGAATGTTAATCCACTTAGTACGATTATCGCTGCCAGGGCCAGAATCTTTCTTGCTTTGATGCTCATAAATACCCCCTTGGAATTTACGGAACCGTTGAAGGCACCGTGGTTTGAGAATCTCAGTTTTCAAAGACTCTCGATTTATCGGCTTTTGATGGATCATGTAGATAGTATCCCGTACCGTTTTCCATGATTTCAGCGTATCCGGGGAACGAAACGCTCATTGCCTTTTCCGGGAAGAATTGATTCATCCAGTTAATCGCTTCAAGAGTTCCGGAAAGATGTCTTCCAACTCTGTAGTCTAGAGGTGCGCCGATGATTGTATTTCCCAGTGCATCCTGGAACCCTTCTTTGATATCGTAGTCGCAGTAAAGAAGACCCTTCTCCGCTGCAGTCTGAAGGAACTCATCGATACCTTCAACCATGAGGTCTTCTGTCATCTTTCCAACCACTCTGTCGATAAAGGGCTCAGGTGTCTCCATTAGCAGAGCAAGAGTGTCGCTGAAATCTCCAACTTCTCTGTGAGTCAAGCCCCTAAGGTTCTTCGGTGAGGCTTCAATCTTCATCGGGAACTGCGTTGCACTCAGCATCATTGCCGCCATCATTCCGATGTCCATTGCGTCATCATGTGCAACGTATGTACTCACTACTGGATACATCAGGGATGCTTCGTGGTAATCAAAGAAGATATCGATTTCTTCATTTCTTAAGAGCTCCATTATTGCAAACGAGATTCTTTCTGTCAGCGTTCCGTCAGGTCTACCAGGGAAAGTTCTGTTCAGATTTCTAATGTCCTGGTAAGCGAGGTTCTGACCGGATGGATAATGAACGTAGGTGAATGGATCGGGCCATTGATCGAGCGGGTTGGTTCCTCTATCCCCTATCCTATACTTCTGCTCACCCCACGGCGTCTCAACCGAGAAGTACTTGGGATAAGCGTTGCCGAGCATTCCAAGTGTCGACGCACTCATGTTTGCATGCGGGATGATATAGACTTTTCCGCTTTCGACCTTTATGTTCTCCATAACTACGTAAGCAGCAACAGTCGTGATTGGTTCGTAAGGGTGAGTCCCACCCAATATGAGCATCGAACCTCCAGGAACGCCGGAATCATAGATGTAGATTGGAGTATCGCCCCAGGTTCCCTTAAGACTTGGAAGGTATTCGCTCAGCATGATTCGTTCCGTGAAGTCCTCCGAGACAACAACCGTCTCTTTGTAGTGTCTCAGTTCCCAGAACTCAATCGCGCCGAGAACACCCAATATGCCTGAGAGGGCAAGGAAGAGGATTTTAAGGCTAATAGAATTCTTCATATCACTCACCCCTCACTTGATACCAATTATTCTGAGAATAAAGGTCATTATCACATACGAATAAACAATATCGTAAACCCAGCCCTTCCGTCTCTCCCTTTTGAAGAGGTTTCGAAGAAGAAGAAAGGCAAAAACGCCGGTCATTATGAAGTATAAGTAATGTATCACTGTGTCAAGAAAAACAAGCATCATCTCACCCCCATCAATAAACCACAAGGAAGCTTAGCTGGTTTGGGAAGATTAGCATCAGCAATCCAACTGCGCCCATAAACAGCCAGGGAACGGCAATTGCCTTCAAGAAAGACATGTAGCTCCCTTCGTATCCCACCGTTTCAACAGTAAGCCTTCCAACGATTCTGGAAGGAGGCAGGCAATCACCAAGTGGGAATAGAAAGCTGAGGGCTGCAGCGGTAACGGTTACATTTAGACCCATAGAGTTAAAAAGGAATATTATTGGTGTACCAAGAATAATCGCACTTCCATAGCTGAGAGCTCCTTGAGAAAAGGGAGCAAAGATAAGCGCAGTAACATAAATGAATGCCATTGGAAGCGTGATGAAAGTTATTGCAAGAAGACCTTTTACACCCGTTGCAGCCATAATGTTAACAAGAACGCCGACACTTATCACGGTGGCAAGAAGCGGGAAGACCTGATCTACAGTCTTCACCATAACTCCGTACCATCTCTTAACCTTCCAGCGGTCCCGATCCATCATCACAGAAACAAAGGCACAAATCATGAAAGTGAGGGGAAGTCCAATGACAGGTATGCGGAACGCAGCATACTGCATCAGAAGAATTATTACGATCAACGCAACGAAAGGAAACAAAATCTTTCCCCAGTTCATTCCTTCAGGTGGTTCTGGAAGCTCCGATAGAATCGCTTCTTTTGATTTCCTAGAAGGTGTTTTGCTCAGCCCCGTATAAACGATCGTGAAGAGAGCAATTACCACAATCGGCACCAGCAAAACAACATTGAAGCCGACATATGGCATGTTTGCCTGAGCTGCCATCAACATCGCCCACAAATTGATTGGCGGAGCGACTGCTGCAAGCATAGCAAACAGATAAATGAAGGCAGCAACTCTCTTTTTGGAAAAACCCATGTAGTTCATGACAGATGCCACTAAACCACCAACAACGAATATGGAAACGCTGCCGGCTCCAGTCAACGCCCCTGGTATTATTAATAGTATACCTAGAAGAACAAGCATCAACCACTTCTTGTCGTAGAACTTCTTGACTATCCAGCGCACCAAAGCATTCATGGCGCCGGTTTCTGAGTAAATGTTTATGAACACAGACGCTGTCAAGAAGACGAGACCAACGTCAAAATAAGTAAACATTCCTTCCACAAGCAACCTAGATGGGAAGCCAAATCCACCAACGAGAGCACCAACAATGGCCGTTATAACCATCGAGATCTCTGGTGATTTCAGCTTCCAGCTTGCAATTGCGAAAGTTGCAACCATAATGATTGCTACTATTGTCGTTTCAAGATACATCTAGATTCCCCCCCAGATTAGCGAAATCAGTTTCACAGTTGCTCACTCCACCTATTCGCTCTTGAACATTTGCTTGATGACATCCATGAAGTCGATAGTGTTGTCGATCAAAGTGAGAGGAACATTGTTTTCCTGAGCAATTCTTGTGAACTTGCCGTCCTGGTTCCCACTCTTAACAACTATCAGGTAGTCAGCATACGGAGCAATGGCATCAATAGACTGTTCGTCTGCACTTCCCGGGTTGCCTCTTCTCTCTTTTCCCTCGATGTGTGCGGCTACAATGTACAAACCAAGCCTCTTTGCCTCTGCTATCATCTTGTTGAGTCTCGAAATCTCTTCTTCAATTGTTATACCCGAGGCACCTAGACCCTTTGCAGACGAACCAATTATCACAAAGAGCATTTTGTAGTCTCTGGCAACTAGATCATTGGGATCGTCTCTCAACGGCTCGGCATTGTAATCGAAATCTGTTTCAGATACGGCCTTGGACTGCCATATTAGAAGTCTGGCCATCTTCCCTCCGGGTCCTTGCCCGGCGTTAGTAAGAAGGAAAGGCAATTCGCCCTTAACAGGGTCGTCTCCACTGATCAATGCAAATAGAGATGTTGTTGACAGAATAGAAATAGCAACGAGTACCAACAGTGCTTTCTTCATTTTCGTACCTCCTGGAAAAATAGAATAAATGAGCAATCGAATTTCTGGAAAACGCATTAAAGGACTGCAGAGACTCACATCCCTTATATATGGCGGTTTACCAGGAGAGTCTACCACAAGTCTCCTTAAACCTCGTGGTCTCCGAATTAGTCATGAGAAGCATTCTAGAACAAGTATTGAAATTTATCGCGTTGATAGAGCCGATTTCTCTGCTAATCTAGTACGTAATCCAAATCATAAATTTTATATAGCAAAAAGTTACCGGCCAAGACGCCGTCAGTTTATGGGTTAGAGAAAAGTTCTCCTTTTGAAGCTCATTCCAGAATTGTTTATCGGTATTCTAAAGAAGAGATCATGAACACTCGGTGTCTTCGTCTCAAAAACCGATACAACCAGTTCACAAAAGAATTATAATAAAAGAATCATAAGAAAAACACCCGGCATTCGGAGAGCGAACACCGAGATTATGTCTTCATCTTGACAGAATTCAGATCAGTGTGACGCTCCTTCAGCAGAATATGTCACCTAACCAAACATGGTCTTGAGATCGTCACTGACAATTAGACTAGCTTCAGTCATCTCCAGAATCTCGTCTACACTTACTTCATTTGACTTCTCTCGCAGAAGAAGACCACGTCTTGTAGGCTGAATTACTGCTAGTTCTGTAACTACTAAATCGACTGGCCTGTTCGAAGTAACAGGAAGAGTACACTCTTTGACAATCTTCGGCAGTCCCTTAGATGTATGTGTCATTGCAACTATAACTCGCTTAGCTCCGGTTACCAGATCCATTGCACCACCCATTCCGGGAACCATCTTCCCTGGGACCATCCAGTTGGCAAGAATTCCGCGTTCATCGACCTGCAGCCCTCCAAGTACCGTAATGTCAAGATGCCCTCCTCTAATTATCGAAAAAGACATCGCACTGTCAAAGGTAGCTGAACCCGGTAAAGCCGTTATAAACTGGCCTCCCGCATTTGTTAGATCTCTGTTCGCCATACCAGCTTCCGGAACAGGCCCCATTCCTATTATTCCGTTCTCTGACTGAAAATAGACTCTAATACCCTCCGGAATGAAGTTCGATACTAGAGTTGGGATACCGATTCCTAGGTTTACCAGATCCCCATCACGCAGCTCCATTCCAATCCTTCTCGCGATTATCTCTCTTGCATCTATCATTGAGCTGCCCCCCCGACTACAATATAGTCAACCAGAACTCCCGGAATATGTATTTCATCAGGCGTTAGCGCACCAACAGGTACTATCTCTTCCACTTCTGCGATTACTGTGTCACACGCTAGAACAATTAGCGGGTTGAAGTTTCTTGCTGTTAAAGAAAAGACGAGATTGCCATAGTAATCGGCCTTCTTTGCCTTCACTAGTGCGTAATCAGCTCTAAGCGGCAACTCAAGAAGATACTCCCTTCCCTCTACAGCAACCACTCTCTTCCCTTCTTGAATGACAGTACCAACGCCTGTTGGAGTTAGAATTCCTCCAAGCCCTACTCCTCCTGCTCTTATTCTCTCAGCCAGAGTCCCTTGAGGAATCAGTTCCACTTTAAGCTCACCCTCCATCATTTGACGTTGTGTTTCTGGATTAGTGCCGATATGAGATACAATCACTTTACATGCGCACTTGTTCACAATAAGCTTACCTATACCCTTATCGGGAAAAGCGGTGTCATTTGCAATCACCGTCAACCCGCTGATTTTCTTGGTAATGATCTCATTAATAAGATTGTCGGGGGACCCGCATCCCAAGAATCCTCCTACCATCACGGAAGAATCTTCACTAACAGTTGAAACTGCCTCACTGATCTCCACAATCCTCAAGGGAACTCCTCCTTTAAAGCATAGTCTGGTCGGTAGCAAAAAGGACGCCGAGCATAAGACAATATTACCAAAAGCGCCTCAAAAGAGCAAAGTGATTCTCTCGCTCCGGAAACTCCTGTGTGCTAGTAATCTTGATTGTTATTTGCACTGGCTGATTGTGATGCAAAGGAATACTAGTAACGAGCTTTAGCCGGACCTTGCCTGAATGGAATCTGCTTTGATCTCCCATTTTCCAGAATAGAATCTGACGAACTTAAGCGTAGTTCTTAGGACCATGTCTGCCATCATCCCTATCCAGGCTCCGAAGAGGCCCATACCAAAGTGCCTGACAAGCACATAACCAAGTGGAAGTCTGATTAACCACATTGCCACTAGCGACGATTTCATCGGGAACGAAGTGTCTCCCATACCTCTAAGCGCTCCGGTTACGGCATAATCAGTTCCCATTACAACCTGGAACAAACCGATGATTCTCACAGGAAGTCTTGCCTCTTCGATGAGCGATGTTTCATT
>JACDJC010001551.1_pt1 | contig 20083 bp, 25 predicted proteins | sample 7454191 | NCBI WGS metagenome assembly JACDJC01 (sample SAMN14253291, study PRJNA609438) | sludge metagenome | isolation source: sludge after 25d culture with pyrite and EDTA | collected 2018-12-20 | reverse complement strand
GGTACGCAGAGCCTCGAAAAAGGGGTAGTTAGTGGAATCGTGGATTAGTCAACGATGACTTACAAGAACTATGACTATGTTGTCGACCAGCTCAAGGGTGCTGGTCTTGAGCTGGAGATGCCGCTCGAGCTGGCCCGCGGGGACAAGTCGGTGCGCTGCCTTGTTGCGGGCGGCGATCGTGAAAAACGGGGCTGGTATCGGCTGTATGAGCAGCTTATCGACGGCGATCTTTACCTGGTCGGCAGTTTTGGGGTGTTCCATGGCGACGACCATGGGACGCGCAAGGTCGACCTGAGCCATCGCTGCGATGGCTGTGGCGCAGAAGTGCCGCTGCGTGAAAAATCCTGTCCGGCGTGTGGGTCGAAGAAGGTGCGCAAGCAGCAGATGTCGGACGAGCAGAAGGCCGCACTGGCGGCCCGCCTGGCGGCCGACAAGAAACGGGTCGCCATCGAGCGCCAGGCGGAAATCGACCGCGCTGCGCAATGGGCCTCGGCGGTGTGGCATGCGACCGATCCGGTCAATTCGGCGGATGAGCACGACTATCTGCCGCGCAAGCATCTGAAATCTGCCGGCGGGTCGCGCATCTATCCTGGCAACGACGGCGTCACCCTGCTCAACGCCGAGCCTGAAGACTACAAGTACCTGGCCGGATTTGCCGGCGCGCTTGTGGTTCCTCTGTGCGACGAAACCGGCAAGATATTCGGGCTGCAGTTCATTCTCAGCCGCGCGCATCATGGCGAGCGCATCCGCCGCACCGAGCGCGACAAGGAATACTGGCCGGCCGGCATGTCGGTCGATGGCCATTACCACCAGATCGGCAAGACGCCGGGCAACGTGATCCTGATTGCCGAGGGCTTCGCCACCGCGCTGACCCTGCATGAAATCACCGGACAGACCGTCGCCGTCGCCTTCGCCGCCAACAACCTCGGCCCGGTCGCCGGGCGCATCAAGAAACACTACCGCCGCCTGCGCCGCCTGATCTGTGCCGACGATGACTGGCTGCAGCGCTGCGTCGAGTGCAAGGCCTACACGCCGGTCAAGGAATCCACCTGCGCACACTGCGGCAAGCCGCACAAGAAGATCAACGCCGGCGTCCAGCGCGCCGCCGAAGCCTCGCTCGCTCACGACTGCGACTGGGTCGCGCCGGTTTTCTCCGACGCGCGGCCCGCCGATCGCAAGGGGCCGACCGACTTCAACGACCTCGCCGTCAAGGAAGGCGAAGGCGCCGTCCGGGCGCAGATCGAAGCCAAGCTGCTCGCCCTGAAAATTGCCCCCACACCGGTTGCCGTGCCTGAAAAATCCGCGCGCGGAAATGCGGCGCAACAGGGGGGAGGGGAGCGCAACGCCGCCGTCGCCATCATGTCGCTCGACGAGCTGGTCGAACGCTTCGTTGATATCGACGACAACACGGGCGAATTCATCTTCGACACCTGGACGAACGAGGTCTGCCGGCGCACCAAGCTGCTCAAGATGCTCCCCGCCGGTGTCCGTGGCGATGACGTCAAGCGCCATTGGCGCTGGCAGCAGAAAGGCGCCGTCTATCTCGACCAGATCGGCTTCGACCCCGGTGGCGACGACCCGAACATCCTCTGCAACCGCTGGCGCGGCTGGCCGACCCGGCCAAAGCGCGGCTCGTGCGACGTCCTGCTCGATCTGCTGCGCTTCATGTGCAGCGACCAGGACAACGCCGACGAAGTGTGTCAGTGGATACTCAAGTGGCTCGCCTACCCAGTTCAGCACCCCGGCGCCAAGATGCAGACGGCCCTGATCGTGCACGGCCCCCAGGGCACCGGCAAAAGCCGGTTTTTCGAAGCCTATGCCAAGATTTACGGCGAATACGGGATCGTCATCAATCAGGCCGCCATCGAAGACAAGTTCAATGCCGACTGGTGCGAGCGCAAGCTCTTCGTCGTCGCCGACGAAATCGTCGCCCGCGCCGAGATGTACCACCTCAAGAACCAGCTCAAGAACTTCATCACCGGCGAATGGGTGCGCATCAACCCCAAGAACGTCGCGGCGCACCGCGAGCGCAACCATATGAACATCGTCTTCCTCTCCAACGAGCGGCAAGCCCAGGTACTCGACGGCGACGACCGGCGCCACTGCGTCATCTGGACGCCGCCCAAGATGAACGACGTCTTCTACGATGAACTGACCGCCGAAATCAACAACGGCGGCGTTGAAGCCCTGCACGACTACCTGCTCGGCGTCGACCTCGCCGGCTTCAAGCCCTGGACCAAGCCGCCGATGACCAAGGCCAAGGAAGACCTCATCATCCTCAGCGCCGGCAGCGACGAACTCTTCCTGCACGAATGGCGCGAAGGCAACGTCGACGGACTCCCTTTTTGCCCAGCCGGCACCAGCACCGTCTATGCCGAATACCTCGCCTGGTGCAAACGCAACGGCGAGCCCTGGCCGCGCCCGGCCAAGCACTTCTGGGCCACCGCCGCCAAGCCCGGCTGGGTCATCGGACGGCCCGACCGCTACGTCGACCTGCACTCGACCACCACCGTCACCTGGCGCTGCGTCATACCACCCGCGGCGCTGCTCGCCCGGCATTCCGACAAGGCAATCATCCAGAAAGAAGGCACCAGCAAAACCCGCTGGCTCACCGAATGCTACTTCCACATCGAAGATGCCCGGCAGAAAGAAGGCATCAAATGACCAAAACCACCCGACCCGACGTCCAACCCGACGGGCAACCCGACGCCCTAAGTCTATGAAAACAAAGCAACCCGACGGCCCGACGGCCCGACACCATGCCTGCGCGTACACGCGAAACGAATACTCACATTCACACACGCGTGCACAAAACTCTCCCGTGCACGCCGCGTGTACACCCGTCGGGCCGTCGGGTGCGCCTATTGGCGCGGGTTTCGCCCGTCGGGATGCGCGTCGGGACACGCGTCGGGCCGTCGGGTCGCGCGCGACCTTTTCCTCACTCACACACACCCATGAAAAAGAAAGAATGGAAAAGTCCAAGCCGCTGCGCCAGGCCATGCCCACCGTCGCCGGATGGATCGACGAACTGCGCGCCGCCTTCGGCGCCGAGCAGATCAACGCCGCCATCCGCGCCGGCCTCGATGGCCAGCCCACATTCCATGCCCGCGAAGGCGGCAACGAGATCGGCACCCGCTTCGTGCCCGATCCGGCCAAGACCGTCCGCCTTGCCGACTGCATCGTCGGCCCCATGAATCTGCCCGCCAAGGAGTCCCGCCGTGGATGACATCGACCGCGCCCAGGAACGCGAACAGCAGGACCGCGCCATCGCCCTGAGCGCCGCGCGCAATGCCCCGACCCTGCCAAGCACCTGCGCCTGCCACTGGTGCGACGCCAGCGTGCCGGAAGGCGCACACTTCTGTGACGTGGATTGCCGCCAGGACTGGGAGCGGGAAATATCCGCCCGCCGCCGCGCTGGGCTGCACAAATGAATATCAGCAAACCGGAGGTAATGAAATGAAGACGATGGCAGACGGAAAGAGCGTTCGGGAATCATGGGGTTTTTTTCCGATAGACGGAAAGCCAATCAAGCCGCTGGTCGGAATGATCTACTGGTATGGCTGGGGCGATGACGAAGATTTCGATATTCGTATCGTCCGGCGAATCCTCGGATTGCCGGTCGAGCAACCAGAACTCGACAAGTGGTTCATGGCAAAAAAGCCGAACCACGGCAAGGCGTACATCGAAATCTGTCGCCAGATCAACGCCGTCATCAAGGAGCGCGGCCGCACCTTCGCCGACATCATGGAAGAGCATGACCGTTTTGTAGAAGAAGAGTCCGCCCGCTTCATGGCAGCGGAGAAAAAGCGCAACAAAGTCGGTCTGTCAGGAGATTGCCTGCAGCAGATCAACACCAAATACAACCCGGTGGCGGTCGCGCGGCCGATCTCGACAAACAAGTCAGCCATCATTGCTGGCGTGGATTTTGACGAGTGTCCGTTCTAGCCATGACCGCGCTTACCCAAGCCGCCTTCGCCCGCCACATCGGCGTCGACCGTGCGCACGTCAGCCGGCTCAAGAAAACCGGCCGGCTCGTCATGACACCGGATGGCGATCGCGTGCTGGTGGCCGAATCGGAAGCCCGCATCGCCGCCACCGCCGATCCAGGGAAGATCGCCGTTGCCGAACGCCACGCCGCCAGGCGGGCAGGGCAGGCGGCTGCGGTCGACGGCCAGAAAGCGGCCAAAACCGAAGCCGAAGCCGGCGAGCCGGAAGCCCCGGAACAACCCGGCACGCCGGACTACCAGAAAGCACGGGCGCGCAAGGAAACCGCGAACGCCGACCTCGCCGAAATGGAAGCCCGCACCCGCGCCGGCCAGCTCATGGAAACCGCCGCCGTCATGGCCGCCGTCGCCGATGCCGGCACCACCTTCCGCACCCACTTCGCCACGCTGCCGACAATCCTCGCCCCGCAACTGGCGGCGATGGCCGATGAGAACCAGATCCGGCTGCTGCTGGAAGACCACGTCGAGCAGGCGCTCGGCGAGCTGTGCGTGCGGCTTGATTCGGCAGGGAAGGGTGCGGAATGAGGATCGTTTGCCAGTTTTCATGCGGCGCCGCTTCGGCTGTGGCCACGAAACTTGTTCTTTCAGAGTATGGCGACCAGGCGCTGATCGTTAATGCCTTCATCGAAGAAGAGCATGAGGACAATCGCCGATTTGCGGCCGACTGTGAGCAGTGGTTTGGGCGCCAGATCATTAACCTGCGCGATACAAAATACAATGCCAGCGCGATCAAGGTGTTTGAGACCGTCGGATACATCAAAGGCCAGAAGGGTTCCGCCTGTACGTCCCGCATCAAGCGCGGGCTGCTGCGCACGTTTGAACAGCCGGGCGATGTGCTGGTGATCGGCTACACAGCAGATGAGCAGGATAGGCTCGACGATTGGCGAGAAAGCTGGCCAGATCGACCGATCATCGCGCCACTGATTGACCGAGGGTTAACCAAGGAAGACTGCAAGGCAATGGTTCTCCGCGCCGGCATTGAGCTTCCGATGATGTACCGGCTCGGCTATGACAACGCGAATTGCATCGGATGCGTCAAGGGGGGGCTAGGTTACTTCCGCGCTGTGCGCGAAGACTTCCCGGATCAATTCGAGCGGCTGGCTAGAGCAGAGGAAAAAGTCGCTTTACTGCACGGAGAAAACGCCTACATATTGCGCCATCGATCCGGACCATTAAAAGGAAAGCGTTTCCCGCTTCGTGAACTCCCCGCCGGAAAAGCGCATCGAGGCGAGCCGCTGCCATCGTGCGGGCTGTTCTGCGAATCTGCAGAAAAGGAATATGCAGCATGAACCAAACCATCTTCTTCGCCAGCCCCCGCACCAGCATCTTCCACGCCCTGGCGCGCACCACCGCCCCGCGCAAGCCAACCACCGTCAGCCAATGGGCCGAAGCCCACATGCGCCTTTCATCAAAGGGCAGCGTAGCGCCGGGCCGCTTCCGCGTCGACCGCAACCCGGCGCTGCAGGAACCGATGGACTGCATGTCGGCGCGCTCGGCGGTGCGCTCGGTGGTCTGCTGCTTCCCGATCCAGTTCGGCAAATCGACCATCGAAACCGCCGTCATCGGCTATTCGATGAACGAAAACCCGGGCCCGATCATGGTCTGCCTGCCCGGCGAGGTCTCGCTCGACAAGTTCGTCGCGCAGAAGCTGAACCCGCTGATCGAGGAAAGCACGGCGGTGCGCGAGTGTCTTTCCAGCGTCGCCAGCCGCGATGCGCAGAATACCCGCACCTTCAAGGATTTTGCCGGGGGCCAGCTCTATATCGAGCACGCCGGCAACCCCAAGCGCCTCAAATCCACCTCGGTCAAGATCCTGCTCGTCGATGAATTCACCGAATTCGCAACCAGCCTGCAATCCGGCGACGATCCGGTGGCCCTGCTCGAAGGCCGCACCAGCGCCTTTCCCGCCGTTAGCAAGGCGATGTACGTCAGCACGCCCGGGATCCGCGGCATCTGCCGCACCACTGAAAAGCTCGAAGACAGCGACCATCGCCTGTTGCACCTGCCGTGCCCGCACTGCGGCCACCTGCACGCCTACGAATGGCGCAGCGATATGCACTACGCGCTCGACCCTGTGCACAAGCGCGTGTCCGCCGCCTGGCTGGTCTGCCCGGAATGCGGCTGCGTCATCGACGAAAGCCACAAGCCCGCCATGCTCGCCGCCGGCCGCTGGATACCGACGAACCCAGGACACCCGACGCGCGGCTTCCGTGCCAACTGCATCTACTACCCCATCGGCCTCGGCCCGCGCTGGGCAGAGCTGGCGCAGATGTGGGTCGACGCCCAGGGCACGCCGGAAAAGCTCAAGACCTTCATCAACGACCGCCTGGCCGAAGCCTGGGAAGACCCGAGCATGCGCGCCGTCAAGCACAACCTGATCGCCGAGCGCGCCGAACCCTACAACCTGCACACCGCGCCGGCCGGCGTCTGCTACATCACCGCCGGGGCCGATACGCAGGACGATCGCCTGGAAGTCCAGATCATCGGCTGGGGCCGCAACATGGCCGCCTGGACTATCGGCTATGTCGTGCTGCCCGGCGACCCCGCCAAGCCCGCGGTATGGCAGGCGCTCAATGCGCTGCTCGCCAAGCCGATCGAACACGCCAGCGGCGCCACGCTGCCGATCAGCGCCTGCGCCATCGACGGCCGTGGCCACCGCACCCCGTTCGTCAAGGCCTGGGTGCTCGCCAATGCCGACGCCGCCAGCGAAACGCCCGTGCAGCGGCCGATGTGTATTTTCGGCGCCAAAGCCAACAACGCCCCGGTGCTCGGCCGCCCGAAATGGGAAGACCTCAACAGCCAGGGCAAGACCGAAAAGCGCGGCATCCACACCTGGCAGGTCGGCACCGTCGCCGCCAAGCACTGGCTGTTCCGCCGCATGGGCGCCGACGCCGATCTCGAGCGCGAAGACCGCCTTGTGCACTTCAGCGACCAGCTTGAACGCGAATTCTTCACCGGCATGGTCTCGGAAACCTACGACCCGAAGACCAACCGCTTCGTCAAGAAACGCGGGGCGCGGAATGAACCTCTGGATACTTTTGTGTACGCCTATGCCGCCGCCCACCACCCAGAACTGCACCTGCACCGCTTCCGGATCGCCGACTGGGCCGCGGCAGAAGCGCGCATCGCCGGCCTCGGTGCCGCCCGCCAGCCGGTTGCGGTCGACCCGGAAAAAGACCCGGAAACCGCCTTATTGCCGGTCAAAAAACCGGAAGTGCAACCCGCCGCCGCACCCAAGCCGCAACGCGCCCGCGTCTCCCGCTCAACCTACCTCCGCTGAAAGAAGAAGATGGACACGAAAACCCGCTTCAAGCGCAAACCGAACGGCATGGCCGAAGACCTCGGCGCCGTCGTCGGCTTCTCCAATACCATCCTCATCTGCGGCATCTGGGGCGGGAAAACGCTCTACGTGCCTGAAGTGTTCAGCGCCGGCCACCGCCTGGCCGAACTGCTCGGCGATACCGCCTTCCGGCAACTTGTCGCGGAGTGGGGCGGCGAAACCATCACCGTGCCGGCGCTCTCGGAATTCGGCCGCTGGCAACGCATCCGCAAGGCCGCCACCCTGCGCCTGACCGGCCGCGCGCTGCACAGCATCGCCAATGTGACCGGCGTCACCTACCAGCAAGCGAAAAACGACATCCGCACCGCCGAACTGCTCGGATTGATCCCGCTGGTGCTGACGGCGGAGCGGCGGGTGAAAAGCGATGCCGAGGTGATTCGGCAGATGGGGTTTGAGGGGTTTTGATGCCGCCTTAACGCGACGCCTGTAATGGCGGTTTCCATTGAAGGTACAGTTGTGCAACAACTTGGAGAGTGAAATGAAGAATCCGATTCAGCCATTGGCGAAAGACGTACATGGCGTGCTACGGTTTAAGCAAAACGCCATCGTTCGGCACTTGCTCGACACGCACCCGGCATGCGACATGAACCGCCTGGCGCGAATGGATTTCACCGACGACGACCGGCAGCAGTTTGCCCAGTTGATCGGTTACAGTTTGAGCGGTTACGGAGATTTGCAGAGCTACGTTGACGACCACGCCTATTTCACTGCTGCCAAGATTGCCGAGTCTCCGGAGTTGACCGAGGACAAAGCCCGCATTGCGGCGCTCGAGGACGAGGTTGCCGAATTGCGCGAGGCTGCAAATGCGCTGCGCGGCCCGGTGGCGGTGTTGCTCGGAATGCACCCGGATGACCTTGGTGCATAACGCAGCGGTAAGCGGGCGCGGCGTCGGGCAGTAGAGCCGAGAAAACGACAGGTGTTTCACCGCGTCCGCTTGACCAACGGGTTCGGCGGCGCGATTTCGGAGAAGGCGATGGCAACGCATCCGCAAGGCCGCCACGCTGCGCCTGACCGGCCGCGCGCTGCACAGCATCGCCAATGTCACCGGCGTCACCTACCAGCAGGCGAAAAACGACATCCGCACCGCCGAACTGCTCGGATTGATCCCGCTGGTACTGACGGCGGAGCGGCGGGTGAAAAGCGATGCCGAGGTGATACGGCAGATGGGGTTTGATGGGTTTTGATTTTTACGAGGAAAAAGACATGAACGGAAGAATATTAACCTGCGTTTATTGCGGGCATGAATACCCACAGGACACGCCATCTGCCGGTAGCAGTGTGCTGACAGACCACATACGGGTTTGTGAGAAGCACCCGATGCGGAAGGCAGAGGCCGAAATTGACATGCTGCGCGTAGCGTTGATCGGATTGATTGGCGCCGAAACCGAAACCGAACTGCGGCAGATGGAAGCGGCCATGCGCCTACTTCCAGCGCCGGAAGGAGACAAGGCGGTTGCGATCAACGCGATTCACGCGCTGTTGGCGACCATGCCGCAAAACGTATCGCCAATGAGTATGGCGTGAACAAGTTCTACGCAGTATTCGACCTTGATCGCGTGTTTGACGAGATCGCCATTGTCGGCGTATTTACGAAGGAAGACGACGCGAAAGCGTTTCAGCAAGGCCGCGAGATAAAATTAATGCAGCACTTGCCGATGGATACGATTATAAACCTCTTGCTGCAGAGCAGGCTGCAGTTGGCTGCCGACAAGATCGAAAAGCTGATCGGCTGAAATCCACCCACAGGCACCAACCGCCCACCCCGGCGACCATTCCGAGCACCCTCTCGAAATGGTCCCGGCATGCCTGTTCTACAATCTGACATCGACGCCCTGACGGAAGCGCTGGCCACTGGCGAGCGCATGGTCCGCAAGGGCGACAAGACCGTCGAATACCGCAGCGTTGACGAGCTGCTGGCGGCGCGCAATGCGCTGCAGGCGCAGTTCGACGGCGAGCAGGCCGCCGCCGGCACCGTCGCCGCCCGGCCGCGCCAGACACGGCTCTATCACGGCGGGCGGGGCTACTGATGGCGAAGCGCAGAAAGGCCGTTGCGGTCGACCGCGCCCCGGCGGCAAAAACCGCAATCAATCCGCAAGCGTCGCTGGCGCCGTCGCATGACGCCGCCGGCACCGGCCGCCGCCTGCGCGGCTGGCAGCCGTCCGGCACCGGGCCGAACCGCGCCAATGCCGGCGCCGCCACTATCCGCAACCGCGCCCGCGATGCCGTGCGCAACGATTGGGCCGCCCGCGCCATCATCCAGCGCTGGTCGTCGAGCCTGGTCGGCACCGGCATCATGGCCCGCCCAAAAACCGCCGACCCGGCATTCAAGGCCCGCTTGGTGCAGCTTTGGGAAGACTGGATGCGCGTTGCCGACGCCGACGGCGTGCTCGACTTCTACGGCATGCAGTCGCTGGCCGTTGAGTCATGGAAGGAATCCGGCGAAATCTTCATCCGCCTGCGCCCGCGCCTGCCGGCCGATGGCCTGCCGGTGCCGCTGCAAGTTCAGTTGCTCGAGGCCGACATGGTGCCGAGCACCGACAGCACCGCGCCAAACGGCAATGCCATCGTCCAGGGGATCGAATTCAACCGCATCGGCACCCGTGTCGCCTACTGGATGCTGCGCAACCACCCCGGCGATGGGCGTGGCGATACCGGCACGCTGGTCCGCGTCCCGGCCGAATACGTCATTCACCTGTACAAGCCGACGCGGCCTGGCCAGTTGCGCGGCGTCTCAGAGCTGGCCAACGTCATCGCCAAACTGCGCGGCGTCGCCGATTTCGACGACGCCGTACTCGAACGCCAGAAGCTCGCCAATCTCTTCGCCGGCTTCGTCGAGCGCCCGTCCAGCGGCGGCGACACCGCGCTCGATCCGCTCACCGGCCAGCCGGTCGCCACCGACAGCGACGGCACGCCGATGGCCGCGCTGGAGCCGGGCACCATGCAGGAACTGCTGCCCGGCGAAAAAGTAAATTTCAGCGACCCGCCCGACGCCGGCGCCAATTACGCCGATTTCACGCGCTCGCAATACCAGGGCATCGCCGCCGGCACCGGCATGCCCTACGAACTAGTCACCGGCGACCTGCGCGACGTCTCCGACCGCTCGCTGCGCCTGATGCTGACCGAGTTCCGCCGCATCTGCCAGCAGCAGCAATGGCACATGCTGATCCCGATGCTCTGCCAGGGCGTGCGCAACGCCTGGGCCGATGCCGCCATGATCGCCGGCATCCTGACCGGCGACGAAGCCGCCGAAGCCAAGCGCGTCACCTGGGTACCGCAGGGCTGGGACTACATCCACCCGACGCAGGACGTGCAGGCCCGCAAGATGGCCGTCGAAGCCGGCTTCACCAGCCGCAGCCGCGTCATCACCGAGCGCGGCGACGACCCCGAGGAAATCGATTCGGAGCGCGCCGCCGACTACACCCGCGCCAGCGAACTCGGCCTGATCGTCGAGCCGGTGCCGGTCGAAATCCCGGAAGACCCGCTCGCCACCGCCCTGCTGGAAGGCCAGCGCAGTCTGGGCACCGCGCTCGCCAGCTTGGCCGCCCGCGAACAGCCGGCACCGCAGCTCACCGTGCAACTGCCCGGCCCCGGCAAACCGACCATGAAGGTCGGCAAGCGGATGGCCGACGGCTCGGTCGAGATCCGCGAAGTCGAGATCGAAGGGGCCGGCGATGCAGATTGAGGAATGGGCGGCGAACGTGCTGGCCAACGCTGCCGCCGACCTGCTGGCCGGCGGCAGTGTCAGCGTCTTCACGGCTGACGGCGCGCTGCTCGCCTCGTGCGCTTTCGCCGATCCGCCGTTCAAGGCAGCCCGGAAGGGCGCCGCCGCCGCCCATGAGTTCCCGGCCGCCATCGCCGAAGACGACGGCATCCCGGCCCGCTTCGTCGCGATCGATGCCGCCGGCACGGAGGTCCTGTCCGGCAGCGCCGGCTACAAGGACGACAAGCCAGCGCCGGAAATGAAATTCAAGACCAGAATCATCGTCAAGGATGCCGACGTACTCGTCGAGTCGTTCGTTTTTTCCGTCGTCACCCAACAGAAACCGTAAGGAGCCATCATGGCAGCAACCGTCCAGATCGTCGAAAAGAATGGTGCCGGCGGCACCCAGACCGACAAGACCAGCGGCAACATCCGCTTCAAGAATGCCGACAACGCCACCGTCGACACCGGCAACCCGATGGTCAAACCCGGCGCCGGCGTCGATTACAGCTTCGAGAAGTGGCTGCGGCTCAACGTGAGCGGCGGCACCTACACCGAGATTACCAACATCAAGGCCTACATGGATGGCGCCAATGGTCTCGGAACGGGCGTCACGCTCTACGCCAAGGCCGTCGCCTCGTTCGCCACGCCGGCCGAAGCCACCGGCACGGCAGGCTATACCGACGCTTTCACCTACACCAGTGGCTCGCCCCTGACCCTCGGCGCCGGCCCCTACACCAGCACCGGTGAGAAGGCCGACCACCTGGTCATGATGCTGACCGTCGGCACCACCGCCAGCGGCGGCATCACGCCGAGCGAGACATTGACGCTGGCTTGGGATGAAATCTGATGGCGGTGCATGAAATCACCACTGACGCCGATGGCGCCCGCCACGGTACGGATGGCGCAATCACCCTGTCGCTGCTGGAAAGCGATGGCCGCCTATTCAAGCGCCGTGCCATCAAGGGCGTCGGCACCGAGCAGGCAGAGGAAGTCTGCTGGCTGGTCTGCGAACTCGACGGCGTGCGCGTCTATCAGCAAGGCCTGAACATCGTTGTTACCCGGAAGGATCTGAACCCATGATGACCGAAACCCAAAAACAAACCCTCGCCGCCGCATTGCGCGCCGAAACCAATTCCAGCGTGGTTAGCATGATGGCGATCCGCAATGATGTCGGGCTGGCCGAGTGGTGTAATGCCGACTCGGCGGTCGACGCCTGGCAGCCGGCCATGACAAACCGCCTGCTGTTCGAGGCTGGCGATGTGACCAAGTTCGACGGCCTGTTTGCCGGAAAACGGGATTCGTGGAAGCTGCTGCTTGAGTTCGCGCCGATTGATTTTGCCCGAAACAAGATGCGCAAGGCTGTAACTGACATTTGGGGCAATACCGATTCCGTCGCTGTGCTGCAAGCCTGCACGCGCAAGGCAACGAATGCCGAGAAGTACCTTGGTGGAAATTCGGCCACGGAAAACACGGTGACTGCGTTTAAGCTAAATTGGACCGGCGTGCTGTCGCACAGCGAAATCAGTGATGTGCTGAATAGGTACTAAGCCATGCCGGCCAATTACACCGAACGGGGAGCCGCCGTAACCGTCCTGGCAACGGAACTGAACAGCCTTACAAGCGGTTCGGTTTCGTCGCTGTCCGCCGCGCAGGACAACGACACCGCCGGCACCCGCGACCTGTACGCACAGGCGGAAATCTACATCGCCGGGCAGGGAACGGTTCGGGCGGCGGGTGCTTATGTTGCGCTCTATCTCGTCCCGGAACTTGACGGCACGAACTACGGCGCGACGAATGACGAATGCCTCGATAACTACTTCGTCGGATCGGCATCGCTGGATGATTTGGTGGTGGGCGCACGTTTCCTGATAATCGACCGCGTGCGCCTGCCGGTCGGGGATTTCAAGGTCGCGCTCAAAAACAACACTGGGCAGACACTGGCGAGTAGCGGAAATACTGTCAAGCTACGCAAATACACGTTTGAATACCCGACCTGATTCATGGTTGCTAATCTGACATTCGTTGAGCAGGAATGGACGCGACAACCGCGCCAGCTAGTAAAGATTGACCCAAGGAATCCCCTGGGCCAGTTTGCTGCTGTATGTATCCCCGGCATTGGCGTTTTTGGCACGGCCAGCCCAGTCGCGCAATTTAAAAACAACACGATAACCTCTGTTAACAAACTTGGCACGATCTGGTTGCAGACAGCGACCGGCGTACCCGATTGTGGGGTTTCACTCGGCAGTTCTAGTGCGCTTGATCTCAGCGTATCAAGTGGCGTCATTGAGTGTATTAGCTGGGTTTCAATGCCGCTGTTTCGCACAGGGACAGGGGGGTATAAAAACGGCGACTTTTATGTGGACATAGATGGCAGCAACAAGGCCAGGCTAGTTAAATCAAACGTCGCGGTTATTCTTGAGACAACTAATACTGTTGCGGTAAACAATAGGGCAAGAATCGCGTGGTCTTATAACGGGACGACCGGAAGGGCGCGTATTGCATACAACGGGATCCTGACCTCAGGAACCTCTGCACAATCCTTTGACCACTCCGGGGACGCTGTTGTGTGCGGGTACGATACGTCCTCAGGAACAGGGACCAGCCCGTCAAACGTGTCGCTATTTGCAATCTCGCCAAACGAATGTTTTGACGATGCCGCGCTGATCAGGCTTTCGTTAAACCCGTGGCAGATTTTTGAGCCGGAAGAAATCCCGCTGTTCAAGCCGATCGTCACCGCGCAATACGCCCGCCCGGTTTCCGATGTTTCCGCTGGCGGCTGGACCGCTTCAACCGGCTCTGATCTGTTCGCCATGCTGGATGAAACCAGTGCAAACGATAGCGACTACATCACCACCACCAGCGACTCGACCTGCGAGGTTGCGCTCGGCAGCCTGAGCGACCCGGCCCTCAGCACCGGCCATATCGTGCGCTATCGCATTTCGGCAACGGGCGGCGGCATCATCGTCCGCCTGCGCGAAGGCAGCACGACCATTGCCAGTTGGACGCATAACCCGGCGCCGGGCAGCCTGACCACCTACGCGCAGACGTTGAGCGGTGGCGAGGCCGATTCGATCACCAATTACGCAGCATTGAAGCTGCAATTCGAGGCCATCGCATGATTAACCTTGCCAGTACTTCCGATCTGATTCAGGTCATCACCAGTCACGCCGCGCAGATCGAGGTGCATGCGTCGTGGGTCGATCTCAATGGCACCACAGTCACGCCGGGGCGGACCAATACGCCCGCCATCACCACGGCGACCACCACTACCATCGTCGGCTCGCCGGCAGCCAGTACGGTGCGCAACGCCAAGCACCTCAACATCACCAACGACCACGCCAGCCAGAGCTGCACGGTCACCGTCGAGCACACGGACGGCACCACCGCCGTTGAGCTGATGTCGTTCACCCTGCTGCCCGGCGAGAACATGATCTTCAACGAGGAAGGCCGCTGGGCGCACCGTGACGCACAGGGCGCTGAGTACCCGCCCGCCGGCCTTGGCTCATACAATGGCCGCACCATCGGCTTCATGAAGACAGGAACGGCGGCGGACGCGGCAGGCTACTGGTATTGCACAAGCAAGGATGCCGGCTTCCCCGGCGCCTGGACGGTCGGTACGCCAGGCGTCAATGGCCGGGTGACAGACGGCACAAACTCCGCCGACTTCGGCTGTTTCCCGATTGCCAACCCGAGCGCTGGGGCGAACTACCTGACCGAAGTCAACATGGCCGCCGCCGTCAATCACACGCACCTGCTGTTCGATGTGCTGTGGGTAAATTCCGGGCTGGCTATCACGACGACCACGGCGCAGTCGATCACCACGCCGACCCTGCCGGCGCGCGACATCAACGGCACGACCAACGGCGAAGGCTGTTCAATTGCCATCCTGTGCACGGCGGCGGTCGGCCTCGCTGCAGTCGCCAGCAATGCGACCGTAACTTACACCAACAGTGACGGCACCGGCAGCCGCACCGCCACGCTGTCCGCCATCGTCGGTTCGCAGGCGCCGGCCACGCCGGTCATCGGTACGCTGATCTGGTTCAACCTACAGGCCGGCGACAAGGGCGTTCGCTCGATCCAGTCGATCACGCTCAATACTTCGTGGGTATCCGGGTCGATCAGCCTGATGATTACCCGCGACATCGCCACCATCGGCACGACGATCCCGAACGTCAACGCACAGAAGATCATCGGCACGCCGGGCATCCGCCTCTATAACGGCACCTGCCTGCTGCACTGCAACCTCGCCAGCGCGACGACGGCGACGTTCTACGCAGGCGAACTGGTGGTGATGGAGAAGTAAGTGGCGAACCCGCCCGGCGTTTTTGACGAAACCGCGCTGGCGGCGGGCTGGTTCGACGAGACCGCCACGCCGGCGGGCTGGTTCGATGGCGATCTGGGCAACGCGGAGAACATCAGCGTTCGGGTTACCTGGGCAGAGTTTGAAGTTCCGGCGGCCGGCGTTGCGGCGAAAACTGCCAGCGCCAGCATTGCCGCCGCGATTCAGGCGCCACGCAGCGCCAGCGCCAGCGTTTCCGCTGCAATTCGCCTGTCGAATACTGCGACCGCCTCACTGGCCGCCGCCATTGCCGTCAGAAACACAGCGACGGCATCGGTCTCGGCTGCCATCAAGGCTTCCCAGACAAAGGCTGCCTCTGTCTCGGTGGCTATTCAGGTGCCGCGCACCGCCAGCGCCAGCATTGCCGCTGCGATTCGCCTGTCGAATACCGCCGCCGCCAGCCTTGCTGCCGCCATCGCAACCGCGAATAGCCGCACGGCCAGCATGTCGGCGGCGATTCAGGTCGGGCGGACAGCGGCCGCCTCGCTCGCTGCGGCAATTCAGGCGCCGCGCGCCGCCACGGTCAGCCTGACTGGTGCCGTCGCCGCCCCGCGTACGGCGACCACATCGCTCACAACGGCGATCCGCGCCGGGCGGTCGGCCAGCGCCAGCCTGTCCGCTACCGTTCGCGCCGACCATGGGGCGACTGCCAGCCTGGCCGCCGCGGTGCTGCAGGCAAAAACAGCCACCACTGCGCTGGCCTCTGCCATTCAGGTCGCCCGCAGCGCGACCGCCGATGTCGCCGCGGCGGTGCAGATCGGCCGCAGCGCCAGCGCCGGGCTGGACGCAAGCATCGTCGCCGCCGGCGCGCAGACCGCCACCACCAGCCTCGGCGCCGCGATTCAGATTGCCCGCAGCGCCACGGCCGGCATGGCGGCGGCGGTACAGGCCGGGCACGCTGCCAGCGCCAGCATCGACAGCGCCATCCAGCAGCCGCGCACGGCATCGGCTGCGGTCAATACTGCGATTCTCCAGGCATTCGCCGTATCGTCAGAATTGTCTGTCGCTGTTCAGCGGTCGCACACACTGTCGGCCAGCCTGTCGGCTTACATTGCCGTCATTGCCGAAGGCGCGTGCGTATCGTCCGTATCTGCCGCGATCCGCGCGCCCCGGACGGCGGCCGCCAGCATCAGCGCCGCGGTCAGGCAAGACCGCACCGGCATCACATCGCTTTCCGCGGCCATCGCCGCCGCCCGCTCGGCCACTGCCAGCCTGGGCGCCGTCATCGCTCGCCAGAATGCGGTTTCGGCGGCGATTGATTCGGCCATTATTGCCGAACAGTCCGCATCGGCCGCAATCACGGCCTATATCGAAACCAGCAGCACACTGACGCAGACTGAAGTCGACATGCTGACCGACATCTGGCGCCGCTTCGGACTCGACGCCGCGAGCCCGCTGGTGCAGGGCACCGACCAGATCGCTTTCGGGCCGGTCATCGCCCTGAGCGGCAGCAGCGAAATCGTCAGCACGCGCAGCGGCGCGACGGTGCCCGGCGGCGAACTGGCGACGATGATCCTTGAAATCTGGCAACGCCTCGGCCTCGATCCGCTCAACCCGATGACCGCCAGCGCCACGCAGATTAGCGCCGGCACAATCGTCCAGGCGATCAGCGAGACCGGATCGACCGTCACGGTGCAGCGTGCTTGATGCCCGCTCAATCGCCACGCTCGGCATCGGTTACGGTGCCGGCCATGTGGTGAGTATCGGCCTGCTCGCCAATGCCGAAACGACCCCGGATTTCTTCCCGTCCGGGCGCCTGCAACCCGGCAGGAAATCCGGCCTGCGCCGGCAAGCACGCGCCAATGTCCGGCTTGAAATCGGCTGCGCAATTCATGCCAGCGCCGGCCTGTCTATCGGCTCTGCGGTTGCGGTCGACCTGCATTCAGGCATCGATTCCACCGCCGGCCTGCGCCTCGGCGCCGGGGCAGAAATCCGCCAGGAAACGACGCTGCAGGCCGAAGCCGACGTGCGCGACATCGTCCTCGAAATGCTGTTATTGGCTGACTGAAATCCACCAACAGGCGGAAAAAACCCGCCGAAATCACGATAGCCCTGCATTCACCGACTCATTTTCGTGAAAGGGCTTTCCCACGTGAAAACCTGGTATTCCATTCAGGCCAAGGCCGACCAGAGCGCCGACATCTTTATCTTTGACGAGATCGGGTTCTTTGGCGTCAATGCCAAGCAGTTCATTGGCGACCTCAAGGCCATCGACGCCAAGACCATCAAGCTGGCGATCAACTCGCCCGGCGGTTCGGTCTTCGATGCGCTGGCCATGTACAACGCCCTGCGCCAGCACCCGGCCAATGTCGAAGTGACCGTGCTCGGCGTCGCCGCTTCGGCCGCTTCGCTGGTGGCCATGGCCGGCGACACCATCGTCATGCCGGAAAACGCCTTCATGATGATTCACAACCCGCTGAACTTCGCCTACGGCAACGCCGACGAATTGCGCGACATGGCTGACGTGCTGGACAAGATCGGCGCCTCGCTGGTCGCCACCTATGCCAACCGCACCGGCCTGCCGGAAGCCGAGATCAAGGCGCTGCTCGATGCCGAGACCTGGCTGAACGCCGAGGAAGCCGTGCTCAAGGGCTTCGCCGACGAACTGCAGCCGGCGCTCAAGGTTGCCGCCTCGTTCGACATGGAGCGCCTGCCGGACAACGTGCGCGCCGCCATCGAACCGCCGCCCGCGCCGGAACCCGAGCCGGAAGACGACCACCCGCTCGATGCCGCCGCCGACAGCCGCGCGCTGGCCGCCTCGATCATCGCGCTCACGGCGCAGGCCGGCATTGCCGCCCTGGCCGACGCCTTCCTGCTCGACCCGGCGATCCGCACCGATGCCGACGCGCAAGTCGCCGTCGCCGAAGGCAAGGAGATCGTCGCCGTCTGCGCCGCCGCCAAGCTGCCGGAAATGGCCGCCGGCCTGATCAAGGCCCGCGTGCCGCTGGCCAGTATTCGCCAGCGCCTGATGGAAGCGCGCGCCGCCATTGACCGGGCAATGCCCATCAATAACCACATCCCGACGCCGAACCCGGCTGCCAGCAGTGGCGCCGCCGTGTGGGCGAAGGTTTTGAAATCCCAACGCCAGACCAAGGAGTAACAAATGGCAACTTTTACCGAGGCCCGGCGTACGGGCGAATTCATCATTTCCGAGGCCAACGGCACTCGTAGCCGCGACGTGGTGATCATTGCCGCCGCCGCCGGTGCGATGGTCGCCGGCACCGTCCTTTCCAAACTGACCGCCGGCGGCAAATACGTCGAATACGACGATTCCGGCTCCGACGGCACCGAGACCGCGTTCGCCATCCTCTTCGCCCCGATTGGCGATTCCGCATCCGACCAGACCGCCGTCGTCATCGCCCGCGATGCCGAAGTCGACGAGGCGCTGCTGACCGGCATCAATGCGGGAGGCAAGGTCGATCTCGCCGCTGTCGGCATCATCGTTCGCTAATCGAAAGGACACGAACAAATGGCAACCTACGATATTTTCAACGACGACGCCTTCACGCTGTCGTCCCTGACGTCCGCCATCCAGGCAATCCCCTTTGCGCCAGGCCGCATCGCGCAACTGGGCCTGTTCTCGGAAGACGGCATCAACACCAAGACCGCCCAGGTCGAACTGGAAGAGGGTGTCCTGTCGCTGGTCTCCGTCTCCCAGCGCGGCGCCCCGGTCGACAAGGCCGGCCGTGGCACCCGCACGCTGCGCGCTTTCACCATCCCGCACCTGAAGCAGGCGGATGCGCTGCTGGCCGATGAAATCCTCGGCGTTCGTTCGTTCGGCACCGAAAGCGAAGTCGAGACCATGGTCAAGGTGGTTTCCCAGCGACTGTCGGCGATGCGCCGCAACCTGGAATACACCAACGAATCGCACCGCCTGGCCGCCATCATGGGCACCTACTACAACGCCGCCGGTGCTTCGGTCTCCCTGTTAACCGAATTCGGCGTGTCGCAGCAGACGCTCGACATGGACCTTGACGTGACCACGACCGAGGTGCGCGGCAAGGCACTGACCATCCTCGAAAACATCGAGGATGCGCTCGGCGGCCTATCTTTCACCGGCGTTCGCGTGCTGTGCGGAAAGACGTTCTGGAACAGCCTGATCACCCACAAGATGGTCAAGGAAAGCTACCTGAACACGCTGGCCGCCAACACCCTGCGCGGCGATCCGCGCATGGAGTTCGAGTTCGCCGGCATCATCTGGGAACGCTACCGCGGCACCTCCGCCGTCAAGGTTGCCGATGGCGAAGCCTTCGCCATTCCGGAAGGCGTGGTCGATCTGTTCATCACCCGCTACGCCCCGGCTGACTATGTCGAGTGTGTCGGCACCCTTGGCCAGTCGCTGTACGCCAAGCAGTGGGAAATGGAGGCCGGGCGCGGCATCAATCTGGAATCCCAGACCAACCCGCTCAACCTCTGCACCCGTCCGCGCGCCATCATCAAGCTGACGGCCTAAATGGCTGACGCATTCGAAAGAATGCACGCGCGCCTCTTCGCCCGCCTCGGGCAAGAGGCGCTTTTGCGTGGACTGCCGACGGTCGTCATCCTGGAACATGGCGTCGCCGTCACCGGCGAATACGGCAGCATCGCCGGCTATCGCAGTTTCGCCACGATACCGGCCGACATGGCGCCGAAGGTCGGCGATGCCTTGACCTCGGACGGCAAAAGCTGGACGGTCGACGCGATCAACGAAAACGACG
>JACDJC010001550.1_pt1 | contig 20085 bp, 19 predicted proteins | sample 7454191 | NCBI WGS metagenome assembly JACDJC01 (sample SAMN14253291, study PRJNA609438) | sludge metagenome | isolation source: sludge after 25d culture with pyrite and EDTA | collected 2018-12-20 | reverse complement strand
GAGTGAGCGTTTCCACTCCCTACGACCGATGATGTGTCTTATGTCGTGAGGTACTTCTCTGCGGAAGTAGTAAATCCCTGATCGGGGATGTTTCCAGGGCTGTGTCATTACCGGCATCTGTACCACCTTTCTGTACCAATTTGGGGAAAGGTGGATAGGGCCATAACCAAAAAACCCTTGAAACTCATTGAGAGTCAAGGGCTTAGAAATCTTGGTGCCCGGAGGCGGAATCGAACCACCGACACGAGGATTTTCAATCCTCTGCTCTACCAACTGAGCTATCCGGGCAGGTTGCTGTACTGCTGTGCAACGGGGCGCTATTAAACCGGTTTCGGTGTGGTGAGTCAAGGCCGGCCCGGAAAAATATCTGAATCTTTTCAGGGTTGGTCAGGCTTTGATCACCCTTGTGTTATTGCTCCGGCGGTACGTAGCCTTCGGCTTTGTCGAAAGGTTCGTTGTTGAAGAAGCGTTCCATCTGCACCTGCAGGTATTTGCGGGTGTTAGGGTCCATCAGGCTCAGATGCTTTTCGTTGATCAGCATGGTTTGCTGGTTTTGCCATTCTTCCCAGGCTTGCCTGGAAATGTTTTCGTAGATGTCCTGACCTTTTGCGCCAGGCATTGGGGGGAAGTCCAGCCCTTCAAGGTCTTTCTGGTATTTGCGGCAGAAAACGGTGCGGCTCATGTTCGCTCCTGTTGTCGTAGATAAGTGGTTGGATGATAACAGATAAAGGCGGTTGGGCGTGTGCTCGCTTTGTTATCAGAGCAGGGCAGCCTGTTCCGGGTTCGTGAGCAGTGTGCGAATGGGTGCTGGCAGGCCCAGCGCCAGCGCTTCGTGCCTGTACAGCCACTTGTGCTGCGCATCATCTCTTACGGTGCTTTGTCCGGTCACGTCCATACGGGCCGGCTGGATGTGCAGGTGGTAGTGGGAAAAGGTATGGCGGAATCCACCGATCAGCTCGGGTTCCCCGCAGTCAACCCCCAGGTTCTGCTCGCAGGCTTCCTGCAATTCCTCAGCGCCATAAGCCGGGTCCAGCTCGGGCAGGCTCCAAAGGCCACCCCAGATACCACTGGGTGGGCGTCGTTGCAGCAGTATGCGGCCCTCCCGGTCTTCCAGTATGACCATCCAGGTGGTTTTTTCAGGCTTTACCTTTTTGGGTCTGGAGCCGGGGTAGAGGCCTGTTTCACCTCTGGCATAGGCTTTGCAGCCGGTCTGCAGGGGGCAATCATTGCAGGCCGGCCGGCTGCGGGTGCATACCATGGCCCCCAGGTCCATGATGCCCTGGGTGTAATCCCGCACGCGCTCGTCCGGTGTGTGTGCTTCAGCGTGTTCCCAGAGTTGTTTCAGTACAGAGGTTTGCCCTGGCCAGCCGGGAACGGCGTGATAACGGGCCAGTACCCGTTTTACATTGCCATCGAGAATGGCCGCGCGCTTGCCAAACGCCTGGGCAATAATTGCAGCCGCGGTGGACCGACCGATGCCGGTGAGGCTTTCCAGCTCTTCCCGGGTTTGCGGGAACTTGCCGCCAAAGTCGTCCATTACGGATCGGGCAGCCCTTTGCAGGTTGCGTGCCCGTGCGTAATAACCAAGGCCAGACCAGTGGCTGAGTACGTCATCAACCGGTGCTTCTGCAAGGGTTTGCACATCAGGAAAGCGCGCCATGAAAGCCCTGTAGTAGGGGATAACCGTGGCCACCTGGGTTTGCTGAAGCATGATTTCAGAAACCCACACCCGGTAGGGGGTGCGGTTATGGTGCCACGGCAGGTCATGCCTGCCGTGCCGGTCGTACCATGCCAGAAGCTTTTCAGCGAAGCGGTCTGCTGTCACTTGAACAGGCCTTTCAGTGCGTCTTTTACCTTGTCTCCCGCTCCCTCACCGAGCTTTTCTTCCAGTTTTTCGCGGGCCTTTTCTTCTGCTTTTTCTTTCGCCCTGTCCACTTCTTCCTCGGCTTTTTTGCGTGCGGCGTTTTTGGCAATGGTCTTCAGGGTGTCGCGGAAGCGGGAGCCGTCGAAGGAGCACAGGCTTGCAGCGCCCTGGGAAAAATCACCACGACATTCCACCGGAATCACAACGTCTTCAACGTATTCGGTTACCCGGCAGGCGTTATCGCGATGAATCTCACCTACAATCCGCAGGCCAAGCTCGTAATCCACCAGAGTCTGCTTCATGTCAACCGTGCCATTCCCCTCCAGCTTCATGCCGGCGAGTGATGCTACAAGATCCGTGTTGTTGAAGATGTTGCCGTTGATATCCAGGGTGCCGCGCATATCGTTGAATGGCGTTGTGTCGCCCCAGTCATCGGTTGTCAGTTCTTCACCGATAGCCAGCGCGATGCCCTGGCAGGCCATGCGCGTCAGGTTCATTTTCCGGAATTCACCCTTGGCAAGATTGAAGCTGATCTGGCCATCGGCGTTCTCTCTCAGATCCGGGATGCGGTTGCCGGAAGTGGTCGCATTGACTTTTAGGTTGGCTCCGCCGGAGAGCATAGTGATTTCAGCCACGTCCGCCAGCAGGGGCAGAGTCTGGACGTTGCTTACATCGGAGTTGATTGACCACTTGGGATTGTCGCTGCGGGCATCAATGGTGGCTTTGGCGCCAAAGCTGCCTTCGTAGAGCTTACCGCTGAACTCGTCTACTTTCAGCAGGCCTTCGCGGGCAGTAGTGCTGGCTTTGATTTCTTTGATGGTGAGGTTGCTCACAACCAACTCGCCCAGCCCGAAGTTGATGTCCAGTAGCAGGCTGCGCAGGGTCTCCAGAGGCAACAGATCGCCTTGCGGGCCGCTGCCGGCGGTTTGTACCGGGGCATCGCTTTCAGCTTCTGCGCCCTCCGCCTTGGGGGGCAGGTAGCGGTCGGCGTTGAGTTTATCGCCCTGGAGGTCAAATACTATGCCTCCGTTTTCGAGGTTATAGCTGCCGGCGCCTTTGAAGGTGGTGTCGTCCAGTTTGATGACCAGGTCAGCAAGCGCAGGTTTGCCCGCGGCGCCGCCAATGCTGGTGGAGAAGGCAATGGCCTGGAGGACTGTTTCATCGGCTGTCTCAACGGCAGGTTGCCCAAGGTTTTTGAGCAGGTCTTTAAGGGAGAACTCTTTGATGGCAATTTTGCCGTTCAGGGCCGGCTTATCACCAAAGCCTTTCACATCCAGATTGGTGTTCAGGGTCAGGTTGGCGAGGCTGGCGGTGATGTCGCTGAGAGTAGCGGTTTCGTTTTCCAGGTTGGCCCTGGCTGAACCGCTTATTCTGGCTGTGACGGATTTGCCGCCGAATGGTTCGCCGTTCATGTTGAACTCCGCGTCCAGGCCGGAAACTGCAAAGTCGTTCAGCGCTTCGGCGGCCGCCAGGCGGGCCTCAATGTTCCCGTCTACCGTAAACTGCGGCTTTGCAGTTTCTACACGAAAGCCAACTTCCAGGGGGAATTCGGAGCCGAGGGTGATGTTGCTGGCATTTACTGTGAAATCTTCCAGGGTCACTTTCTGCCCGGTACGCTGATCACTGTAATGCACCTGCGCGTTACTGATCTGAACATTGTCAACATTGAAGTTCAGGGGGGTGCCACCGGTTCCCTCGGCGGGTGTCTGGCCGGGCTTGCCGGCAACCTCTTGCTTGTCTTTCTGCCCGTCCTTTCGCGTTTTGCCTTCTGCAGGTTCCGGCATGATGCGCGTCCAGTTGCCTTCACCCTGTTTGTTGATGCTCAGGTGGGCGTCCAGGCCGTCGAGCACGAAGGTGCTGACCTGCGGCGACATGGTAATCAAGGACCAGAAGTCGACCTGTGCTACCAGTTGCTTCAGTGCAATCAGGCGCTCACCATCCAAAGTGGCTTCCACATCATTCAGCTCAAGCCCGAGAGGAATAAAAGACCAGCCGATGTCGCCTTCCAGAATGAGATCGAGGTTGGTTTTCTCTTCAACCACCTTTTCGATCTGCGGTTTATAGTCGTTCGGATCTATAACGGCCATGGCAACGGCAATCGCGACAATGGCGAGAACGACAAGTGCAACGACGGCGATCAGCACATAACGAATGGCTTTCATGATTCAGGCATCCTTTCATGTTGCGGGAGCTTCAGGATTCATGTCGAATCCCGGTGCGAACAGGCTAAAGGATAACGCAGGGTTAACAAATTAACAGCGCAGGAGTATGACAATGCGTTAGTGTTGGGCCAAAATGCACGCCGACTGTTTTCCGACTACATTATTACGTATAAACATAAAAAGGAGTTCGCTGTGGCTATTACTGTTTCAATTGAGCTGAACCGGGAGCTTGAAATTGCCGGCAGTTATGATGAAGTTTTCGAACTGCTGGCGGACGTTCCCCGCTCTGCAAGCTATTTCCCGAAAGTGCACAAGCTGACTGACCTGGGTGACAACATCTACCGCTGGGAAATGGAAAAGGTGGGTATTGACAAGCACGCTATCCAGACTGTCTACGCCAGCCAGTACTTTTCCGATAAAGAGACCGGAAAGATCACATGGGAACCGGTAAAAGGTGAAGGTAACGGCCTGGTGCGTGGCTCCTGGCAGCTGACAGCAAAGGGCGACAAGGCCACAGCATTGAAGTTCCACACCAGTGCGGAGCTGACTCTGCCTCTGCCCGGGTTGCTGAAGCTGGCAATCAGCCCGGTTATCAAGCACGAGTTCAATGGCCTTGTGGACACCTACATGAATAATCTGAAGAAGGCCTTCTGATTTTCCTGCCACCAGAGAAGCTATCGGGCCGATTAACCTGGTTGTGGGACTCCTGAGAGCATAAAAGGTATAATCCGGAAATTGAACATGTCCGGCTTTATGCCGCTTAATTTGCTACGGAGTCCCCATGGCCGAACGTAAGGCTCGGGTAGAACGAAATACCCTTGAAACACAGATTGCTGTTGAAATTAACCTCGACGGTACCGGTAAGCACAGTTTTGATACAGGCGTTCCGTTTCTTGATCACATGATGGAGCAGATTTCCCGTCATGGTCTGGTTGATCTGGATATTGTCTCCAAAGGCGATCTGCACATTGATGATCACCACACGGTAGAGGATATTGGCATCACCCTCGGCCAGGCGTTCAAGCAGGCCGTGGGTGATAAAAAAGGGATTCGCCGTTACGGCCATGCCTACGTGCCACTGGACGAGGCACTGTCGCGTGTAGTGATTGATCTTTCCGGGCGCCCCGGCCTGATAATGGAAGTGCCTTACACCCGCAGCACTGTCGGCGGCTTTGACGTCGACCTGTTTGAAGAATTCTTCCGTGGGTTCATCAATCACGCCATGGTTACACTGCACATCGACAATCTGCGGGGCAAGAATACCCACCACCAGATTGAGACAGTGTTCAAAGCATTTGGCCGTGCCCTGCGTGTAGCCATTGAAATGGATGAGCGTATGGCGGGTGTAACCCCGTCTACCAAAGGCCTGTTGTAATCCGCCACCAAGGACACCGCACAAAGCATGAAAACCGTTGCCATCATCGACTACGGCATGGGGAACCTTCACTCTGCCCGCAAGGCAGTAGAGCACGTCGCCCCGGGTACCAGGGTTCTGGTAACCGACAACGCAGATCAGATTCGTGAAGCCGACCGGGTGATTCTGCCCGGCGTCGGTGCCATTCGCGATTGCATGGCGGAAATCCGCCGGCTGGGCGTGGATGACCTGGTGCGGGAAGTATCCCGTGATCGTCCGTTCCTGGGAATCTGTGTTGGTATGCAGGCGCTTATGTCCCGTAGCGAAGAAAATGGCGGGGTCGAGGGGATTAACCTGTTCCCGTCCGAGGTGCGCTTCTTTGGCGAAAACCTGACAGAAAACGGCGAACGCCTGAAGGTGCCTCACATGGGCTGGAATCAGGTGTACCACACAAAGGAACATCCCCTGTGGCAGGGTATTCCCGATGGTGACCGCTTCTACTTTGTGCATAGCTATTACGCCGAGGCGGAAGGCAACCCCGACATTGCCGGGCGCAGTCATTACGGGGTTGACCTGGCGGCTGCGGTGGCCCGGAACAATATTTTTGCTGTGCAGTTTCACCCGGAGAAAAGTGCCGGGGCTGGGCTGCAACTTCTCAAGAACTTTACAGACTGGAACGGAACATGCTGATTATTCCCGCCATTGATCTCAAAGACGGCAAGTGCGTGCGTTTGCGCCAGGGCCGCATGGAAGATTCCACCGTATTCGGTGGTGACCCGGTTGATATGGCCACCCGCTGGGTAGAAGCGGGCGCCCGCCGCCTGCACCTTGTTGATCTGAATGGCGCGTTTGCCGGCGAGCCGGTAAACGGGGAAATTGTAAAAGCCATCGCCCGCAAGTATCCGGATTTGCCGATACAGATTGGTGGCGGTATCCGTTCGGCCGAAACCATTGAAGCCTATCTCGAAGCCGGTGTGCAGTGGGTTATTATCGGTACCAAGGCGGTGAAAGAGCCGGAGTTTGTGACCGACATGTGCAAACGCTTCCCCGGTCATATCATCGTGGGGCTGGACGCCAAAGATGGCCGTGTTGCCACCGATGGATGGGCTGAGGTTTCCGAAGTGATGGCAGTGGATCTGGCGAAGCGCTTTGCCAACGATGGCGTTGAAGCGATTGTTTACACCGACATCAACCGCGATGGGATGATGCAGGGCGTTAACGTGGAAGCCACCGCAGCACTGGCAGAAGAAGGTGGCATTCCGGTTATTGCCTCCGGCGGCGTAACCAACATGGATGACCTCAGGCGTCTGGCGCCGGTTGCTGGCAAGGGTATTATCGGCGCCATTACCGGGCGGGCCATCTACGAGGGCACTCTGGATGTAGCGGAAGCCCAGGCATTCTGTGATTCCCTGACAAACTGAACAAGGTAGATTGTATGGCACTGGCAAAGCGCATAATTCCCTGCCTGGATGTAGACAAAGGGCGTGTTGTTAAAGGCGTGAACTTTGTGGATATCCGGGATGCCGGCGATCCTGTGGAAGTGGCCCGTCGCTACAATGAACAGGGTGCGGATGAGATTACCTTTCTGGATATCACCGCCAGCCATGAGAGCCGCGACACTACCTATGAAACCGTGGAGCGTATGGCGGCGGAAGTTTTTATTCCGCTGACGGTCGGCGGTGGTGTTCGCACAGTGGAAGATATCCGCAAGTTGCTGAACGCCGGGGCAGACAAGGTGGCCATTAATACTGCCGCCGTATTCAACCCGGAGTTCGTGCGGGAAGCGGCGGACCGTTTTGGCAGCCAGTGCATTGTGGTGGCTATTGATGCCAAGCAGGTCAGTGCTGAAGGTGAGCCGCTGCGCTGGGAGATTTTCACCCATGGTGGTCGCAAGCCAACAGGGCTGGATGCCGTGGAGTGGGCCCGCAAGATGGTAGAAATGGGAGCCGGCGAGCTCCTGCTTACCAGTATGGACCGGGATGGCACCAAAATCGGCTTTGACCTTGGTCTGACCCGGGCAGTCAGCGATGCGGTGGTTGTTCCTGTAATTGCTTCAGGTGGTGTGGGTGAGCTTCAGCATCTGGCAGATGGCGTTACCAAAGGTGGTGCAGATGCTGTTCTGGCAGCGTCCATATTTCATTTTGGTGAGCACACCATCCCGGAAGCCAAGGCGTTCATGAAGGCCCAGGGTATCGAGGTCCGGGATTAGTCCTTTTTAGCATAAGCAGGCCTTATGGTCTGCTTTTCCCCTTCTGCAAACATTCTCTGGTTGTTATTTCTGATGGCCCAGAGCCCGCTTACGGTTGCAATGGCAATGCCCTGCTCATCCAGTAGTGGAAGGTGTTTTTCCAGGTAGTCGACGGTCACCGGGTGTGGGTGGCCAATGCCAACTGCGCTGCCATTTTCTTTCGCCCGGCGAATAAGCTCCTTGAACTGCCGGTCGACATATTCTTCTGTTTGCTCGTGGTCCAGAAACACATCCCGGGACAGGGTGGGAATGCGGTAAGCCGCGGCAACTTCGCCCGCAACAGTCGTGGCGATGGTTCTGCTGTCTACAAAATAAACCGGATAGCGGTCCAGTTCCTTCATGACCCAGTCCATGGGTCTGAGCTGCTGTGTCAGCAAGCTGCCCATGTGATTGTTCACCCCCTGCACATAGGGGATAGACCGCAGGGCGCGGCGCAGGGTTGTTGTCAGGCTTTGCTCGTCCATATCCGGGGTCAGGCCCCCGGGGCCAAGGCCAAAGTTGCGGGTGTTGGCCATGGGAGCGTGCAGCATGATCTCTTTTTCGCGGCTGTGCGCCAGGCGGGCAAGGGTGTCTGTGTGCCGACGATACGGCAGGAAGGCCAGGGTCAGCGGCTGATCCAGGTTGGCCAGGCGCTCACCCTCGTACAGGTTGTGCCCCATGTCATCAATGATGATGGCAATGGTTGGCGGCACATCGCGAGATGCCGGCTCCGCTACGGTAGGACTGGCTACAAGGCTTAACAGGGCGAACAGCGCCAGATTGGCCAGGGTAAGAGAACAGGTCGCCTTCACTGTGCTGTGCCTTCTCCCTTTCGGTTGAGAATGCTCAGTCCTTTCAGAAGGTTAAGCGCGGACCTCAGCTGATAATCCCGGTCTGCCGTGGAGCCGGGCTGGTCTTCAGTAGTCGATTGCTTGTCTTTGCCTTCCGTTTTCTCATCCTGGCCAATCAAATGGCCGCTCAGGTCGGCTTCGGTAAAGAAGGGGCGGCTATCCAGCTCCTTCAGTTCTGCGGGCTTTACTTCGATATCCGGTTTGATGCCCGTGGCCTGGATCGAACGCCCGTCAGGGGTGTAATAGCGAGCCGTTGTCATCTTGATGGCGTGGGTCTCATCCAGCGGGATCACTGTCTGAACGCTGCCCTTGCCAAAGGACTGGGTACCCATGATGACCGCCCGTTTATGATCCTGCAGGGCGCCGGCAAGAATTTCCGACGCAGAAGCGGAGCCGCCGTTAATAAGTACAACGATTGGCGTCCCGGCCATCACATCGCCGTCTTTGGCGCTGAAGCGCAGGCGCGAGCTCTGGATTCTACCTTCCGTATACACAATCAGCCCTTCGTCCAGCAAGGCATCCGCCGTTGCTACCGCAGCCTGTAATACACCGCCCGGGTTGTTGCGCAGGTCGATGATCAGTCCGTCCAGATCGCCGCCATGTTCTTCCCGGAGCTGCTCCAGGGCTTCGGTGAACTGCTCGCCGGTCTCCGCCTGGAACTGGGTGAGGCGCACGTAGCCATAACCGTTTTCAATCATTCGGCTCTTTACGCTGGTAACCTTGATAACGGCTCGCTCAACCTCGATCTCTACCGGTACGTTTTCACCTTCCCGCATGATGGTCAGCGTAAGAATGGTGCCCGGCTTGCCACGCATAAGCTGAACGGCTTCTTCCAGGCTCATGCCTTTCACCGGCTTCTCATCAAGCTTGATGATCAGGTCGCCTGCCTGAACGCCTGCCTTCTGGGCCGGTGTATCGTCAATCGGCGCGATTACTTTTACAAAACCGTTCTCCATACCCACTTCAATGCCGAGGCCACCGAATTCGCCGGATGTGCTCTCTTCCAGCTCTTCGTAGTCCTTGGGGGCCAGGTAGGTGGAATGTGGGTCGAGATCGGAAAGCATGCCTTTGATGGCGCTTTCAAGTAGTTGCCTGTCGCTCACTTCTTCCACGTAGGCGGCTTTTATCCGGCTGAAAACCTCGGTGAATTTGCGCAGGTCATCCAGGGGAAGTTGCGTTTCCGGGTCCGGGAGGGTGATTTCAACACGTGTGCCGTCCTGAATGCCCTCCAGTAATTCGGTGTTGGTGGAGGGGGCTTCCTGCGCGAAAGCCAGTCCCGGAATGGTAATGAAGCAGGCCGCCAGAATGGCTGAGCGCAAAGGTGATACCTGGAGTATATTTCGGACCCGATTCATTCACATATCCCGTGGTTATTCCGATAGTTGGGTATAAAGTGAGGCTTGGTTACCCGTTCCCGACAGTATGGCGCCACCGGGCGCGTTTGTCAGCCCCGCACCGGAGTTCAGTTGGCCAGCCAGCGCCCCGGGTTATCCGGTTTGCCGTTATGACGAACCTCAAAATAAAGCGCCGGGCTCTCTGTACCGCCCGTGCGACCCGCCTGTGCGATAGCCTCGCCGGCTGAAACCCAGTCGCCGGGGCTGGTAAACAGGCTGCTGCTGTGGCCATAGAGTGTCATGTAGCCATCACCGTGATCAATGATTGTGATCAGCCCGAAGCCCCTGAGCCAGTTGGCGAACACAACACGGCCATAATGGATGGCTTTTACTTCGGCTTCTTCGTCAGTCTGTATAAGAAGGCCGTTTCTGCGGAGTTTGCCGTCTGCGTATTTATCGCCAAACCGGCTGACGACCTTACCCTGTACCGGCCACGGTAGTTTGTTCCTGAGTGACTGGAAAGGTTGCGACTCGTTAGGCGAAGGGATGTTGGCAATGGCTTGCTGAACTTCCGAGAGCAGTTTTTCCAGGCGCTTGCGGTCGGCTTCAAGCTCGTCTTTTTCAGTTCGCCGGCTACGGATATCCTGGTTCAGCGCTGTCAGGGTCTTTTCCCGTTCCTTGCGGGAGACTGTTAATTCCTGCTGGCGTTTTACGATGCCTTCTTCAGCAGCCGTCAGCTTTTCCTGTGTGCTTTTAGCCGCAGCTTGTGTGGCCTTGAGTTCCGCAAGGTTTTTATGGAAGGTTTCAAGGCGTTTGACGGTATCCCGGCTGAGGTATTCGTAATAGGTCATGGTCCGGGCTATGTTGTCCGGATCAATCTCATTAAGCAGAATCTTGACGGCGGGCGCGTCGCCCTCCATCCAGGCGGTGCGTATCAGTGTTTTCAGGCTGTCTCTCTGGCGCTCAAGCGTGTGTGCGAGTTCCCGTTCCTGCTCCTGCAGCTTGGCAAGTCGCTGTTGCTGTTCCTTCACCTGCTCGCGCAGGGATCTGCGTTCCCGAGTCAGCCGGCTGATGGTGCGTTCGGCTGTAGCAAGCTGTTGCTCCAGAGCGGAACGATCCTTCTCGGCGTCTGCCAGCCACTCATCAATACCCTCAATGCGTTTCTTGAGGGCTTCAATCCGGGCAGGTGTAACCTCTTGCCCGAGCGTTACCGGCGCCGCACCCAGGGTCAGCATGAGTGCAAGCGCCAAAACCGCAGTCCGTCGCAATGGCAGAACCTGCTTGCGAATCAACCGATTTCGACCAGGCTATGCCCGGTCATTTCCTTCGGCTGTTCCAGACCCATCAAAGTGAGCAGGGACGGGGCCACATCACTGAGGCTGCCGTCATCTTTCAGGCTGACCTTGCGGTTACCCGTGTAAACCAGTGGCACCGGCCCGATTGTGTGCGCCGTATGAACCTGGCCCGAGTTGGGGTCTGTCATCTGCTCACAGTTACCATGGTCGGCCGTTATCAGTGCTTCACCGCCCACTTCATCCAGGGCTTCGACCACCCGTTGAATGCACTGATCCAGGCATTCTGCTGCCTTGATGGCGGCGTTCAGGTTGCCGGTGTGGCCTACCATGTCTCCGTTGGCGTAGTTGCACACCACCAGATCGTATTTTCCGCTCTTGATGGCTTCCACCAGTTTGTCGGTAACCTCCGGAGCGCTCATCTCAGGCTGAAGATCGTAGGTTGCAACTTTCGGGGAGGGGACGAGAATCCGGTCTTCGCCGGTAAACGGCGTTTCCAGGCCGCCGTTAAAGAAAAACGTGACGTGAGCGTATTTTTCCGTCTCCGCAATGCGCAGCTGGGTCTTCCCAAGGTCAGAAACGTATTCGCCCAGGCCGTTAACCAGTTGCTCTGGGGGATAGGCGCAGGAGGTTTTGATATCTGCGGCGTACTCGGTGAGCATTACGAAGTCGGCCAGCCGCGGATGCTTCCGGCGTTCGAATCCTTCAAAGCTGCTGTCTACAAACGTGCGGGTCATCTCTCTTGCGCGGTCGGCACGGAAGTTCATGAACAGGACCGCATCACCATCGTTGATGGTGCCCGCCGGCTCACCGACATTCCGGATAACGGTCGGCTTTACAAATTCGTCGTTTTCGCCACGCTCGTAAGCCTGCTCCAGCCCAGACACCGGGTCGGTTGCGCTAAATTCCGATTCGCCCAGAACCATCAGGTTGTAAGCGGCTTCAACCCTGTCCCAGCGATTGTCCCTGTCCATGGCAAAATAGCGTCCCACTATGGAGGCAACGCGGCCCACACCCAGGCTTTTCATCCGGGCGGCAGCCTTTTCCAGGGAAGGGCGGGCACTGCGAGGCGGCATGTCGCGGCCGTCGAGAAACGCGTGAATGTACACTTCCCCGGCGCCACGGGATGCAGCGAGTTCGGCGGCTGCAAGAATGTGGTCTTCATGGCAGTGAACCCCACCGGGCGAAAGCAGGCCCATAAGATGAACCGCACCGCCGTTGCTGATGGCCTTGTCGATGGCCGAGCACAGGGCTTTGTTCTCATTAAAGGTGCCGTCTTCCAGGTCTTTGTCTATGCGCGTAAGGCTTTGATACACAACGCGACCGGCACCCAGGTTCATATGCCCGACTTCCGAGTTGCCCATCTGCCCCTTGGGCAGGCCTACAAACATGCCCGAGGTGTTGATAAGTGTTTTGGGTCTGGATTCCCAGAGCTTGTCCCAGAAGGGCGTGTGGGCGTTGCTGATGGCGTTGTCGGCGGCGGGTTCACGATGGCCCCAGCCGTCCAGAATGATCAGTGCTGTCGGCTTGCGCAATGCTGTCATCATTTTGTCCGGAAGTAGAGTAGCGATGAGTTTACAGGAGCAGCTGTGAAGCTTATCCATTTTTGCGCTCACAGGCCACCGTCATGACCCTGGATGGTCGCCTTCTGTCCAGCGTACAGGCTGTGTATAATCCGCCCAAACTTATTTTCAGGGTAACCTCATGGATCGGTTGTTTGAATTTGTCGTTAACCACTACATTCTTGCTTCACTGTTTGTGGCTTTTCTGGTCGCTATTCTGGTACTGGAGTCCCGGCGTGGTGGCGCCAAGATCTCGGCCCAGGGTGCTGTCAGCCTGATTAACCGTGACGAAGCCATAGTTGTGGATATCCGTGATCGTAAAGAGTTTGCCGAGGGGCGCATCACCGGCTCTGTAAATATTCCGCTAAGCAGCCTGAAAAGCCGTGCCGCCGAACTGAAAAAGCACAAGGACAAGCAGATCATTGTTGCCGATAAAATGGGACAGCACTCGGCCATGGCGGTTAAACAGCTTAACGCCGAAGGTTTCGCTAACGTGGTGCGCCTCAATGGTGGTGTCAGCGACTGGAAAGCCAGTAATTTGCCGCTGGTGAAGAAGTAAGAAAAGCACAGACCCAACTTGAACTGAACACCGATCTGCCGCACTGTTTCACATAACCGGTTGCCGCCAGACAGTAGACTGTTCCGGCAGATGTAACCCAGACAATGGGCATGAGCCCACTGTACGACTCTACAAAAAAGCGAAAGGATTAAACATGGCTGAGAACCCGCAAGCCGCCGCAGGCAATGATAACCAGAACCAAGCCCAGTTTGCCCTTCAGCGTATCTACGTGAAGGACCTCTCTTTCGAGTCCCCGAACTCGCCGTTGGTATTCCAGGAACAATGGAAGCCGCAGGTAAACCTTGATCTGAACACCTCCCACACCAAGGTGAGCGACAACCAGTACGAGATTGTTCTTTCGCTGACTGTGACAGCCAAAGTTGGTGAAAAGGTTGCGTACATTGTCGAGATTCAACAGGCAGGTGTGTTCCTGGTGTCAGGTATTGAAGGGCCGCAGCTCGGCCAGATGCTGGGTGCATACTGCCCCACCATTCTGTTCCCCTATGCCCGTGAAGCCATCGATGGTGTGGTCAATAAAGGCAGCTTCCCGGCGCTGATGCTGGCACCGGTTAATTTCGATGCCATCTATGCCCAGGCACTGCAGCGCAAGCAAGAAGAAGGGAAGGCAGAAGACGGCGCAGAGCAGAAGACTCACTGAGCCATAAACCCTAACTGCCGCCAGGCTTCATAAACCACCAGGGCGGCGGTATTGGACAGGTTCAGGCTGCGGCTCTCCGGGCGCATGGGCACTTTCAGGCAGTGCCCCGGGGGCAAGCCTTCGCGTATTTGCGCAGGCAGGCCACGGGTTTCGGGGCCGAACATCAGGTAGTCATCCTGCTGGTAGGCAACCTCGTGGTAGTAACGGTGGCCTTTGGTGGTCAGGCCAAACAGCCGCGGCGGCTGCTCGCTGCGCAGAAACGCCTGATAGCTTTCATGGACTTTGACCGAGGCATATTCGCTGTAATCCAGCCCCGCCCGCCGCATCTGTTTGTCTTCAAGGGTAAAGCCCAGAGGCTCAATCAGATGCAGCCGGCAGCCGGTGTTGGCGCACAGCCGGATGATATTGCCCGTGTTGGGCGGTATTTCCGGCTCATACAGCACCACATTGAACATTGAGCGTTAACGCTCCACGGCCAGGGCCACGCCCATGCCGCCCCCTATGCATAGTGTTGCCAGGCCTTTGTTGGCATCACGGCGCACCATTTCGTGCAGCAGAGTCACCAGAATACGGCAGCCGGAAGCGCCGATGGGGTGGCCCAGGGCAATCGCGCCGCCGTTCACATTTACTTTGCTTGTGTCCCAGCCCATGTCCCGGTTCACAGAGATGGCCTGGGCGGCAAAAGCTTCATTGGCTTCAATCAGGTCCAGATCGTCTACAGCCCAGCCGGCCAGTTTCAGGCAACGCTGGCTGGCGGGAATCGGGCCTGTCCCCATAATGGTGGGGTCAACGCCGGCATTGGCGTGGGCCCTGATGGTCGCCAGTGGCGTCAGGCCCAGTTCCTTCGCTTTCTCTGCACTGCATACCATAACGGCGGCGGCTCCATCGTTAAGTGATGAGGCGTTGGCAGCCGTAACCGTGCCGTCTTTTTTGAATGCCGGGCGCAGCCTGGCGAGGCTTTCGCCAGTGACGCCGTCACGGGGGCCTTCGTCCTTGTTGACCACAATGGGATCACCCTTGCGCTGGGGAATGGACACCGGCACGATTTCGCCATCAAAATAACCGGCTTCGCGGGCAGCAACTGCTTTCTGCTGGGACTCTGCCGCAAATTCATCCTGCTCTTGGCGGCTGATGCCGTACTTCTCTACAATGTTCTCCGCGGTAATACCCATGTGGTAGTCGTTGAAGGCATCCCACAAGCCGTCCTTGATCATGGTGTCAACCATTGTCCAGTTGCCCATGCGCTGGCCATTGCGGCTATCCGGCAGAACGTGGGGCGCCCGGCTCATGCTTTCCTGGCCACCGGCAATCACCATATCTGCATCGCCACAACGAATGGCCTGCACCGCCATGTGCACCGCCTTCAGGCCGGAGCCACAGACCTTGTTGATGGTCATTGCCGGTACTGAAGCCGGAATGCCGGCGTTGATCGAAGACTGGCGTGCCGGGTTCTGGCCGGAGCCGGCAGTCAGCACCTGGCCAAGCACCACCTCGTTGATCTGGTCGCCGGCAACCCCTGTCTCTTCCAGTAGTGCCTTGATTACAGCCGTACCAAGCTGATCCGCATCAAGGCTTGAAAGGCCTCCGCCAAATGCGCCTATGGCGGTGCGCTTGGCGGCAACAATAACAACATCACGCATGCGAGTTCTCCGGTTGAATCAGTGTACTGTTGCAGGGCCGCAAACCAGACATGCCCTGCACAGGATTAAAAACTGCGTGCATTGTAGCTGGAAAGGCCTGAATCGCCCAAGCGATCGATGCCTGGTACGCAGGCTTGAGCGGACGCTGCCCCGGTAACCGGGGCAGCGGGAGTGGCGCACGCAGACCTGAAACTCAGGAAAGCGACGGAGAAATCGCTTGAGCAATGCGGGACAGGCGCTCCGTACGGATGGCTTCTCCCAGGGCTTTCCCGGAAAACCCCTGCTGCATGAGTGCTCCCGGGTCGACGCCTGATGCGGCTTTGGCGGCTTTTCTGATGGGTTCCAGCTGTTTACGGTCGGTGGGCTCAAGAGCACATTCCAGTACATTGACCAGCCTTGAGAAACGCTCGGCACGGCGCCATAAGTCGGCTTTCTCCAGCATCCGGAGCAGGGTGCTGGCATCCGGTTGTCCGGGGGCGAATTGTTTGATTTCAGCAATAAACGTCACGGTCAGTCGGGCGAGCTGCTGGCAGTCATTGGGGGCTTTCAGGGCCCTGGCTCTTGCTGAACAGGCCGGCTCCGAAAGCGTGCAACACACAGCGGCAAAGCGCTCCGCAGTTGAGCCTGCCTTGGCGTGAATGCATTCAAGGGCAGCAATGGCTGTTCGGAATTGCGCTTCAGGCGCCAGTTCAGGAATCAGCACACTGAGTGCGTTGCAGTCCCGTAATACCCGGAAAAACGTGCCGGGGGCTTGCTCGTGCAGGGCCCGCTGAATCTCTTGCCAGACCCGTTCGGGAACAAGGTGTTCCACCTCGCCTTCGGCTACCATGGTGCGCATCAGCTCCATGGTATCCGGGCAGACGCTAAACCCCAGTGGCTGAAAACGCGCGGCGAAGCGAGCGGTTCTCAGGATGCGCAAGGGGTCTTCCATGAATGCGTCAGAAACATGGCGCAGCTGCCGTGCTTCGAGATCCCGCTTGCCATTGAAAGGGTCGGTCAGTTCCCCCTGTTCCGAAAGCGCCATGGCATTGATGGTAAGATCCCGGCGCCGCAGATCTTCCTCAAGGGTGACATCCGGTGCGCTGTAAACCGAGAAGCCATGATAACCGTAGCCCTGTTTGCGTTCTGTTCTCGCAAGGGCATATTCCTCTCCGGTTTTTGGGTGCAGAAAAACCGGGAAATCGGAACCCACCTGTTTAAAGCCTTTGGCCAGCATCTGTTCCGGAGTTGCGCCGACCACCACCCAGTCCCGGTCTTTGACTTCCAGGCCCAGTAACTCGTCGCGAACTGCACCGCCAACCAGATAGGTTTGCATAAGGGGTCAGATTCCTTTCGAAGAAGTGTCCGGGAATTATCCGTTTCCCGGGCGGATCAGGCAAACCCCCGACATCCTGATGGGTTCGCCTGACGCCGAAAACAAGGTTCAGTGCACGGCTAGAAGGAGGTGCCCAGCTCCAGAGATGCACCCGCATCGGCACTGCTGAACAGGGCGCCGAGATCAAAGCGCACCCCCATCAGGTTCAGGCCGAGGCCCGCAGTGAACTGGGTTTTCTCTTCAATACCTTCGTTGTTATCGTTACTCGCCAGGTTATGGCGAACGCCGGCGCGAAGCTGGGCATAGCGCCAGGCATCAAATTCGGCACCCAGGGCGAGCCATTGGGTATCATCTTCAAAACCGAAGGCTTCTTTTTTGGTGAGGTCCACTTCTGCGGTCACAACGTGGTAATTGCCTTTGTGGGCGATGCCCAGAGTTGCCATGGGGTCGAGCTTGAGGGTGCGTTTTCTCTCACCAAGGTCCTGACGACTTGCCGCTGAGTCGAGTTTCATGGGGATGAGGTTTTTTACAACAATGCCGGCGTTCCATTGTTTCTCGTCGCCAAAAGCATAAGCGGCGCCGATATCCAGGTTAAAACCACTTTTGTCGGTCTGGTACTGGTCCCCATCAAACTCGTCGTCTTCAAAGCCGGACACGGTTTCTGTGTATTGAAATGTTCTCAATTCAACGTACTTCGGAGAGAAACCGAGTTGCAGATTTTCGCCGTTGCTCAGCTCCAGTTCGTGGGCAAAAGATAGTCCGATCTCACCGACGGCTGACGCCAGGATGCGTCCCCGGGAGTTAAAAATGATGTTGCCATTCTGGTCAACGGGGGCCAGATCAACAACATTCTGCACGTCCCCTGGGGTCCCGGTTTGTGCTGCGGTAACAACGCTATCCAGAAATACGCGATCACTATCGGAAAGCTCGCCCCGCACAGTAGCAGTGAGGTTTGCGTTGGCGAAAAAACCAAGAGATACCGTTTTGCTCGGTACCGCCAGACCGAGACCGAGACCAACATTCGCGCGGACAGTGTCCTTGTCAAAATTAACCAGCCGATCCCTCAAGTCTGCAGCGGTCACGGCGAGTTCATCTGCATTCTGCTGTGTGGGCGAGCCTTGTATGCTGTTAACCAGCCGATCGAACTCGTCAATAACGTCCTGAATATCATCAACCTGATCAACCGTTTCCTCTTCATCCGCAACACGCGCGTTAACAGAAGGCAGCATGAGGCCAAATTCATCTGACCAGGAATGGTGGTCTGCCGCCATCATGGCCGGGTTGGCGGACGTGGCAGATGAAGGATGAGCAACGGCTACGCCGGTTCCGCCCATGGCAAATGAGCGTGATGACATAAATGCCTGTGGGCTGGCGATTGCGGATGTAGTGGCAACGGAGAGGCCTACGGCAATGAACAGTCGTGATAAACGAAACTGGCGCATCTGGGTACCTTGGTTCTGGTGATTGGCATTACGGAATTGTTAGCGTGGTCAAAGAGTAGACCAAGATGCGTACCTGAACATGACACAAGTGGTAACGGTTTGTCTTTGATATGTAAATGGAGGCAGATTATTGCCGGTTTCTCACGCTTTTTTTTTGCCGGCTCCAGGAAAGTCCGATCAATCAGCAGGTTAGGAAAACTGGCTCGAATTTTTCATGGGTTTGCTGAAATGATTTCTGGAGACACGAACATGGCCATTCGCTGGTTGGTTATTCCTTTTCTGGCTTTCACGCTGGCGGCCTGCGCACCCGTGGGCGGGTACCGGGACAGCGGCCGGAACAAGGCACAAAACACGGTAAAGTTTGAACCCATTACGGTTAGGGTCAGCGGCTTTGGTACATATGAAGACGCCAGCAAGGATCGGTTGAATACCCGCAAACGACTGATGGCGCGCAGAGCGTCCCGGATGGATGCCTACCGGAACCTGGCAGAGCGGGTTTACGGTACGGTTATTTACGGCAGTTCTACCGTGAACGATTTTGTTCTTCGCAATGACATGTTCCGCGCTTACGTGGACAGCTATATCCGCGGGGCGAAGATGGTAGCGGTGAATGAGCACAGTGACGGGGTTATAGAAACCGTTATGGAACTGAAGCTGGAGCCTCGCTTCCGCGACTGTGTATCCAAAGTTCCCGACGATAAGGTACGGGAACTTTGCCCGATACCCATGCCCGGTTACAACGACAGTGTTGGTGATGTTCAGAGCCGGAACGTCGATTCACTGTACTATCTGGATTAGCCTGGCTGATCTGGCCTGATGTTGTTGAAGCATTTTTGAATGACCGGTTATAGGGGTGGGGAAATAATGCACGGGTTTACCAGGAAGTTCACGGGGTTGTTGCTTGGCTGTGCATTGGTAGCTCTGATGCTGGTTGCCAATGTGCAGGCCGTTGTTCTGGAGGGTGTTGGCCATGCCAGCATCCACGACAACGATCTTGCTTCTGCCCGTGCTGAAGCCCGTAATGCGGCCATGCGTGACCTTGCCCTGCAGTACGAGGCCCGGGTGAGTACCCGCGATACCATGGAAAACGGTGTTCTGACCGAGTCCAGAATGCATCTTGCTGCCAGTGCCCGGGCACGGAATGTGAAGGTGATCGATGAGCATCGCACTGGCGATCTGTTGCGTGTCACCGTGCGTGGAGATATGTCTGCCGCGTACGCCAGTTGCGATGGCGGAGAAACAGGCCGGTTGCGAAAGCGGGTGGCTGTTACCGGTTTTCCGCTTCTGTATCCGGATCAGGCCAGGGTAGGGCGCATTGATGATGCCGGCGAAATCCTGCCGCAACAGTTACAACAGGGCCTGCGTGAAACCGGCAATCTGCAGGTGTTTTCTGCGACCGACTCCCGTTTGTTCGCCGATCTGCTGAACACGCCTACGCTGCCGCAGGGTGGCAACCGGCTTACCAATGTCATTCAGGTGGCCCGTGAGATGGGTGTGCAGTTTGTGGTGGCGGGCGTTATCCGGGATGTTGGCGTTGCCGACCCGGCGGCCTGGGGTTCCTCGGTCCTGGATAAAATGCAGAGAAGTCTCGGCGCCGCGGATATGCGCCGGCGCTTTACGGTGGATCTTGTGGTCCTTGATGGCTTCAGCGGCTCGCCGGTTTACCAGCAGCGTTTCGAGACCGCTGCCGACTGGAATGCCGGCCCGGGCAGTTCCGCCGGCTTTGGCTCCGAGGGTTTTCGTAAAACGCACTACGGGGAGGCGGTTACCCGTGTTGTGGGGGATATGGCGCAGGCAGTAACCGAGGCGCTTGCGTGCCAGCCGT
>JACDJC010001548.1_pt1 | contig 20087 bp, 15 predicted proteins | sample 7454191 | NCBI WGS metagenome assembly JACDJC01 (sample SAMN14253291, study PRJNA609438) | sludge metagenome | isolation source: sludge after 25d culture with pyrite and EDTA | collected 2018-12-20 | reverse complement strand
GCCGAAGAGGAAGACGGCCACCTGTGGGAGATCCGCTATCCGCTGGCCGACGGCAGCGGCACGATCACGGTCGCGACGACCCGGCCCGAGACGATGCTCGGCGACACCGCGGTCATGGTCCATCCGGACGACGAGCGTTACACCCACCTGGTCGGCAGGACCGTCCTGCTGCCGCTCTCGGGCACGGCCGACGAGGTCGTTTTCGGCGCACCGGCCGGCAATGGGGGCAGTACCAATGGCGGCAGTACTTCCGGCAGTGCTGCCCAAGTCGATGGCGTGCCTGTCGGAGACAGGCACGCCGACACGGCAGACGGAACGGTACTGTCGCTGCCCGAACTGGTTGCCCGTGGTGCCGCCTGCGGCTGGCGCGAGATCCCGATCATTGCCGATCCCTACGTCGACCGCGAGTTCGGCACGGGCGCCGTCAAGGTCACGCCGGCACACGATTTCAACGACTACGCCGTTGGCCAGCGGCACGCGCTGCCGATGATCGGCGTCCTCACGCTCGACGGTCGCATCAACGACGAGGCGTCGCCGCGCTATCGCGGACACGGCCGCTTCGATGCACGGCGGATGATCGTCGCCGATCTCGAAAGCCTCGGACTGCTCGTCTCGGTGCGCGCACACAAGATGATGGTGCCGCGCGGCGATCGCACGAACGCGATCATCGAGCCGATGCTCACCGATCAGTGGTTCGTCGCCATGAGCGATACGGCACCGGCCGGCTCCCCGATTGCCGGGCGCAGCATCGCGCAGGCCGCGCTCGACGCCGTCGCCGACGGGCGCGTGCGCTTCGTGCCCGAGGGCTGGCGCGCCACCTACGATCACTGGCTGAACAACATCCAGGACTGGTGCATCTCGCGCCAGCTGTGGTGGGGTCACCGCATTCCCGCCTGGTACGAAGCCGATGCCGACGGCCAGGCACGGCCGGACGCGCGCGTGTACGTCGCACGCAGCGAGGAAGATGCCCGTGCGCAGGCGCGCGCCGCCGGCTGGGACGGTGCGCTCGTGCAGGACAGCGACGTGCTCGACACCTGGTTCTCGTCGGCACTCGTGCCTTTTTCGACGCTCGTCGACCCGGTCGAGCCATTCCGCGACGGCCGGCCGCATCTGCTGCCGGCACTGGCGCGCTATCTGCCCTCGTCAGTGCTGGTCACCGGCTTCGACATCATTTTCTTCTGGGTGGCACGCATGGTCATGATGACACTTGCGTTCACCGGCAAGGTGCCCTTTCACGAGGTCTACGTGCATGCGCTGGTACGCGATGCCGAAGGCCAGAAGATGTCCAAGAGCAAGGGCAACACACTCGACCCGATCGATCTGATCGACGGCATCACGCTCGACGATCTCGTGGCCAAGCGCACGTACGGGCTGATGAACCCGAAGCAGGCGGCCATCATCGAAAAACGCACGCGGCGCGAATATCCGCAAGGCATTCCGGCCTTCGGCGCCGATGCGCTGCGCTTCACATTTGCGTCACTGGCCGGACCCGGACGCAACATCAATTTCGATCTCGGGCGCTGCGAGGGCTACCGCAACTTCTGCAACAAGCTGTGGAACGCGACGCGCTTCGTCCTCATGCACTGCGAACCGTCACAGGCGGACGGCGGTGCGAACCGGATTCCGGATACGGGCCCGGATTCCGGTCTGGATGCGAACCCGCGCCGCAACGACAGGTCGGACGATACGGTGGTCACGGCTGCTTCCGACGATGGCGCCATTGTCGCCGGCACCGGCATGGCAGAGCGCTGGATCGTCTCGCTGCTGCAGCGCACGATCGCCGACGTCGAGCGCCATTTCGCCGAATACCGCTTCGATCTCGCGGCGCGCGCCATCTACGAATTCATCTGGGACGAATACTGCGACTGGTATCTGGAACTGGCCAAAGTAACGCTGACACCGGCCGGCCCGACACCGGAACGCGCCGGCGATGCACAGACCGAAGGGAGCACGCCTGTCGGCACCGACGGGGCCGGAGCATCGGCCGGGGTAACGACAGCACAGGCGCACGCGACCCGCACGACGCTGCTGGAGGTGCTCGAAGCCGTGCTGCGGCTCGCTCACCCGATCGTGCCTTTCGTGACGGAGGCGCTGTGGCAGAAAGTTGCGCCGCTGGCGCAGCGCTATGGCGAGCCGGGCCAGGCGCAGGCGAGCGGTGCAGCGCTGGATGCGGCACTGACCGCCCGGCGCCACTCGATCATGACGCAGCGCTACCCGCAGACCGATGCCACGCGCATCGACGAAGCCGCCGAAGCCTGGGTCGGTGAACTCAAGTCGCTCGTTGCCGCCTGCCGTACGCTGCGCGGCGAAATGGGCATTTCGCCGGCGCAGCGTCTGCCGCTGGTACTCGCCGGCGAGCGCAGCCGGCTGGCCGCCTTCGTACCCGGACTGCGGGCGCTGGCGCGGCTGGAAAAGGTCGAACTCGTCGACACCCTGCCGACCGGCTCACTGGCACCCGTGCAGGTCGTCGGCGAGACGCGGCTGATGCTCGAAATCGAGATCGACGTCGCCGCCGAATGTCAGCGGCTGGACAAGGAAATCGGACGCCTCGATGGCGAGATCGGCAAGGCGGAAGGCAAGCTCGCCAATGCGAGCTTCGTCGAGCGCGCGCCGGCCGCCGTCGTCACCCAGGAACGCGAACGCCTCGCGTCGTTTCGATCGACCCGCGACAAGCTGCGCGAGCAGCGCGCCCGGCTGGCCTGACATGCATCCGTAACGGGGACGCCGCACGCGGGCAACGCAAAGACGCGCTCAGGCCCGCGTGTTCAGCGCCGCCGGATCCAGAACGTCCAGTCGCCGGCGCCCTCGTCGGTGCGCAGCAGTTCATGCCCGGTCTGGCGCGCAAACGCCTCGAAATCACGCTTCGAGCCCGGATCGGACGACAGCACCTTGAGCACCTGGCCGCTGGGCAGATCGGTCAGCGCCTTCTTGGCGCGCAGGATCGGCAGCGGGCAGTTCAGGCCGCGCGCATCGACTTCGCGATCGAACTGCAGGGCGGTTTCTTCCGACATCGGACGTTCTCCCGGGAAAATGAATTTCGAATGCGTCGAGTCTAGCGCAGACCGATCCGGTCGCCGTCGAACGCGGATCAGTCACCCGCCGGCTGCGGCCGGATCGGCAGATCGACGAACTCCACCGGCAGGCCGCGCGCGCGCAGCCAGTCGGCCACCGCCTGACCGGTGCCCGAGCGCCACGGCCTGAGCCGCTCGGGCGCGAGCATCCGGTATTCGACGAGTTCCTCCGAGAGGCTGACGCGGCCGGTGGCGATCGTGTGATACGCGATGATCAGCTCGTTCTTGCGCATGAACTCGTAGACGCCGATCAGGCTCGTGCTCTGCACGTCGAGATCAGTCTCTTCCTTGACCTCACGCGCGATGCCTTCCTCCGGCGTCTCGCCGGCTTCGAGAAAGCCGGTGATCAGCGCAAAGGTCTTCGGTGGCCAGGCCGCATTGCGCGCCAGCAGGATTTCCTCGCCAACCTGCACGATCGCCGCCACGACCGGCGCCGGATTGTTCCAGTGCGTGAAACCGCAGGCCCGGCAATGCCGGCGCTCGCGCCCGGCGACCATATCGGCAGCCAGCGGCTGCGTACAGCGTGGGCAGAAACTGTAATCAGGGTGCAACATGCGACGAATCTTCTGCGCCTGCGCGGATCGGCCAGATCAGCGCCCGCGCGAAAGGCTCTCCACCAGTCGTTCGAAACCGGGGTAGCGATCGTGCGCGATCACGTACTTGCGGGCGTGTGACCCCCACGACTCGCCACGCGCCACGGCATCGGCAAACCCCTGACGATCAACGATACTCGTGCCGCCGAGCAGGGTGACGCCGCGCGCAAAGAGATCATCGGGCAGGCAACCACCGCCCGGACCAATGAAAGCCAGCCAGCGCGCACCACGCACGCTCGCGAGCACGGCATCGAGCGTGTCGTTGAGCAGCACCGTCGTCGTGCACAGCACTTTCTCGCAGCCGGCCAGATCGGCCGGATCGAGCGTCACGCGCCAGCCGTCGCGTTCGCCGGCCAGCTCGCTCTTCAGTTCGAGCACGGTGAGTGTCGCACCGGCATCGACGATGCGCGGCACGAGCGGTCCGAACAGGCCGATCATGCCGATACGCTCGCCCGGACGCGGATCGAGCGAACCGATCGAGTCGCTTGCGGAGTCCGGCTCATACCCGGCCACCCGGAAGAAATGCTGCGAGATCGCGTTGATGGCGGCCAGACCGAGCGCGCGGCGTACCGGATCCGTTTCGAGCCAGGAGCGGGCCAGATCGATTGCCGCCATGCCGGCGATGGTCTCGTCCGGGCGTTCGCGCCGCAGCCGCTCGAAGGTGTCACCAAGCAGCAGAAACGACAGGCCGATCGAGCCGTCGGCCAGTTCGACACCGCAGAATTCGGCCTCGTGCGAGCCGGGCTCGGCCGCCAGCGGCAGATGCAGCGTGGCGATCGGCGGCAGGCAGACGAGCCCGGCGATCCGTTCGATGCGCGCGATCAGTTCGTGCGCAAAGCTGCGTTCAGGCACTTTTCTGTGCCCGTACCCAGTCGGCCACACCGGCCAGCGCCGCAGGCAGTTGTGCCGGATCGTTGCCGCCGGCCTGCGCCATCTCGGGGCGTCCACCGCCCTTGCCGCCGACCTGGCGGGCGACGAAATTGACCAGATCGCCGGCCTTGACGCGGCCTACCGCATCCGGCGTGACGCCGGCGATCAGGCTCACCCGGGCGCCATCGACCGTGGCCAGCACGATGGCTGCGCTCTTGAGACGATCCTTCAGACGATCCATGGTCTCGCGCAGCGTCTTCGCATCGGCGCCGTCGAGCGTGGCCGCCAGCACGCGCAGGCCGTCGATCTCGACCGCCTGGCCGGCCAGATCCTCGCCCTGTGAACCGGCCAGCTTCGACTTCAGGCGCGCGATTTCCTTTTCCAGCGTGCGCGTGTGGTCGAGCGTCTGCGTGATCCGCCCGGCGAGTTCGGCCGGCGCTGTCTTGAGCAGCGCAGACGCCTCCTTCAGGCGTGCGTCGGCCGTCTGCACCCAGGCGACAGCATTGGCGCCGGTGATCGCTTCGACGCGGCGCACGCCGGCGGCGACACCGCCTTCGGCAACGATCTTGAACAGGCCGATGTCGCCGGTGCGCGCCACGTGTGTGCCGCCACACAACTCGCGCGAACTGCCGATGTCGAGCACACGCACCTCGTCACCGTATTTCTCGCCGAACAGCGCCATCGCACCGGCACTCACGGCATCGTCGAACGCCATGACGCGCGCCTGCGTCGGCACATTGGCCAGCACCTCGTCATTGACGATCACCTCGATGCGCCGGATTTCGTCGTCGGTCAGCGGCGCGTGATGCGCGAAATCGAAGCGCGTGCGCTCGGCATCGACGAGCGAGCCACGCTGCTGCACATGCGCACCGAGCACCTCGCGCAGCGCCTTGTGCATCAGGTGCGTCGCCGAGTGATTGCGCACCGTCGCAGCGCGCCGCCCGGCATCGACCGCGGCATGCAGGCGATCGCCCACCGCCAGCGTGCCGCTGACCAGCATGCCGTGATGGCCGTGCACATCGGCGCGGATCTTCTGCGTGTCGTCGACGGCAAAGCGCACACCGTCGTCGGCACCCAGCAGCACGCCGGCATCACCGACCTGCCCGCCCGACTCGGCGTAGAACGGTGTGCGATCGAGCACGACGACGCCGCGGTCGCCGGCTTCCATGCGCGGCACGACACTGCCGCCGACGTACACGGCCACAACGCGCGCGTCATCGACCTCCAGATGCTCGTAGCCGTCGAAGCGCGTCTGTGCGCCGTCATAGTCGAGCGCCGCCTGCGCACGGAATCGTCCGGCCGCACGCGCCTGTTCGCGCTGGCGCTGCATCGCGCGCTCGAAACCTTCCTCGTCGACCGTCACGCCGCGTTCGCGGCAGACGTCAGCCGTCAGATCGAGCGGAAAGCCGTAGGTGTCATAGAGCTTGAAGGCGGTTTCGCCGTCGAGCTGGTGGCGGCCTGCGCCCTGCACATCTCCGACCTTCCCGTCCTTCCTGGCGCCCTCGGCCGACAACGCTTCGGCCAGTGCGCCTTCGAGAATCGCCATGCCGTGATCGAGCGTCTCGCCGAAGCGCTCCTCTTCCTGGCGCAGTACCTGCGCCACGCGCTCGCGCACGGCACGCAGTTCCGGATACGCCTCGCCCATGACGAGATCGAGATCGGCAACGAGCCGGTGGAAGAAGGGTTCGTGCTGGCCGAGCTGATACCCGTGCCGCAGCGCGCGGCGGATGATGCGCCGCAGGACATAGCCGCGGCCTTCGTTGCCCGGAATCACGCCGTCGACAACGAGAAAAGCGCCCGCACGGATGTGATCGGCGATCACGCGCAGGGACGGATGAGCCAGATCGCCAGTTGCGGTTTCACGCGCCGCCGCCCGGATCAGATCCTGAAAGAGATCGATTTCGTAGTTGCTGTGCACGCCCTGCAGAACGGCGGCAATACGCTCCAGCCCCATGCCGGTGTCGACGCACGGATGCGGCAGCGGCGTGAGCGTGCCGGCCTCGTCGCGGTCGTACTGCATGAAGACGAGATTCCAGATCTCGATGTAGCGGTCGCCCTCGGCCTCCGCCGATCCCGGCGGCCCGCCGGCCACCTCCGGACCGTGGTCGTAGAAGATCTCGCTCGACGGACCGCACGGACCGGTCTCGGCCATCTGCCAGAAATTGTCGGAGGCGTAGCGCGCGCTCTTGTTGTCGCCGATGCGCACGATGCGCTCGACCGGCACGCCGATGTCCTCGGCCCAGATCCGCCAGGCATCGTCATCCTCGGCGTAGACCGTGACCCACAGGCGCTCGGCCGGCAGCCGGTAGACCCCGGTCAGCAGTTCCCAGGCCCAGCCGATCGCTTCACGCTTGAAGTAATCGCCGAACGAGAAGTTGCCGAGCATCTCGAAGAAGGTGTGATGCCGGGCGGTATAGCCGACGTTCTCCAGGTCGTTGTGCTTGCCGCCGGCGCGCAGGCTGCGCTGCGCACTGGTCGCGCGCGTGTATGCACGCTTCTCGCGCCCGGTGAAGACGTCCTTGAACTGCACCATGCCGCTGTTGGTAAACAGCAGCGTCGGGTCATTGGCCGGCACCAGCGAGCTGGAGGCGACAATGGTGTGTCCCTTCGAGGCGAAGAACTGCAGGAACTTTTCGCGGATTTCAGCCGACTTCATCGGGGCAAAAGCACGGATACCGGAGAATCGACGATTCTACCGTGTCGGCGTCGGCTCACAAGACACGATCGATGCACCGCTGATCGTTCCTCATCGCCGCATGCCGGGAAAATTTCCGGAAACGCCGCAGGAAATTCGAGGGGATCCGCGGAGAATGCATTGACCATCCGACCACTGGCGCGAAGCTTCGACTCATGAACCAGAACCCGATTCCACCCGTCCCTGCCCAGACCCGTCGCATCGCCTTTCTCGGGCTCGGCGTCATGGGCTACCCGATGGCCGGCCATCTGCGCCGCGCCGGACACACCGTCACGGTCTACAACCGAACGGCGGAAAAAGCAGCCCGATGGCTTGCGGAACATGGCCCGACCGGCAATACCGCCGAGGGTCGGGAGGCCGAAGCGGCCGGGGAAGCCGGAGCCGCCGCCAGCGCAGCGACGCCACGTGAAGCGGCCGACGAAGCCGACATCGTCTGCGCCTGCGTCGGCAACGACGAAGACCTGCGCTCGGTCGTGCTCGGCAACGACGGCGCCTTTGCCGGCATGAAAGCGGATGCGGTCTTCGTCGACCACACCACCGCTTCGGCTGCGGTAGCGCGCGAACTGCACGCCGCTGCACGCGCACGCGGACTCCACTTCATCGACGCACCGGTCTCCGGCGGCGAAGCGGGGGCGGTGAACGGCGTGCTCACCATCATGTGTGGCGGCGACGAAGGGATCTTCGCGCGCGTGCAGCCGGTTCTCATGGCCTATGCGCGCGCATGCACGCGCATCGGCGAATGCGGCGCCGGGCAACTGGCGAAAATGGTCAACCAGATCGCCATCGCCGGCCTGCTGCAAAGCCTGGCCGAAGCGATTGCCTTCGGCCGCACTGCCGGCCTGGACATGAAGCTCGTCCTCGACGTCATCAGCAAGGGCGCGGCGCAGTCCTGGCAGATGGAGCATCGCGGCCCGACGATGATCGACGAACGTTTCGACTTCGGCTTCGCCGTCGACTGGATGCGCAAGGACCTCGGCCTGTGTCTGGACGAAGCGCGGCGCAATGGCGCATCGCTGCCCCTGGCTGCGCTGGTCGACCAGTTCTACAGCGAAGTGCAGCAGATGGGTGGCGGCCGCCAGGACACGTCGAGCCTGATCCGGCGGCTTTCGAAGCCGGGGCTCTCCCGTCCCGACTTCGGTATGCTCGCCACCGGACTGTGAAACGACCGCGAGCAGAACCGGTCTCCGACGGGCCGGAGCCCTCTCTTTCTGCCGCCCGAACCCCAAGCCCTTCTTTCAAAAAGGATCATTCCCGATGAGCTACCAGACGACCTCCTCCGGCCTGCAATTTGAAGACGTCACCGTTGGCGGCGGCGACGAAGCCGGCAAGGGAGCCAACGTGCGCGTGCACTACACCGGCTGGCTGTACGAGAACGGCACGGCCGGAAGCAAGTTCGATTCGAGCAAGGACCGCAACGACCCGTTCGTGTTCCCGCTGGGCGCCGGACATGTGATCCGTGGCTGGGACGAAGGCGTGGTCGGCATGAAGGTCGGCGGCACGCGCCGCCTGATCATCCCGCCGGAGCTGGGCTATGGCGCGCGCGGCGCCGGTGGCGTCATCCCGCCGAACGCGACGCTGCTGTTCGAAGTGGAACTGCTCGCGGTCTGACATTCGCCAGCCGTCCAGGAGTCCCGGGCGCGGTCGATTACTTCACACGTTCTGAGCGGATCAGAAACTGTAGCGCGCCTCCAGCCACACCCGGTCACTGTCGTCATAGCGGCCGAACAGACCGAGCGGATGGCCGCTGAAGGCGTCGATCCCGGTGCGAAAACGCAGGTTGGCGTCATAGGCCCAGCTCAGCGACGCGCGCAGCAGGCGATCGCTGCGGTTCAGGCTGCTGATCGCGAGAAACTCGCCGTCGACGCGATCGGTGATTTCGTGCGTGACGAGCAGGGTGGCGCCGGTCTCGTAGCGCTTCATGCCGGTAGCGCGCTCGTGATCGAGAAAGACGCGCTGGAACAGCTGCGTGTTGATGCGCCAGCGGGCCACCGGTGTCAGATCGAGGCCGGCGATCCAGTCGAGTGTGCGCAGTTTCGTCACGCCGTTGCCGGCATCGAGCGGCAGCAACTGGAAGCCGCGCCCGCGCGTGTGGATGGCCTCGGCCTTGAAGACGATGCCGTCGAAATCCTTGGTCACCGTACCGCCGATGCGCGTGACCTGGTCGTGCCGGGCGCGCCAGTGGACGATCGGTGCCAGATCCGGCGTCGGCCCGGGCACGAGCGAACGATAAAAGGCCGCCTGCGTGTCCGGCGCACGATAGACGAAAGCGCTCCAGTCCCAGCCGTCGACCAGCGTCGACCAGCGCGCGCCGATGCCGGATCGGGACAGCTTGCGCTTCGGCCGACGCTCGCCGTCGATCACATAGCCGTAGCCTTCATATTGCAGCGGGTACGGATAGAACTCGGCGCCCGGCTTGCCGATGTCGTCGACGTCCGGCCAGGGCAGCCAGACGAGTTCCAGATGCGAATCGCCGCCGAACCACTCGGCGCGTGCCGCCCACTGCGGGATGCGGATCTGGTCGAACTCCGGCAGCACCGAGTCGCGCATGTCCTTCGCCGAGACGACATCGGCAAAGAACAGACCGACCATCTCGCCCCAGACGATGTTCTGCTTGCCGAGGCGGAATTCCCAGTCGCCACCGGAGAAATCGACGTAGGCCTCGTGCAGGCTCACCTCGGCGCGCTGATCGCGACGGACCGCGCGCGGATAGTGGTCGGAAGAAAACGCTCCGTCCAGGCTGGCCCGTGCCGACAGACGCCAGCGCATGCCATCGCCCCAGTCGCCGCGCCCGGCCAGTTCGCCGCGCGTGCGCAGATGCGTGAAGTGGCCCGGACTCGGCGTGGCATAGGCCATATCGGCCTGCACCCAGCCGTTCCACTGCGGGCCTGCGGCGGCGGCTGAAATCCCGCTACCCAGCGAAAGGTCGGCCAGCGGCGCTTCGTCGTCGGCCGCCAGCGCCGGTGAGCCGCTGCCAGTCAGCAGCAAGGAAGTCACGAGGAGGATCGCAGACAGGATTGGCGCACGGCCCGAAGTCGACCGCGGTCTGCGCGGCCGGATCGCGCCAGCGGCTACGTCAGAAGAATGGTTCGATTCGTTTCTCGACCCATGATCCGGTTCGGTCTCGACGTCTTCGGCGAAGTGAACGCCCGGAACAGCATCCACCCGGCCACGAAAATCCTGCCATCGCTTCTTCATCGCCTCTTCCTTTGCAGCCGTCCATCATCGATGATCGGCAATGCGGCGGCCATGGTGACCGCTCCGGCCTCTCCTCCGGCTCCCATCGCCGGACTGCGTCCTGCGCCTTTGCCCTCATGTGCGCCAAAGCCATCCGGTGTGCGCGTGTCCCGTGATGCAGCACATCCCTTCTTTGCTGAATTCGCATCACCCGAAGTCGCCCGTCCCGAAGCTCCGGTTCCCGTAGCCAGGCCTTCCGGACCCGCATGTGCCGGCGCCGTGTCCGCCGGAGTGATGTCTTCGGACCCCTCTTCGTCCGTGACCGGTGACTCGTCCCATTCCGATTCGGCCGTGTGAGCGGCCGCCTGATCGGCCATCCGCTCCGGACGCGCCCGTACCCATTTGCAGCCCGAACGCACGCCCAGCTCGGTGATGCGTCCGTCCTCGATGCGCACCAGCCGATCGGCAGCGGCAATCACCCGGTCATCGTGCGTGGAAAAAACGAAGGTCGTGCCGTACTTGCGGTTGAGCGCCTTCATCAGACGCAGGATCTCCGTGCCGGTTTCATGATCCAGATTGGCCGTCGGCTCGTCCGCCAGCACGATGCGCGGGCGCACCGCCAACGCGCGCGCGATCGCCACACGCTGGCGCTGCCCGCCCGAGAGCTGATTCGGCCGATGCTGCGCGAACTTCGTCAACCCGACCAGCGACAGGAAACGCTCGACACGCTCGTGGCGCTCGTGGCGCCCGATCTCGCGGAACTGCAGCAGCGGATATTCGACGTTCTCCCAGGCCGACAGCACCGGGAAGAGATTGAAGGTCTGGAAAATGAAACCGACGGTCCGCGCGCGATATTCGGCGAGCTGATCGGGCGTGCGCCCGCTCACGTCCTGACCGTCGATGACGATGCGGCCCGCGCTCGGCGTGTCGATGCACCCGATCAGATTGAGCAGCGTAGACTTGCCGCTGCCCGACGGCCCGGCGATCGCCAGGAAGACGCCCTCGTCGATCGCCAGATCGACGCCATGCAGTGCCTCGACCATCTGCTCGCCGAGCCGGTACCGCTTCGAGATGTTTTCGAGTATGACCAGCGCCATCGAATCCTTTGCCGCCTGCCGGATGACCCGCACGCATCCACCGATCAGCGTAAAGCAAACGCTCCGTTGCGGCGAATCGGATCCGGGAACCGTTCCGGAATCCGGGTTTTCACCCTGCCGGAAACGCTCCCCGTCATTCCTGTTTCGAGCCTTGCACCAAATCGTGTCCCCATCCTCGACCGTATCCCCGTCGCCGAAGGCGTCCGTGCCTTCGAATGTGCGACTGCGGCGCGTCCTGCTGCTGGCCGCCCTGCTGTCGCCGCTTGCTCCAGGGCTGCCCTCTCTGGCCGCGGAGCATGCCGTGACCGGACCCGTCCACGCAACGGCGGGTCGCGCCACGACAGTGCGCGCCATTGCAGTCGCAACAGTAGCGGACTCCGCTCCGCAAGGCAGCATGCGGGCCGCCGGCGGCCCACCGACGGCGACCGACGGGGCGACCATTGTTGCGCAGAACACGACGACGCAGACTGCGGCACAGGCGAAGCCCCTTCCGGACACAGCCGGCAACGGCCCGGCCAGCGACGCCCGCGCAGCCGACATCGTGCGCCGCGCCGACGCCGTGCGCTTTCCCGAAGACTCGTTCCAGGTGCTGGTCAGGGTCGAGTCGGTCAGCGCCGGCAAGCCGCTCGAACCGCGCCTGTACCGCATCTTTTCGAAAGGCAACGAGAACACGATCGTGCAAACGCTCGAACCAGCCGTCGAACGCGGCCAGAACATGCTGATGCGCGGCCGCGAGTTGTGGATCTTCATGCCCAGCGTATCGCAGCCCGTGCGCCTGTCGCTGTCGCAGCGCCTGACCGGCCAGGTCGCCAACGGCGACCTGGCCCGTGCCAACTTCGCCGGCGACTATGCGGCAACACTGACCGGCAGCGAAACGATTGCCGGTGTCGAATACCACGTGCTCGAACTCGTTGCCGCGCAGCGCGGCGTCACTTACCCGAAAGTCATCTACCGCGTACGGAAGTCCGACTACCGGCCCTACGATGCGCAGTTTCTTTCGGTCTCGGGACGCCTGCTCAAAACCTGCACCTGGGAGGAATTCGGCAAGCTGGGCGACCGCGTGCGTCCGACGAAACTGATGATGACCGATGCGCTCAAGCCCGATGACGTCTCGGTGATGCATTACAGCGAACTGCAGCGCGTCAAGATCCCGGACCGCTACTTCACCAAGGACTTCATGAAGCGGCTGGAGTGAAGATCCGGCGGCGTGATCCGGCAGCGTTCAATCGCCGTATATGCACGGTTTTCCAACCGTTCATCCAGCGATTGACGCAGCGTTTCAGTTCCGGCGCAAGATTCCGATACCAGATGGGAGACCCCGAGAAACCGCTGCCGGTTCACGACCCTTCTTCCGCTTGCCGCAGGATACCGACTTGAGCACCGACGTCGCCGCCGTCACTGAAAACCGCAGCCTCGTGCAGCAGACGATCGTCGCGATCGACGAGGCCGCGGGCGCCTGGATCCCGCATGTACAGCCGACGCCCGACAGCACCGCTGGCGGGCTCGCGCCGGTCGACCCCTGGGCGCTGCAGACGCGCCCCAACCCGGATCTGACCCGTTTCAAGATCCGCCTGGCCAGCACTGAAGGCACGCGCAGCACCGCGAGCTATCTGATCGAGAAAATGTACAGCTGGCGCGGTTACGCCGTTTCACCGGTGGCACACGACCGCCAGCCGATCACGATCATCGCCTCCGACGCTGAACGGCCGCTGGCGACGATTTCGATCGGGTTCGATTCGAAGAAGAAACTCCTGGTGGACGGGCTGTATGGTGTCGAGGTAGCGCGTCTGCGCAAGCGCGGCGCGCGCCTGTGCGAATTCACCCGTCTCGCCGTCGATCGCAACGAACAGTCGAAGGAAGTGCTGGCAATGATGTTCCACATCGCCTACATGTATGCACGGCGCTTCGCGAAGTGCACCGACCTGCTGATCGAGGTCAACCCGCGCCACGTGCGCTTCTACCGGTCAATGCTCGGCTTCGAAGTGCTGGGCGAGGAACGTGCCTGTGCGCGCGTCAACGCACCGGCCGTACTGCTGCGCCTGGATCTGCAGTACTGCGAGGACCAGATCGCACGCTACGGCGGACACCGCGAACTGGCAGGCCAGGTGCGCTCGCTCTACCCGCTGGGGTTTTCGCCGGAAGAGGAGGACGGGATCTGCCGGCGGCTGAAGCAGTTGGGCTGAAGGCGCGCAGGAATCAACCAGCCGCGCGTCAGCCGTTGCGCTTGACCAGCAGCGCCTCGAGGGGCAATCGCAACGACCGCGCCCTGGCCCGTCGGCCGCGGCCGATCCTGCCCAGCCAGACGGTACGCTGCAACGTCTGCTCGCCGATCAATTCGGCCAGCGCACGACGGATATCCGCCGCTTTCGTCTGGGCCGCATCGTCGCGGGTGAAACGGCGCCCCTCCGCTGCGTAGCGCGAAAAGACCAGCGGCGTCAGCTCCGGCTGATGCAGCAATCCGAGTGACTCCGCCGTCAGCCAGAAGCGTTGCAGAGCGCCGCCGGCGGCGAAATCGGCATCGAGCCGCTCCTCCGGACCGGACGGTTCGTTCACTGCCGTGATGACGACATGCCCGGCACAGAAATACGCCGGCAACAGATCGAGTTGCAGGCGGGGGGGCACTGCCCCCCCCAGGTAGCGCGAGACGAAGCGCGTTCGCCGCCAGCTGCGCATCGCCCAGCGCATCGCGATCAGCGACAGCGGATCAAGTCCGACGGCGGCATCCGGAATCCGGTCGACGCTCTCGGTCGCATGCCACTCGATCACCGCAGCGTGAACGCGGTACGCCTCCTCGATGCTCAAGCGGATGCCGGCCGATTGAAACAGCAGCCGTGCGAAACGCCAGCGCTCGGCTGCCGGCTCGAACCAGTGAAGACGAAAATCCTCCCCCGCGGCGTGTTCGAGCGCCTGCCTTTCCGATGGGGACAGAGCTTGTGTCGACAAGGGCCGACGCTGTACCGATCGCGACTCGATGAATGGTGCGAGCGAATGCGGCACAACGGCCGGATCGGCAGCGAATTCGACATCGAAGACCGGCGCCGTCTCCGGCGCAGCACGGTCGCGGCGTACCTTGGCCTGCAGCCCGGACAGCGAAGCCGCGATGCGCAAGGTCTCCAGCATCGCGCCGATCGACACCCGGCTCGGTCGGCCGTCCAGGTCGTAGACACAATGGTCGCGGGTGTCAAAGCCATGGACACGCAATGCGAGTTCGCCCAGCGGCTCGAACCGCCACGGCTGCGTGTTGTCGCCGCTGGGGGCCCAGCGGGCGAGACTGATGATGTCTTGAAGTCTGGCCGGCATTGTCATCATCGAACTGCAATTCATGCCGCGTCCGTGATCTGTCGTCTGGTTACCATACCCCAGTCCCGCGCCCGAAGAAGGGCAGAGATTGCCCAAGTTGGTGTCGGATTTTCTTACAATCACAGCCCGCAAAGATTCAGGCTGCGTTTTAATCCATTTACGAAACAATGGCTTGCAGAATGTGGCACGAGTCTCGCTTAACTCTTGGCATCGTTAAAGCGCACTCGATTTTCCACGGAGGCAACATGAAAACGAAGAAACTGATGAACGCTGCGGTCGCTGCGGCGTTCGCCGTGGGTCTGGGAGCAGCCTCCACGGCGATGGCAGCTCCCATGCCCTTCCAGGTTAACCCGAACTCGATCCCGGGTGTCACGGGCGGCTCTGTCTTCACGGCCGACTTCATCCAGGGAGGCTCGTCGTCGCGCGTTGTCCTCCAGGATACGGACGGAAGCAGCTACTGGAACTATTCGGCGAAAGGGTATATCGACTATACGGGCTTCATGCTGAACGGCACGACGATCTCGGGGACTGCCTCGCGTATCAACTTCGACTACGGACTGTACGCATACTTCGACCAAACATTCTCATGCGGTTCGGCACTGGCCGTAGGGGTTACCTGCAGCGTCAGTTCAGCTAACGTAAGCATATTTGCGGATCCCGGAAACACCAACGTAAACTCTCCCGCAACGCTTACCACAGATCCTTCGGTCGCCGATAACGGCGCAGCAGATCTGCTGCTGGCTACTGCCAATATGGTGTTCAGCGGCGTGGCCGGGATCAACGCAGAAGGCGGTGCATTCGAGAACGTCACGACGAATTTTCTGCTGACGGCTGCCGGCGAAGACTTCTTCATCGCCCCGGTACCCTTCTACGACATCGTGTTCAGCAACTTCAACAACACGAAGCAGGGGATCACGGCCAGCGGAGACGGTACCGTTTTTGCCATCGTCAACGAAAACGGTGGCTCCGACTTCAACCGGGTTCCGGAACCGGCAGCGCTTGCGCTGTTCGGCCTGGGTCTGCTCGGAATGGCTGGAACCGCACGTCGTCGTCGCCGTAGCTGACACACAGGGTGCAGGCGATCCGTGTCCGGATTTTCCGGACACCGGGCATCTGCTGAAGGGGGTCCTCGGACCCCTTTTTTTGTACTCTGCCCCGGAACGTCGGTGCACTTCGTCGTGTTCGACCGGGGCAGCCCCGGGCCGCAAGGCAGTCAGTCGCGCGCAACCTGCACGGTTCGGCTCGACCCCATCGCAAACGCCGTCGACAGCAGTGTCCAGTCGAACACGGCATGGCGCGGGATCACATCCCGTAATTCGGTACTCGCCGGCGCCGGACGCAGATACGTCCGATCCTGTGACGACGGCACCCCCACCAGCATCTGAAAAGTCGGCAGGCCGTTGGGCAGGATCTGCACCCAGCGCCGCCGGGACGATCCAGGCACCGCACTCGCCAGTTCCTGCGGCGACCAGGATGCGTACAGAGACTCGCGAAACTGTCGATGGAACGCGGGCAGGCCCTGTCGCAGATAGTCTTCACCCGCGACGCGCAGATAACCCTCCGTCAGGCGTGCAGTCTTCTGCCGCACCGGATCGAGGACGAAGATCAGCCCATCGGGCTTCACGACCTGCTCGGCCTGTTCGAGTACCCGGACGACGTCACCGATCGCGTCGAACTGGTGGGCACCGTTGCAGAATGTGACGAGATCGAACGACTGATCCGGCAGTGACGACAGGTCGAACACGCTGCCTTCCTGAAACCTCACCTGCTCCTGCCGGCCGGCCGCCAGCGCGTTCTTGCCAGCCGCCTGGATCATGTTCCGCGACAGATCGACCCCGAGTACCTGCCGATATGCCAGTTTCTGTTCGAGGAGAAGCGTGAAGAAGCCCGGGCCGCAACAAAGATCCAGTGCGCTGCGGCCCTGATCGTTGCCACGAACCCGCCAGATGCAGTTCAGTGCCAGCGCGTAGGGCAGCGCCATCACGGTCGACATCACCCGATCGTAGTCGTTGACGTCGTCGATATCGTCGGTCACCGCATTCGGCTCCGGCGTACGTGACAGCCGACGCATCGACAGGAGATGAAGCGTGGAGAGAAACGAGTAACGCAGAAGTCTGGCTGTCTTTCCGCTCATGGAACCACCCACAGAGGTTTCGTTTCGAAACGGCATGCTGGTCAGACCGCCCGTCTCAGCGCGTCCGGCATCGACACCCGCAGAAAGCGCAGCCCTGGCAGGATCGACGCCAGCGTGGCCGAAACGACACCGATGCCGAAGGCCTGCAGTACGGCCGTCAACGTGAGAGCCACTCGTGCCGTGTAGCCCGACTCCATGTTCGGCGGCGGCGGCATCGGGATGCCCACAGCCGAAATCAGCAGTGCAGCCACCGACGCGATGACGATCCCGATCGATGCACCGATTGCCCCCAGCAGCAATCCTTCGATCACGATCAGCTTCATCACGTCCGCTCCGCGATTGCCCAGCACCCGCATCGTGCCGAACTCCGCCGTGCGCTCGAACACCGTCATGTTCAGGCTGTTGAGCACGCTCATGACGACGAGCAAGAGTGCAATCCACTGCAGGAAGCCGAACTGGCGCTCATACATCAGCTTGGTGTTGGCGTAGAAATCCGACAGCACGTACCACGGCACGGCTTCGAGATCGGCGTCGCCGAGCATGGCCGAAAGCCGCTCGACGACGGCGTCGGTATCTGCGGTGCGCTGCAGTTGCACGACGAGGGTGTTCACGCGGTCGGTCTGCGTGAGTTCGTGCGCAGCCGCCAGTGGCATGCGGATCGCGCGTTCGTCATACTCTTTGGAAAAACTGCGAAACACGCCGACCACGTCGAGATCGAGCAGATTGAGCGAGCCGTCGATGGTCGGCGCCGTGAGGCTCACGACGTCGCCGACGCCCGCCTTCAGCTGCTTCGCGACGCCTTCGCCGAGCAGCGCGCCATACGCGTCATCATCGCGCAGGCCGCGTCCCGACAGCATCTGCAGACGGGTGCCGAGCCGGGCCTCCGGATCGGGCTCGATGCCCTGTGCATCGATGGCCAGTTCGGTGCCATCGAATGACAGCAGCCCCGAAAAGGACAATCGCCCCATGGTTTCCTTCACCTGATCGATGCCGGCGACTTCCTGCTTCAGCACCTCGGCTTCGATCAGGTAGTCCTGTGGCGATGCCGTGCCACCCTCGCGAAACCCGCGTTTGGCGATCTGCACATGGCCCAGTTGCGCGCTGATCGTCGCTTCTCCGAGTTGCTCGAACACGTCCTGGATGAATCCGGCCGCCAGCACGAGACCGACGACGCCAAAGGCAATCGTCGCCATGCCGAAGGCGCTGCGGCGCAGATTGCGCACGAGGTTGCGCCAGGCAAGACGGAACAGAAGCGCGATCGGCATCTGCTGACTCAACGGCCAACGCGCAGTGCGTCGACGATATTCAGACGTGATGCCCGCAGCGCCGGAAGCAGTGACGCGATCACTGCCGTGATGACGGCGAAGAGCAGTGCGATCGTGGCAATGCCCGGCGTGAACGCGATGCGCGCGATGAATCCGCGCGCCATTCCCGGTGGCGGCGGCATCGGAATACCGACCCCGCTGATTGCTACCGCCAGCACCCAGCCGAGCGCAACGCCGACGACGCCGCAGACGAGTCCGAGCGCCAGGCCCTCGCCGACGAACAGGCGCGCAACCGCGGCACGCGTGCGACCGAGCGCCATCATGGTGCCGATCTCCGAGGTGCGCTCCATCACGTTGCGCGCCAGCGTGTTGCTCACCGACAGCAGTACGATCGCGACGATCACCGCCCGCACGAGCGCGAGCTGACTGGAGAAGAGCTGCACCGTCTTGTTGTAGAAATCGGCGAGATCGCGCCACGCCAGTACCTCGACGCCATCGTCGGCGAGCGCCGCACGCAGGGACGCCACCGCCGCATCGGCCTGCGACGATCGCGGCAACACGCCGACAAGCTTCGAGATCGCTTCTTCGCGCAGCAATGCCTGTGCCAGAGGGAGCGGCAGCCGCAGCGCGCGATCATCCCAGGCCTTCGTCGACGTATGGAAAATGCCGACGACGGGCGCCTCGATGGCACTCACCCCGCCGGAGGCGGTCGTCACGAGCAGCGTCACCAGGTCGCCGACATCGACACCGAGATTCTTTGCCAGCCCTTCGCCGACGAGCAGACTCTGCCCGTCCGCCGATTCGAGCGGATGACCGCGATCGACGACGAGCTGGCTCGACAGTGTCTGCTCGCGCAACGGTTCGACGCCCTCGCCGATGAAGGAAACCGTGCGCTCTCCGTGGCTCGCCAGGCCGACGAACGAAAGGCGCGCGGCGACGACGGTCCCCGGAAAGCCCGTGAGTGCCTGTTCGATCCTCGGACGCAGCGCCACGAGCGTCGGTGATGTTTCAGCAGCTCCGTCTCCGGCCGCGTGCCCGGCGTCGACCAGGCGCACCTGGAAATGCCCGAGGTTCGAGCGCACGATCGCTTCGCGAAAATCCACGAAGATCTGCTCGATGAATCCGTCGGCGAGAATCAGCGCCACGGTTCCAAACACGATCGCGAGCCCCGCCATCGACCAGCGTTGCGGCTCGCGCAGGAAAGCAAGCCAGAACTTCAGCCGATCGATCATTGCGCGGCTTCGGCCGCCAGCATCCCGCGATAGCGCCGGCGCACGATCGCCATCAGCAGGCGCTGGATCGGATTGCGATTGCCGCCCGGGCGCCAGGTACGTACGTAACGGTTGCGGTAGGCATCGAACTGCAGACACCAGGGCGCGGCCAGCACCTTGCCGCGGCCAAGCAGGATCTTCAGCGCTTCGACGCCGGCAATCCCCGAGCACATCTGGCAGGCCATGCCGGTCGATGGTCCCCTGTTCGTGGACAGGCTGACCGCCGAGGGTTCGACCAGGTAGGTGCTCTGCAGGAAGGCCGGCGACAGGCCGACGAGAAAGCGCACCGAACGCTCCAGTTCATCGCAGCCGTTCCAGCGGAAATATTGTTCGAAGCTCATTTTCCCGGGAAGGAAACTGAGCAGCGCCGCGCCCATGCCGATCGGCGCCACCGTGACGGCTGGAATGCCGCGCCGGGCACAGGCGTCGAAGACAGCCGCGCGCGCCTCGAAGGCGAAGAAATCGAGCCCGTCGATATACAGGTCGACGTCATGCAGGAAGACGTCCAGATTGGCTGCGTTGACACCTTCGTCAAAACAGCGCAGTTCGACCGCGGGATCGATATCGCGCGCCATCTGCGCCAGCACCTCGATCTTGGGTTGTTCGAGCGTGCTCAT